>ERZ773143.3007-NODE-3007-length-11082-cov-3.047701_pt1 | contig 11082 bp, 8 predicted proteins | sample MGYA00580852_ERZ773143 | MGnify/ENA primary metagenome ERZ773143 (study PRJEB29015, sample SAMEA2737853) | human gut metagenome | biome: human gut; feature: human-associated habitat; material: faeces | place: China | collected 2012 ... | reverse complement strand
ATGTTTTACCGATATCGTGATAAAGAGCACCGGTACGGGTGAGCAAAGGATTCCCGCCGATCCGGTAAATAGCTTCCTCGGCCAGATTGGCGACCATCAGCGAATGCTGGAAGGTACCCGGAGCTTTCTTGGTCAGGTTGCGCAAGGCCGGATGATTCGGATTCGAGAGTTCGATCAGTGAGATTTCGGAGGAATAACCGAAAATCCGTTCAAAGATATAGATCACCGGGTAAGTGAGTGTCAGTAGCAGGCAATTGATGGCCAGCCAGATCAGCGCAAACAAGTGGGTACCGCGGATCTCGCCTTCCTGAGTCAGGATAAAGGCCATATATACGAGTGTATAGGTGATAAAAATCAGAAATATAGACAGGATCAGCTGACTACGCCGTTGCAGGTGCGACAGACTGAATATGGCTACAATGCCGGCTGTGACCTGCATGAAAGCGAACATGTAACTGTTGGGGGCATAGTAGGAAATCAGCAGCGTACTGCTCAGCAGAAGATACAAAGCCGAACGGCTACCGATCAGGATGTTTACGATGATGATGAAAAACAATACCGGTACCGCAAACATATTGATACTCTGATGATATCCCAGACTACCGAGCATAATGGTGGCTAGAAATAAACCGTAAAGGAATATAAATTCCCGGTTGTTGTAGAAAATCCGTTTTTTGGAATAGTAGAAAAAAATGGAAAATACCAGCAGGGCTACCAGCACCAAAAGGAATTGACCGCCGATAGTCCGCATATAAGTTTCGGTAGATCCCAGATTATTCTGGTATTCGGTTTTGAGGGAATTCAGTATCTTTACCTTTTCGGGAGTAACCAGTTCACGCTTGGTGATGATAATATCGCCTTGTTGCACCATGCCTTCTGTGAGACTGATACTTTTCAGGTGGTTCAGGTGTTCGATCGTTGTTTTCGAGGCGTCGAATTCCAGGTTTGGCTGCAAATAGTTGTTCAGGTTCAGGCTTAGAATATTTTCCCGTACCGATTTCGGAAAATGGAGTTGGTCGATTGCCTGGCTTAAATCCGAATAAGCCTTTTTCAAGGTATATACCTGATCGAATTCTACGGTATGCCCGATATTGTTCTCGACGATTTTAATGGTTTTTACTTTCCTGGCATCCAACTCTTCGGGCAATTGCAGGATGCCGGCCGTATAGATGTCTTTGAGCCGGTCGGTCAGTTTATTCAGGGAGCCGGAAGTCGTTTCATTGCGGAAAGCATGCAGGGCTGTCCTGAATTTACCGGTTTGCAGATCGGCCGTATTCGTATTTAAGATAAAAATCGGACTTTGTTCCTGTACTAATTTTTCCCGTTCTTCCTGTAATTCGTCTTCTGTTTTATGGATCGGAAAATCGAAAGGAGCCGTCAGGGTTTCGTATCTCCAGGGCATACCTTTTTGATATTCATACTGGAAACTACCGACTTTGGGGAATAAATATACCGTGATTACACAAATCGAGAGTATAATCAATAATCTGAAAAAGGCATTTAAACGACGTTTTAATTTTTTGTCGGACATAGAGGTACACAATAGCCATTATACAGGGCTAAAGATATGAAATTATTGGAGAAAAATCGGAAACCTTCGGAAATTTGTTTTGAGAGGAAAAAAGTACATTCAGTTTGCCGGGATTCATTGGTGCTTGTTGAGAAAACCTGAGGCTCTGTTTAGAAAAATTGTCTCAACGGAATCTCAGATTCTCTCAGCAATTTTTATTGAATACCGTTGGTCTCGATTTCGGTGCTGACCTTTTTAAGCAGGCCTTGTAATACTTTGCCCGGTCCGATTTCCAGGAAAGAGGTAGCTCCGTCGGCAATCATATTTTTCATGATCTGTGTCCATCTGACCGATGCGGTCAATTGGGCGATCAGGTTTTCCTGAATCTTAGCCGGATCGGTATAAGGTTGGGCATCTACATTCTGATAGATCGGGCAGACCGGGGTTGAGAAACGGGTGTTTTTAATGGCTGTTTCCAGTTCCTGGCGTGCCGGTTCCATCAACGGAGAGTGGAAGGCACCTCCGACTTTTAAAGGCAATACACGTTTCGCTCCGGCTTCGGTCAGTTTCTGGCAAGCGGTCTCGATCCCTTTGTTGCTACCTGAAATAACGATCTGCCCCGGACAATTGTAGTTGGCGGGAACCACCACTTCGTCGATCTCTTTACAGATCGCTTCTACTTCGTCGGCCATTCCGATCACTGCGGCCATGGTAGAAGGATTGGCTTCGCAGGCTTTTTGCATCGCCAGCGCTCTGGCGTGTACCAGGCGTAATCCGTCTTCGAAAGATAAAGCTTTGGCAGCGACCAGGGCTGAGAATTCTCCCAGGGAGTGGCCGGCTACCATATCCGGGGTTTCGGTCAGCGAGTTGGCCAGAATCACGGAGTGAAGGAATATCGCCGGTTGGGTTACTTTGGTTTGTTTCAGGTCTTCGTCGGTGCCGTTGAACATCAGATCCGTAATGCGGAATCCCAATATTTCGTTCGCTTTTTCAAATAATTCTTTTGCTTCGGGTGAGTTTTCATACAAATCCTTGCCCATTCCTACGAATTGAGCTCCCTGTCCCGGGAAAACAAATGCTTTTTTCATACTCGTTTTGTTTATTTCTTAATGAAACTTATTACTGATCAGCCGGATGAATTCCTCCCGCGTGGCGAGTTTCTCGAATGCGCCGCTGAAGTCGGAAGTCGTTGTTACCGAGTTTTGTTTTTGAACGCCCCGCATCATCATACACATGTGCTGTGCTTCGATCACCACGGCAACGCCCAGGGGGTTGAGGGTGTTCTGGATGCAGTTCTTTATGTCGTTTGTCAATCTTTCCTGTACTTGCAGTCTTCTGGAAAAGGCTTCCACTACCCGTGCTATTTTGCTTAGCCCGGTGATGTATCCGTTCGGGATATACGCCACGTGAGCCTGCCCGATGAAAGGCAACATATGGTGTTCACACATGGAATAGATCTCGATGTTTTTCACAATAACCATCTGGCGGTAATCTTCTTTGAAAAGTGCCGACCGCAGAATTTCCTCCGGATTCTCGTGATACCCCCTTGTCATAAATTGCATGGCTTTTGCCACGCGGTAGGGAGTTTTTACCAAACCTTCCCTGTCGGGGTCTTCGCCCAGCAGTTTCAGTATTTCTTTATAATGGTAACTTAATTGTTCGGTCTTTGTTTTATTGTAGTATTCTACTTTGTGGTAGAATTCTTCGCAGTCGTCCAATTCCGTGTATTTCATTCAAACTCTCTTTTATATGCTTGATTTATCATTCGTGTCGGTAATGAAAAACCCGGTACAAAGTAAAATATAATAATCGAGAATTGAAAATCGGGAACAGGAATTTCATGGACCGGGTTTTTGTTCATGTTTTATCATGAATTTATTTTCACGTGGAAATATCGGCAGGCGGAGAACCTGGTGCCGGTTTCGTTGCAGAAGAAAATGTACACGTGCGCCTTTTTTCCGATGGATTCATCGAGGGTAAATTCTCCATGCAGTTCTCCGCGTCTTCCTTTTACCTGGCTGGCGACCCGGGGGATACGGGAATCGTTGTCATATAATACCCCTATTTGTAATCTGTCCGTTCCGGATACGGTTTTCCACATCCGTTCTTCTTGCCATGTGACCTTGAACAGAGGACCTTCCCCGCTTACTTTCAGATTCCTGGGGAGAGGTAAAGTGCCGTCCGTGAACATGAAATTCCCGAAATCGGCGATTTGGCCTTCCTCCCCGAAGCAATGGAAGTTTCTTGAGAAAAACACGTTCGGGGCGTGTCGTCCCACTGTTTTTGCCACGGCCCGCCAGATTTCGGGCGACACTTGTTTGGCAAACGTCATGTAAAAAACTTGTACTGCCTTGAAGCGTATCGCTACGGCCTGCTGTTTGGGGGTACGTCCCTCGGTTTCCCATTTCCGTTTTTTGCCGGGAATGGCATAACGCCGGACGTATGTGTTATTACCTCTCGTGTAAAAAATAAGGTTATTGTGTCTTCCTTGAAATTGTCCGTTGATAAAATCTTTGACTTTCATGATATAATACTTTAAATATTTGATAATGGTATTTATATAGACGACAGGGGGGGGCCCCCCTGTCGTCGTGTTAAGCCTCTTCTGTCAGTGTGATACAGACAGATGGCGAAGCCATCTTCCTGTTCGCGCTCGTGGCGAAAACGTACACTATTACGTGTTCTTTTTCCCATTTTGCAGGAAGAGTGACGCTTGTCGAGCCGCTTTCTCCGCGTTCGCCGAGAGGAATCACCCGGCATCCGCCCCCTTGGGTGTTCACCAGCACTCCATACGTCTTGTCGTCCGCATTGCAATAGGCGAGGTCTTCCATAGCCGTGTTCTCAAACGTGATTTTTGAAGTCGAAGTGTTGTACGTGGCGGTGATGTCCGGTTCCGTGAGCGATCCTTGTGCACATTGCAGCTGTTCGTAGTCCACGGTTAGCGTATCGTCTTCCAGCGTGCAAATTTCCTTATTCAAGGACATGAAGGCGTTTGCCGGCGATTGTCCCCGCTTACGTTGGGGAAATCCGAGTGTGATTGCCGGGGCAAGTGCCTGGGATAGTTTGATCAGCTTTCCGAACTTTGTCCGTTGTGCAACAGCTGCGGGGGATGCGGAAATTTTCCCTGCAGACGAACTTTTGCGAGCCATATTCTCGCATTTGCGTATGTAGTAAGAGATCTTACCGATACGTCCCCGATAGTTCGCGATCGGATCTGAGCTTATTCTAGCCATAACTTTAAAAATTAAACTGTTAATAATACATTTTTCCCTCCAACTCACTTGGATGGGATTTACATACGGTATCTTACTACACGAGGGGGGAAATTTGCACTTTTACGGGAGAAAAAAATGCAGAAAAAAGAGAAAAGTTTTGTAATGTGCAGATAAATAGGTGGTTAGTTTTCTGCTTTAAAGTGTGTTATTGAGTGATTAGTAGAAGAAATCTTCTATAGAAAAAAATTTATATAATATAATTCGTATATCAATTGTTACCACCTCTATTATCAAGCTAAATATGATGCATTTGTCATTCAGATTCAGCGCTTGCTGTCGGTGTTGGCGATGGCGGACAAGGGGGGGGATTGAAAGAAATCAGGGAAATGACAGGACAAGAGAACGGGCAAATATCTCCGTATTTGAAAATGATGACAGATCAAAAAATCGTGGAGAGAATGGCGAAAAAACAGCGAGGGGCGAAATACCGGATAATCGATCTGTTGTTCCGCTTGTGGTTGAATCGTAACGTGGTATGATAATTGGTATAGATCAAATTCTTTCTTGGCGGGTTTATAAGGTTACCATAAAGTAACCTTTCCCGCGATGCCTAAATCAAGGCTGGCTGTTGTAATTCCCAGAGCCTTGAATACCCTCCTCATCGTGGAAAGGGTAATAGAGCAATTCCCGTTTTCCAGCTTGCAAATTTGGGAACGTTTAACCCCTATTCGTTCGCCTAATTCTTCTTGCGTGAGGTGCTGTTTCAGGCGTGCGTTTTTAATAGCTTCTCCTACAAAATAAGCCTGAACCTCTTCCTTGAGTTGCTCTTCCATTGCGTCCCTTGCGGGAGTTCCTATTTTTCCCCACGCATCGTCTATTAATTTGTCAGAGGGGGTAAAACTTATCTTTGTCATAGCTTTATTTTTTTATTGTTAAAATATTCTTTTCTTATAGATTCGGCCTTTTCTATCTCTTTCTTTGGAATCTTTGAGGTTTTCTTTATTATACCGTGAGTGGCTACCACTAAAGTTCGTTTGTCTGTATCCCAAAAGGCAAAAAGACGATAACAAATGCCATTGAACAAAGTACGCAATTCCCATATTTCAGAGTTCTCCAATTTCTTGAAAAGTTCCTTATCCATAACTCCGCATTCCAGTTTTCGGATATTATATGCTATTTTCTGTTGCGTCTTTAGGGATTGAAGTCTTACAAAGTTTTCCGCTTCGCTGCTCAATATTACTTGTATAACTTTTCCTTCCATTGTTTTTTCTTTGTATATGCAAAATTAATATTTTGTTTCCATATAAGCAAACATGTAGGTTTGTTTTATTCCGATGTTATATATCGTTTCTTCGTGAAGAAGCCTGTTATTGATGAAATCCACATCAATAACAGGCCATTCTTCCAAGACATTCATTAAGTCCTCGGGGCTATTCTATCATCCCGCACAGCCGGGCGAGCAATTCCGGCGTGGGCAGTTTATCCGAAGCTTGGTATTGGAAATGGCTCGTGAACAGCACCAGCGTACCCTTCAGGTTGGTTTCCAACAGGCAATCGTGGTTCACCCGGTCCGGGTGGTCTATCAGCCCTGTAATGCGGCAGAAATCGCCGCAGGGGAGTGATTCCAGGTGTTCGAAGCGGTATCCCATCCAGATATTTTCATCCGCTTTTGCTTCCTTGCCCCAGAAGCACCATGAACCTTTGTTCTTCACCATGATCAGCCGCGGGCGCACCACTTGCTCGATGAAAAGCTGGCTCAACCGTAAATTCCCGGCAACGAGTTCAAGCCCTTTCGGGTCGTTGCAGAATTTCCACACGGTATTCTGATCCGTTTCCCGGAAATTCAGCAAATCCATGTACGCCACTTCCCGCTTGTACGCTTCCGGGAAAAGCTTGTCGAAAGCCAGGTAATAACGGTCTTTCCCGTCTTCCACGATTCCCTGATACTCGTACTCGCACACGAAATCCTCCCGTGCCGGGTCCCCCTGCCGGAACGACGGGTTCATCCCCGTCACCAGAATCCGGTGCGCTTTCTCTATCTTCGAGTAGCAAATGCCCCGTCCGAGGATGGTGTTCAACTCTTCGGACGTCATTTGTCTTTTGTATTTATTCCAAATTTGTAGTAATCTTTCTTTTTGCATGATCTTTCATTTATAAGGTTATGGTTTATTTCCGGATAATTACAGGTGGATGTAACGGAACGAACTTCTTGCCCGCAGCTTTTTGACAGGCCGTTTTGTAAGCCATGCGTGCGCTACTACTTCTGTTTATCGCATCGTATTCAACAAATTTTTCATACGAGTAGCTCTCCCCGGCTAATTCCATCACGCGTTTGTAAATGGCATTCCGGCTCGGGGCATTGAATCCTCCTGTGTTGTAACGCATGATGCTGTATTCTGTCGGCCGGTAGATACCGTGTTCAAAGGTCATGGCTCCTTCGTAAATCCCTACTAAATCCTTGTAGCGGTTATCGCTTAGGAATGCTGCCCATTGTATGGCGTGGGGATCGTTTGTGACATCGACATTGGCTTCCCATCCTAATTCCACGAGTTGTTGATGAGATGCGATGGCTTCGGGAGTGATTTTCCCGTAGCCTGTATAAAAATATTCGTCACCTAACTTCCCGAATCCATGCCCCACAGCTTCGTGGTTTACCAGCTGACCGAACATCTCGTCATCCGTCCCCAACGGAAAATAGGCAATGGCCCGGTTATCTGAGTACAAATAACAAGTTCCCGCGTAAGTCGGGGAATTCATGATGACAACCACGACCGATTTATTCAGATTGATCCCTTCCACTTTTTCTGCATATTCAAAACATTTGCTGTCATTCCCGCCGACGTGAGTCCCTCCATAAAAAATGGTCCCTAATGCACTATCTCCGGCATCGACATCGCTGAAAGCGGAAACAACTTTTACAGAATAGACATTGAAATATTCTTTCAATGATTTCATGGGTTCTTCCGTGAACAGATGTTCACTTGCCTTTTCCAGCACTTCATCGTATTTCCCGTTTTCGATGTCCTTGTCATTAAATCCGTCCCCGAGCATCACGATATTTATGCCATTGCCTTTTGCCGCTTGATATATCAAGGTGACTTCTCCATCCCGGGAATAATCGGTGGATCCTCCGTCTGGCTTATCATCTGCAATCGTCAAAACATACCCTTCTTGTTGTGGAAGGATGGTTTCCTGGGCGTTCAGGCGTTGCCAAAATCGTTTTGTAGTGATTTCCACCGGAATTTCTCCACTCAGTCGGTTCCCTCGTAGTTCACAGTAAACCAGATTCTCAAGGTTTTGCATACTTGCGGGAAGATTGCCTGTCAGGTTGTTGTTGTAGAGTGCGAGTTGTCTTAATTCTGTTAAATTCCCGATGTCGGCAGGAATTTCTCCTGAAAATTTATTGTAATTAACCTTGCCGCTGGGATTTAAATTATGTTCATAATTTTGTAGATACAATGTTCTCAGATTGGGGAGTGTACAAATCTCGTTAGGAATGGAACCTTCAAGTAAATTGTTTTGTAAATTTAATTGCTCTAATTTTTTTAAGTTCCCTATTTCACGGGGAAGTTCTCCGGTTAAGTCGTTATAGTGTAAATAAAGGATTTCCAGATTGGGTAATGAACAAATTTCAACGGGAATATTTCCGGAGAAACGATTACATTGTAGCATTAATTGTGTCAGATTTTTTAATTGACCGATTTCAGATGGAATATTGCCGTAGAAGTTATTTTTATATGCATATAATCCTTTTAAATTTGTTAATTTACATAGTGATTTTGGAAACTCGCATGGGGTGAAATTGTTACAGTTAATAGGTTGGGATTCGTTACCGTAAATATGATCAGCATTAGCGATGGACAAGTGATATAAATTTTTTAATTCACCGATTTCACTAGGGAAACGTCCCGTGAATTTATTGTTACCGATAGATAAGGATTCTAGCTTAGTTAATTGTTTTATATCAGGGGAAATCTCTCCTTCGAAAGCGCACATTTGAATATATAACGATTTCAGGTTTTCCAGTGAAAATAATCCTGCCGGTAATTTGCCCCCGAGGTTGTAATTTTCCCACAAACTAATATCTGTTAAATGCTGTAATTCTCCGATACATTCCGGCAGATAACCAGACAAATTATTTTCTGTTAAGATTAATTGTGTGACATATCCGTTTTCGATTGTGAGGCCATACCATTCACTCACGGGTTTGTCGCTACACCAGTTTGTGTTGTTTTTCCATTGATCCCCGTTCGTGGCATGATAAAAAGCGATTAATGCTTCCCGTTCTTTCGCGATTTCTTCTTCCAGGGCATTTCCCTGGATCACGGTGATCGTCTTTAAAACCTTACCCCCCATGTCCTGAACTTCAATGTGTCCGGTCCGGTTTTGTTTGTCCCCGTTTGCCAGTATCTTGAAATGGAAATGATTGGTGGCGAGAGCTTTACTCTGGGGTTGCTCGTCTGTTATGATCCATTCATTTTGGGGCACTGCTTTTATTTCCATGTTCGACGTGATTTCCAGGGTCAGATTTCCGTCTCCTCCGCCGACTTTCACGGTGTTGTCCTGTATATTATCCAGTATGACAATGCAGAATGAAATTGCCGACATCACGGTCTTTTCTTTCCCGTCGGAAACGAACACCAGCACTTCGTCGTCCGTGATCGGGTCGGGCGCTGTGATCGTGATGGTTCCGCTTAGATGGTCTTTTTTGTTCACCACGGCTTGCCAGCCGTTCTGGCAAGCTGTTTTGACTAAGGTTTTTTCATCTCCTTTCGGGAGCGTGTATTCTATTTCAATCGTTTCTCCTGCGCTGATCCCGGGGAATGCGTTTGAAAAAGATATCCCGAACGAGTCTTTTCTCGGCAGTTTCAATTCCGTGCCGTCCGCGAGTGTGAATATGACGTACCCGTCATTGCTGGTGTCCACGCTGCTGAACATGGAGTCCCCCTTTTCACCCGGTTCTCCTTTTTCCCCGGAGGCTTTCCCCAGTTGTTGCCAACTGTTTTCATTGTCGTACGAAACATACCAGTATCCTTCTTCTATTTTTAAAAGAGGGGTAATCCCGTTTTGTCCGGGCTTGCCTTCCTCTCCCGCTTCTCCACTTTCTCCGTCAGTTCCTTCTGCCTTGATTTTATTGTCGGATGCGTCCAGCAGCCATTCTCCGTCCAACGTCCAGTAATAGATGCCGTCCGTGTCTTTTTTTATCCCGATGACAGGGGTCGAGCCGTTTTCTCCGTGGTAGATGGTGATCGGTTTGTTTTTGGCGAACGTGATCGTGTATCCGATAGTGTTACTTCCTTCCGTGATGGGGGTAACTCCCGTGATGTAATCATTTTGTTGCAGCGCGTTGACAATTGTCTGCATGGACGAGATGTTCGTGTTCATCTGCGCACACAATTTTTCGAGGGAGGTTAACCGCCCGTCGAGGTCTGCGATTTGTTTGCGTAGTTCACTGTCGTCGAAATCGTCCTTACAGCCTGCTAAGGCAATGCACAGAACCGTGAGCCATACCAAGTGCCGGCACTTGAAAAAATAAGTAAATAAATTCCACATACAACCATGCTTTTGAAACCCTGATTCCCTGAAGGTAAATTATATAAAAAGAAATAGCGTGGGAACTCTCAGTTTATCCTCTTTTAGGTATCGCCAAACACCTTGTTACAAATAAACAGTCACCCCACGCTAAACCATATATAGTGTAGATGACTATATGGCAAGCATGAGCGTTTGTACCGTTTATCCTTGTAACTTAAAATTTGGCGATTTTAAAAGAGAGGATAAAACTAAACGCCTTTCAATACATTGTTTTCGTCTCGATTACTCTAAACGAATTACAAATATAAAGAATAATTAGCATTTTACAAACACTCACGGGGGTGACCGTATTACAAATTTATAATAAACGTTAGAATAAAAAGAAGGAAACCGTGTATTTTTAATTTTATGCTAATGTGAAATACGGTGATTCTCTTGCTTTTTCAGTTGTCACGGGCGTACGAATTCCCGTTCATCTGCCTGTCATGTATTGTATGATGCGATAGATGATCGAAACATGATCAGTAGGTGATCGATAGGTGTTTCCCGGAAGGGGAAAAATAAGGAAGGAGAAATGTTGAATTTTTCGGTGTGATAATGTGTGTATATTTCCCGAAAAAATATATCTTTAGCAAATTAAAAAATTTATTATGGAATGGTTGATCGTATTGATGCTGATTCTGATCGGGGCAATCCTGGTGGTATTGGAGATTTTGGTTTTACCGGGGATTAATGTCGCCGGAATTCTGGGATTTATCAGTATTATTGCCGGAGTATATTTCGGATACGCGTATTATGGCGGAGTGACGGGCCATCTGATTT
>ERZ773143.3006-NODE-3006-length-11082-cov-6.418155_pt1 | contig 11082 bp, 16 predicted proteins | sample MGYA00580852_ERZ773143 | MGnify/ENA primary metagenome ERZ773143 (study PRJEB29015, sample SAMEA2737853) | human gut metagenome | biome: human gut; feature: human-associated habitat; material: faeces | place: China | collected 2012 ... | reverse complement strand
TAGTTTTATAAATAAAGTATTTCAAAATAGAGAAGCAGATATAGTGTACAAAATATAAGTATAATTTTAGAAGAAAAAATAGGAATAACAAAAGCAAAAGAATTAATAGAGAAGATGGAAGGAGATGAAGGAAATATGTTAGCAGTAGTAGATATGATAAGAAGAGAAAATCAAATGTATATAGAAATTGGCAAAAAAGAAGGGGAACTAAAAGAGAAAATAAAGATTGTAACAAATATGTTAAAAGAAAAATTCAATATTGAAACGATACAAAAAATTACAGGAATAAACAAAGAAGAGATAGAAAAAATAGCTCAAAATAATAATGATAACTAATAAAAATGATATATTTTAAAAATTTGAGTTAAAACTATTGTACAAAAAAATTATTATTGGTATAATCAAGCTAGATTAAAAATACGAAGGAGGAATAAAAAATGGCAATAAGATTTGTTTTAAATGAGACATCATATTTTGGAAATAATGCAAGAGAAGTACTAGCAGAAGAAATTAAGAAAGGAAAATTCAAAAAAGTATTTTTGGTAACAGATAAACCATTAGTAGAAGCAGGAGTAACTGCAAAAGTAGAAAAAGTATTAACAGATGAAGGAATTGAATATTCACTATATGATGAAATCAAACCTAACCCAACAATTAAGAATGTAACAGATGGAGTTGCAGCATGTAAAGAATCAGGAGCAGATGTAATTGTAGCAGTAGGTGGCGGTTCAAGTATGGATACTGCAAAAGGAATTTCAATAGTAATGACAAATCCAGACAGAGCAGACATAAAATCTCTAAATGGAGTATCAAATACAGTAAATAAAGGAATGCCAATGATTGCGTTACCAACAACAGCAGGAACAGCATCAGAAGTTACAATAAATTATGTAATAACAGATGAAGAAAGAAAAATAAAAATGGTATGTGTAGACCCTAATGATATTCCAATTGTAGCAATAGTAGATTCTGAATTAATGGCATCAATGCCAAAATCACTTGCAGCAGCAACAGGAATGGATGCTTTAACACATGCAGTAGAAGGATATATTACAAAAGCTCATAATGAAATGTCAGATATGTTCCATATGAAAGCTATAAAATTAATATTTAAATATTTACCAGCAGCAGTTAATGAAAAGGACCCAAAGGCAGTTGAAATGATGGGTATGGCTCAATATATTGCAGGTATGGGATTCTCAAATGTAGGACTTGGAATTGTTCATTCAATGGCACATCAATTAGGTGCTGTGTATGATACACCACATGGAATTGCAAATGCTATGCTTTTACCAACAGTTATGAGGTTTAATGGTGAAAATCCAGAAACTGCTCAAAGATTTAGAGAAATTTTGTGTGAAATTGGTAGACCGGATGCAGCTTACTTAAATGATCAAGATGTTATTAATACATTTGTATGGATGATTAGTGAACTTTCAAAAGCAGTTGGTATTACTCAAACTATTAAAGATTATGGGGCTAAGGAAGAAGATTTTGAAATGCTTGCTGATAAGGCTATGGAAGATCCATGTAAACCAGGTAATCCAAGAGATGTTTCAAAAGAAGATTTTATTGAATTATATAGAAGAGCTATGTAAGTTAACACTAATGATAAATGATAATGAATTATGTTATAGGTTATTAAGTAAGACGGACTTTACAGAAATTAGAGAATATGGTAAAATTTAAATGTTACTAATTGTATAATATGCTAATAGGAGGAAATATGACTGAAAAATTTGATGCAATTTTAGAAGAACTACCACAATTTCTGGAAGAAAACGTGGAAGAAAAAAAGTTTCAACTTGAAAATGATGAGATTCATAATTTGGAACAGTATTTCAAGAAAGAAAAGATGAAACTTTTTGTTTCAGAAGTGAAGTGGGGGCGAGACTCCGAGGTGGCGGAAGTCACCATTATGAAGAGGCATAATTGATTAAAAAACAAAAACGAACTGCTGATTGGCAGTTCGTTTTATTTTACTATCTTATGTTGACTTTTAAACCAAAATGACTTATAATAATGGTAGTTACTTGTAAACTTTACACAAATAAAAAAGGAGAAAGACAATATGGTGAAATTCAAAGTTATAGCAACAGAGGACAATATTACAATTACATTGGCTGAAGTAAGATCAACTAAGAAACTCATAATTGAGAATTCTGATTTAAACGAAAACATAAAAATTGTAAGTACAGATAGTATTTACCATGAAATTAGAAATCAGATAGAAAAAACATATGGAGTTGAAACGTCAGAAATTAGATTTGATATTGATAATGAAACAAAAATTAAAATTGCCTCAATAGCACGACATAACAAGGATACATTCGATGCGATGTAAGAAAATCTCCACCCTGTCATTAGAAGTTTTAATGGCAGGGTTTTTCTTTTTCTTTACAAAGGCAATAAAATGATGTATAATAGAAAAGATGTTATAAAATTTTTTACAGTTAAGGAGGAACATAATATGGATGACATTCCAAGTGACCGGTTGTATAAAAATTTATCAATGTTTTTAAACGGAGATAATAAGACGTGGTCAAAGAAAATCGATAAGAAAGAATTAATTAAGCTGGAACGGTATTTATACCAACAGGATATTCCAGTAACCTTGGAAAAGAAAGAACTTTTGGCTGGTAAGGTCGAAGTAACCTTAACAAAGAAGTAACAAAAAGCGGGTCACCAATTGTGGACCCGCTTAAAAATTATAAATTATCTCAATAGTTTTTCTAGTTCTTTTATTTTGTCTCTAATTTCCGCAGCTTTTTCAAATTCCATAGAAGCAGCAAATTTAAGCATTTCATCAGTCAATTCAGTAATAGTATTTTTAATATCATCAGAGCTTTCCATTTTAAATTCAACACCAATATCTGCTTGTTTAGTAATACTAATATTATCTCTAATAGATTTTTTAATAGTCTTAGGAGTAATACCATGTTCTATATTATATTGTTCCTGAATATGACGTCTCCTATTTGTTTCTGAAATTGCCTTTTCCATTGAATCAGTAAGTTCATCAGCATACATAATAACAGTTCCATCAGTATTTCTAGCGGCACGTCCAATAGTTTGAATTAAAGAACGTTCTGAACGCAAGAAGCCTTCCTTATCAGCATCAAGAATCGCTACCAAAGAAACTTCTGGAATATCCAAACCTTCTCTCAAAAGGTTAATACCAACTAAAACATCAAACTCTCCTAAACGAAGATTTCTAATAATTTCCATCCTTTCAAGGGCTTTTATATCTGAATGCATATAATTTACTTTGATGTCTAAACTTTGTAAATATGATGTCAAATCTTCTGCCATTTTTTTAGTTAAAGTTGTAACTAAAACCCTTTCATTTTTTTCAACTCTTATACGAATTTGCTCAATTAAATCATCAATTTGATTAGTAACAGGTTTAACTTCAATTTTTGGATCTAAAAGGCCAGTAGGTCTGATAATTTGTTCAACAACATTATCTTTACTATGTTCTTTTTCATAATCAGCAGGTGTTGCACTAACAAAAATAACTTGATTAATCCTTTCTTCAAACTCCTCGAATTTTAAGGGTCTGTTATCATAAGCAGAAGGAAGTCTAAAACCATAATTAACCAAAGAATCTTTACGAGCACGATCACCATTGTACATAGCTCTAACTTGAGGAATTGTTGCATGTGATTCATCTATCAATAAAAGAAAATCTTTTGGCATGTAATCAAATAATGTGAATGGAGGAGAACCAGCAGGTCTGCCACTTATATGTCTTGAATAATTTTCAATACCTTGGCAGAAACCAGTTTCCTTCATCATTTCCATATCAAAATTAGTTCTTTCATCAATTCTTTGAGCTTCTATCAATTTATTATTATCCTTAAAATACTTAATTCTTTCTTGTAATTCTTCATTGATTGTAACTAATGCACGTTCCATTTTATCAGAAGTTGTTACATAATGAGAATTAGGAAAGACCATTACATGAGTTCTTTCTGCTATTGCTTTACCTGTTAAAGGATTAATTTCATAAACTTTTTCAATTTCATCACCCCAGAATTCAACACGTATAGCAGATTCACTTTGGTCAGAAGGGTAGATTTCTAATATATCACCTTTTGCTCTAAAAGTACCTCTTTTAAAATCAATTTCGTTTCTCGAATATTGCATATTAACTAGCTTTTTCATAACTTCTTCTCTTGATTTTTGCATGCCAGGACGTAAAGAAACTATCATATGCTCATAATCAATAGGGTCGCCTAAACCATAAATACAAGAAACAGAAGCAACAATAATTACATCTCTTGTTTCAAATAATGAAGCAGTTGCAGAATGGCGAAGTTTATCAATTTCGTCATTTATAGAAGCATCTTTTTCAATATATGTATCAGAAGCTGGAATATAGCTTTCTGGTTGATAATAATCATAGTAAGAAACAAAATATTCAACATTGTTTTCTGGAAAAAACTCTTTAAATTCTGAATACAGTTGTCCAGCAAGAGTTTTGTTATGAGCTAAAACTAATGTTGGTTTTTGAACTTTATTTATTATATTTGCCATTGTAAATGTTTTTCCAGAGCCTGTTACTCCTAATAATGTTTGAAATTTTTTGCCTTGTTCAATTCCTTTTGACAAATATTCTATTGCTTGTGGTTGGTCACCAGTTGGTTTATAGTCTGAGTGTAATTTAAACATAATATTACCTCCAATTTAATAACAAATTTATACACTTTAAAGTATATCATATAAAAAAGATGTTTGCAATGTCTTTAATATTGCAAAAGATAGAAATATATGATATATTTGGAATATCAAAAGAAGAGGGGGAAAAAATATGGAACAAGAACCAATCAAAAAAGAAACATCAAGTAAAGGTAGCTATTTAACAGGAATACTAGGAGCAATTGTAGGAGGAGCAATAGCAACAATACCATGGATATTAGTATATGTGTATGGAGAAATGATGTTTTCCATATTAGCAGCATTGATTGCAGCAGGTGAATTATATGGATATAAAATAGCAAAAGGAAAAATTACTAAAAAATTACCAATTATATTAATGGTAATAGCTCTTATAATTGTAACAGTAACAACATTAGTAATAATTCCAACATTATTAATTGCAAAAGAAGGAATAGCTGTGAATCTAACTAATATTAGTAGATTATATGAAAATGGTGAATTTGCAACAGCAATGATGAAAGATTTTATTATTTCAGTAATATTTACAATATTAGGAGCAAGCATTGTAACAGCAAATATAAAAAAACAATTAGAAAATAATGAAGGACAAGATGTTAAACTAAATCTTAATAATAAAGAAGAGAAAAATGAAATAAAAAAAGCAACAATTGAATTGATGAAACCTATTTTTACAAAATATGAAGCAACAGCACCAGAAAAGGCAATGCTTAAAGATGAAGTTATTGCAGAAATTGATGACAAAAGAAAAGCTAAATATTCTTTTAATTATTTGAAACAATTAGGAATTATCAAAAAATATAAAGGAAAATATTATTATTCAGAAGATGATGAAAATAGCACGAGCAATTATAAAAAAATGTCAAAATTACAAAAAATATCATTAATTGTATTAATTGTTTTGATTGTATTAGTTATGATTGTAACAATAATTGAAAAATCAGATACAACAGTAACATATCAAGACTCAAATATAAATTTTGAAATACAGAAAAATTGGTCAAAAGGACAATCACAATATCAAAACGAATGGAATTTTTATAAATATATTAACAATATGCCTGTATTGGATTCAAACAATGAAATTGCAGAAGATGATTATTCATCATATCCAGCAGGAATAAATGTATATTATGATAAATTGGATACAACAAGTGTAAACAATATAGAAGATATAAAAACAACAGTACAAGAAAATCTTGAAAATGCAGATGATAAACCAGATTTAATAAATATGGAAATATTGAAAACTTCAAAAAATTATGACTTATTAAAAATAAGAATAGAATATAATCAATCACCAAGTGAAATATTATACTATTACTATATTTTAAATGGAGACAATTTGGCTTGTATTACAGCATATAGTTTTAATTTAGATGATGAAACAGCTATTGAAAAAGAGGCAAATAATTTGTCAAATTCATTTGAATGGGTACAATAAAAATAATTAGTTCTAAAATAAAAATAAGAGCATATAATATTAAAAAATAAATGCAAGGAGAATAAAAATGCAGTTTATTAAATATTGTATGCTCTTTTTGGTGTTTTTAAGTGCAACACTAATTGGAAAATACATATCCCAAAAATATAAATTTAGATTAGACGAGCTTGAAGAAATGAAAAATGCACTAAATATATTTAAATCAAAAATAAAATTTACATATGAACCTATACCTGAAATTTTTAAGCAAATAGCTGAAAATTCAAATAAAAATATTGCAAAATTATTTAATGAAACTATTTTAAAAATGGGAGATACATCTGCAAGTATAGCTTGGGAAAATGCTGTTGATAATTTTTCAGGTAATTTAAATTACGAGGACAAGCAAGCTATAAAGACACTTTCTAAGTTGCTTCGGAATAACTGATGTTGATGGACAACTTAGTCAAATTGAGGTAACAGAAAGCTTTTTGGATGAACAAATTAGACAAGCACAAGAAGAAAAAAATAAAAATGAAAAATTGTATAAAAAATTAGGAATGAGTATAGGAATGGCTATTGTAATTATTTTAATGTAAATAGCCAAAAATAAAATCAGATTAGGGGGATTTTTTTATGAGTATAGATTTATTGTTTAAAATAGCTGCAATTGGGATTTTGGTAGCAGTATTATATCAGGTTTTGGTGAGGGCTGGTAGAGAAGATCAAGCAATGATGACAACTCTTGCTGGATTGGTTATTGTTTTAACAATGGTAATTAAAGAAATAAGTGGTTTGTTTGATACAGTAAGGACCTTGTTTAATTTATAAAAAGATAGGGATAAGGAGCTACTAAAAAATAAGGATGGTAGAGTAATGGAAATTATTAAAATAATAGGAATCGCTTTAATTGCTTTAATTATAATAATTATGCTTAAACAATATAGACCAGAATATACAATATTTATAAGTATATTAACAGGTGTATTGATTTTGTTCCTTGTTATGGATAGATTAACTGGAATAGTAAATCTGATAGAATCAATACAAGACAAGTTTTCTATTAATACTCAATTTATTGCATTACTTATAAAAATTACAGGAATTGCTTTTTTATCGGAATTTGCTGTAAGCGTATGTAAAGATTCTGGTGAGGCTGCAATTGCTAGTAAAATTGAAATTGGGAGCAAAATTATTATTATTTCTATGTCAATACCTATAATTTCGAGTTTATTGGAAATTATATTGAAAATATTGCCATAACAAAGTTATAGTTCAGTAAGAATCTCTTTTATAGTATCGCTATCTATATGTTTTGAAACTTGAACCTTTTCATTACATTCAAAAAGGAGGTAAAACAAATGTGAATAAACAAATGAAGATAATACTAATGATAATTATAATGGTAATATCTGTATTAAGTCCAAGAAAATCATATTGTGCAAATGATATTTCAAATACACAGAGTGCAATAAGTATAGATGAAAATGAATTAGAAAGTCAAGAAAAAACATTTGGAATAAGTTCATTTATACAAAAGTCTAAGCAATATACAGGGGAGTTTTTTGAAGATATAGATATAAGCGATATTTTAAATTCAGCAATAAAAGGAGAAATTGATAATTCAAATATATACAAAAAAATATTGAGTAAATTAGGAAATGAAGTACAAAATGGAGTAAAAAGTTTAGCATGTATATTAGCTATTATAATTATACATAGCATATTAAAATCTATAAGTGAGAGTCTTGAAAATGATAATATTTCTAAATTAATATATTATGTTCAATATATAGCAATTATAACAGTAATTATGTCAAACTTTTCTGACATAATTACATTAGTAAAAGATACAACTACAAATTTAATTGGATTTATGAATACACTTATACCAGTACTCATTTCATTGATGTTATATACAGGAAGTATAACAACGACAAGTATACTAGAACCAATAATTTTATTTATGATAAATTTTATTGGAAATCTTATTCAAAATATATTGATGCCTATAATATTGATAATAACATCAATAAGCATAATTTCAAAAATATCAGATAGAGTGCAAATTGATAAAATATCGAAATTTTTAAAATCATCCACTATATGGTTTTTAGGAATAGTGTTAACAATTTTTGTTGGAGTTGTTTCACTTGAAGGTACTCTTGCAAGTTCTGTTGATGGAATAACCGCAAAAACGGCAAAGGCAATTGTAAGTTCTGCTGTTCCAATTGTAGGAAAAATATTAGGCGATGTTGTTGATAGTGTGCTTGGATGTGGATTGATTTTGAAAAATGCAGTTGGTTTTGTTGGAGTAATAGTTATTATAGGAATATGTATTATGCCTATTTTAAAACTTACAGTTTTGACATTTTCTTATAAATTGGTTGCTAGTATAAGTGAAGTTATTGCAGATAGTAAAATTGTAAAACTTTTAGATGAAATTGGTGATATTTTTAAAATTTTACTTGCTATTTTGGTTACTGTAACATTTATGGTAATTATAGGAACAACATTATTAGTAAAGATGTCAAACACTGGGATGATGTTCAGGTAAATCAAAATATTTAAAAATATAGTTATGCAATTATAGGAGAATAGTAATATGATTAATTTTTTAAGTTCATGGGTTAAAAATCTGTGTTTAGCATTAATTGTTGTGTCAATATTAGAGATGTTACTACCAAATAATAAAACAAAAAAATATGTGAAAATGGTTATGGGATTATATATATTGTTTAGCATAATTGAACCTTTTATAGAAAATAGTAATGAACTTAAATTTAATGTAGAGGACTTATATAACCAATATTCTGTTGAGACATCAGCCGAAAGTGAAAATGTTAATCAAAAATCAATGGATAGTAGATTAGATGAATTGTATAAACAAAAACTTGAAAATGATATTGTGCAAAAACTAGATGAAGAAGGATATGTAGTAGAGGACTGTGATGTAAAGGCACATATATCTAGTAATGATACAGGGATAGAATTAATAACAATAAAGATTAAGGAAAAAAAAGATAACAGTAATGAGAATGATGAGAATCAAAGTAATGAAACAATGAACATAGAAGAAAAGATAGTCAATGAAATACAAAAAATCCAAAAGGTTGAAATAAATGTATCTAAAAATCAAGATAATTCAAGTGATGAATCAACTCAAAGTGAACAACAGAATCAAAATATAACTAAAAATGATATAAAAATTGTAAAACAATTTTTGATAAAAGAATATGGGGTGAGTGAAAAATGTTTAAGAATAAACTGAAAAAAATTATCGGAAATGATGAAAATCAAGGAAATAATAAAAGAAAAATTGAAAATTTAGTTTTTTTAGTAGTTGTTTTAATAATTACAGTAGTTATAATAAATTATGTTTGGAGTGGAGACAAGAACTCAAATAAAAATATGACTAATTCGACAGGAAAACAGCTTGCAACAACTAAAAGTGTTCAGAATAGTGGAGAAACAAGTCAAGATACTACTAATAATAATTTAGAGGAAAGATTAGAGAATATATTATCAAATATTAATGGTGTTGGGAATGTAAAGGTTTTCATTAACTATTCAGAAACTTCTGAAACTGTTGCAATGTATAATGAAAACTCTAAAACAAGTACAACAGAAGAAACTGATAAATCTGGTGGTGTTAGAAAAGTGGAACAAACAGATTCTCAAAAAGAGGTTGTTTACCAAGAACAAAATGGAAACAAAACACCAATTGTTCAGAAAACTGTTGAACCTAAAATTGAGGGAGCTATTATTACTGCAAAAGGAGCATCTGATATAAATATAAAAACCAGTATTATTCAAGCAGTAGAAGCGGCAACAGGACTTGCTACTCATAAAATTCAAGTGTTTCAGGGAAATTAAAATATTTTTATTAAAAATTATAAAAGGAAAGGAGTTTTTTTATGAAATTTATGAAAAAAAATCAAGTTGTAATATATGTTATTGCTTTAATGTTGATTGTAGCAGGATATTTGAATTTTACAGCAGATGGAGATTTTAGAAGTGCAGTCCAAACTGCAAGTTCAGAAGAAGAATTAGATAAAATGGCTAATATTGGAGATGCTCAGCTTGTTAGTAGTAATGTTGTAAGTGATGACTTAGATATTAGTAATACTATAAGTAAAAGTGATATATCTGAAAGTGAAAGTTTAGAAACAACAAGTAAAGATATTCAGAAAAATAATGATGATTATTTTTCAACATCTAAATTGGAAAGGGATACAATGTATTCACAAATGTTAGAAACATATGAAAAAATTTTAAATAGTAATAATTCTTTGGAAACACAGAAACAATCTGCAACAGAAGAAATAAAAAAAATAAATGATACTAAAAATAGTATTATGATTTGTGAGAATTTAATTAAAACAAAAGGATTTGAAGATAGTGTTATATTTGCTAATGGTGATAGTGTAAGCATTGTTGTTAAAGATGAACAGTTAACTGCTGAAAAAGTTGCACAGATTCAAAATATTGTTTCAAGAGAAATGGGTGCTAAGATTGAAAATATACATATTTCAAGTAAATAAAGAAATAGTCATGTGGTATAAAACATGGCTATTTTTATCAATATATTGTAAAATTGAGCGTACTAAAAATTAATATATTAGGTTTTAAGCGTAATTTTCTGTAATATTTTTTATATATTCTCCTATTTCTTCGTTGGTTAAGTCTAATTCTGTAATTAATTTTTTTAAAATATCTCTTCTAGGAAAAGCTTTTTCATTATCTATTCTGACATATTGCCTTAGAGATATGCCTAATTTTTCTGACATTTCTTCCTGAGTTAAATTCTTAGATTTTCTTTTTTCTTTTATCATCAAAAATCACCTTAATATTATCAAATTTTTATAGTTACAGTTCAGTAAGAATCTTTCTATGGTGTCTTTGCCTATATGTTTTTTGAAAATTGAACCTTTTCATTACATTCAAAAAGAAAATTTAATATAAAAATGTGCGCCTCT
>ERZ773143.3002-NODE-3002-length-11094-cov-3.594619_pt1 | contig 11094 bp, 7 predicted proteins | sample MGYA00580852_ERZ773143 | MGnify/ENA primary metagenome ERZ773143 (study PRJEB29015, sample SAMEA2737853) | human gut metagenome | biome: human gut; feature: human-associated habitat; material: faeces | place: China | collected 2012 ... | reverse complement strand
GACATATAAGGATAAAAATAGGACGAAAGGTGCTTTTCAGCCGCGATTAGGCCATAATTAGTTCCAATATGTGCTTTTATGAGGTTCGTCTATTTCACCTCTTGCACAGAATAACCGTAGGATATGAACAGGTTGCTACCGTTCTTCCATGTAATCTACTTATAGATAAATTTCTTTCCCTCCTTTGCAAATTTTCTTTCCGTCTGCTGTAAACTATAAACGCAAGCTTCATTTTTATAAATACAATTTGCATTTATAAAAATGAAGCTTGCGTTTATATAATTAGAACTTGCGTTTATAGTTTATATACTATCAAAAACAACTTAACCGTTAGACCGGAAAAAGTTAACTTCTAATGCAACAGGATTTATCTAACGATAGACCGGAAGAAAGATAATAGGTTGCAATGGACAAAGCGCTACATGATGAAAGGTAAAAACACAGCAATTAATGCCTCATCCTCACCCGCAAGTGCTTTATTTATTGTGATTTTCTTCGTCAACAGCAGGCTGCATATATTGCTTCGGCGTTTTTCCGAACTCAGCCTGAAAACATTTGGAAAAATAAGAATGGTTGGAGAAGCCCACCATATACATTACTTCGGCAACGGTGAACTTCTTTTGCTGCAATAACATGGCAGCCTTTTTCATCCGGATTGACTTGATGTATTCTACGGGAGACATTCCGGTCAATTGCTTAATTTTCCGGTAAATCTGTTTGTTACTGATACCGGATAATTCACAAAGAGCATTCACATTCAGTTCCGACTCCGAAAGATGGTCTTCAATCAGGCGAATTATATTCGACAGGAATTTCTCGTCCTGCGATTCCGCTTCAATCGGTTTGAGTACAGGCAACGATTCCAGTCGCTTCTTCTCCTGTGTCGCGGGGATTTCCTCTTCCTCCACTGCTATGACGGGAATATTCAATCCGACGGAAGTCCCTTTTCCTTCTTCGGAGGTGACGCCGGTGATGTGTCCGCCGTGCAGTTCTGTGTAAGTTTTTACCAGATAAAGCCCGATACCCGTACCTTCCTTATTGCCGGAGTGGGGGGATTGGAAAAAACGTTGGAAGATGTAAGGAATGTCCCGCGGCGGGATTCCCGATCCTGTGTCCGATACACAGATATCCACTAAGCCGGTTTCTTCGCGATAGAAAAGAGACAACCGGATACTGCCGCCGTCCGGAGTGAATTTCACTGCATTTGAAAGCAGACTGTCTAGTATCACTCCCAGTTTGATAGCGTCCATATCGGCATAAATCTTCGCTTTGTTTGTCTCGAAAAGGAAAGTCAGCCGCTTGTCTTCTTCGTAGACGGAGAACAGACTGTGGCTGAATGACACAAGTTCGATACGCGACAGTATTAGTAGTGAATCTTCGTTATCTTCTATACGGTTGAAGTTGAGCACCTGATGAATCAGCGAATTAATCTTCATCGCATTGCGTTGCACTTCTTCCAATGTCTGTTTCTCGTGCGCTTCCTCCGTCGCAGGGAGTAGCTGGCTCACGGGTGCAATAATCCGGCTAAGCGGTGTCTTTAGCTCATTGGACAGGTTGCTGAAGAAAGCCATTTTCTGGCGTGACTGTTCCAGAATCTTCTCTTTCTCCATACGTTCCATTTTCAACCGGTTCTTGACGCGGAAGAAATTGATTGTCCAGATGATGAGGCTGAGGAACAAAAGAACATAAATCACCTTTGCCCAAACCGTATAATACCACGGAGGCAGGATCTTGATATTCAAAATATAAGGATGTTCGGACGGGTGGCCACTCTTTTCCACCTTACTGATAATTAATTGATAATCTCCGTAGTTGAGATTGCTGTATGTAATGCGGTTTGTATTCGATTTCAGGAAATTCCATTCTTTGTCCATTCCCTCCAGCTGATAGACAAATTCATGCTTTTCCTCTAGCGAATAGGGGAGGTCGGAAAGCTCGAAAGCCAGATTATTCTGGTTATATGCCAGTTCGATAGAGTTCGTATAACGGATATTAGGTATGCTTTCTCCGGTGTGCGGAGACATCAACTGGTTGTTGATATATAAAGCAGTCAGCAGGATCGGGCGTTCCGGTTGATTCATAGCCTGTATGTCCGGCCGGGAAATACCGAATCCGTCCGCACCTCCCAAATAGATGTTTTCGTCTTTCGGGTCAAAGAAAAGACTTGTGAAACGCTTGTCTGTCATGTTCTGTTGGCGTGCATCCATTGTTTTCCGGTCGACAATCCAAAGCCCGTTGGTTGTAGAAATCCAGATATGCTCTTTTACGGAAGTCATAGACAGAATTTCATTGTTACTGAAGCTGCCGAAGGTAATACTTTGTTGACCGGAATCTTGGGGATTGATGCGCATGACCCCACCGTGAAATCCTACCCAGAGCATACCGTCCTCATCTCGTAGGAGATAATTCGGGCTCTTTTCACCGCTCAACTCTTCGGCAAACAATTTGGTTACTTGCTGCGTGCGCGGATTGATTTTGTCTATTCCTTTGCTGTTGTAGAGCAATACCCATACATTACCTTCCGCATCGGGAACAATTTGGTTGATGAACATTCCTGACAGGCCGTTGCGAGTGGAATAGTTCTGCTCGGCTATGTAGGTTCCGCCGGAAGATTGTACCAGTTTTTGTTTGTCTACTACAAAAATACCTCCGAGGCAGGTTGCTATCCAGAGTTTTCCGTCGGTGTCTTCAAACAGGTAATAAGCCCAGTTGGTGTTGTTTGTTCCTGTGCTGTCTACGATGTTGTAGTGTACAAATTGGTGAGTCTTGTAGTCGTAACGGTTAATACTGCCGTCCGTGGCTATCCAGAGTTGTTGTTCTCTGTCTTCGTAGATGTGTCGGATACGGTTGTGGGACAACGGATGGTGCTTATCTCCCATTCTGTACCAGACAGCGTCGTGCTTGTTACCGGTGGGGTTGGTAAAACGGATGACTCCGTTAGTTCCTCCGAACCAGTAGAACCCTTTGGAATCCCGGAACAGGGAATAAAACTGGTTCCCGTCTCCTGTACCCGTGATTTGCGAGATAGGAATGAATTGCAATGCACTGTTGTAGCGTGAAAGGGAGATGCCGTAATCCGTTCCCAGCCAGATGTTCTGTTCCTGATCGGCAAATATATTCCAGATAATATTGTTGGTTAGCGACTGGATATTGCGGGAGTCGTGTACGATGTGTTGCAGTGTCCCATTATCGTTCTGGTAAACATAAAGTCCGTTATCGGTACCCGCTAATAAATTTCCATCCCCGTCCAAAGCCAGTGATTTAATGGAATTGTTGTGGAAGGCATCTATCGGTTTCATTAGTCCCGTGGCCGGAGTATATTGGAAAAGAGATCCTTCCATTCCGATCCAGATACATTGGCGGGACGTATCTTCCAACAAAGAGTTGACAAAGAGATTGCTCACGCTCCGGTTGACGGGCAACGGGATATTTTCAAACTTTCCGCTTTCCTCTATATATCGGCATAAACCATTGTAGGTGCCTACATATATCTGATTGTCCGTTGTGCGGATGATAGAATAAATAGTGTGATGGGGAAGTCCGTTGCTCTTACTGTCGAGTGAAGCCAGTTTCTTTGTGTTGAGTTGATACGTATACAGACCGTTCAACGAACCTATCCATAAGGTGTCTCCTTGAAGCGCCATTGTCCGTACATCTGTCGGGAAATCCGTTTCCGGTTGTTCGTATTTGTCCGTCCGGTAGTTGTAGACGAGGATTCCGTTATCTGTCCCTAAATATAAATAAGTATTGTCTGCTATTATTCCGCAGTAAATGCGCGTGTTATTGCGTTCTCCATAAGTGAAGTGCTGCTGTGTGGAATATCCGTCGTAACTGAATAACCCTTTGTTGGAACCTATCCATATCAACCCTTCGCTGTCTTGCAGGAAGCAACTGATGACCGATGCTTCGGCACCGAGGTAGATATTCTCGAATTGTTGATAATTCACTTTCTGCCCGTATGCACTGCCGCCTATACAGAATGCACAGACAAGAAAAAGAATCGTTATCATTCGTTGGCACATATTGTCAGGTTTGCAGGTTTTTAAATCAGTAATTATTGCAAATAACTTTGTTCTTTATTGCAAATGTAGGAAAAATGCCGGTTACTCTTGTAAATCTCACCGTCTTTTTGTTCCTTTGTCGTCTATTTATAAACAGAAAACTTCAGGATGAAAAAGCTTATTTATCTGCTTTTGTTGCCGCTGGTTGTGGCTGTGACTGCTTGTGGCGGTAAAGTAAACTCGAAAAAGGAGTCGGTATTGGCAACGCAGGATAGCGTAGACGCTCGTGGAATACAACGGATGCAGACTTCTAAAAGTGAAATAGACATCAAATTCAAAGGGAAGGATTATCGTTCTTTCGTTTCCCGTACACCGGACGAGAGCCTGCCTCATGTTACCAATGAAATGGGGGATACGTATATGGATAATAAAATCGTGCTGCGTCTGACGCGCGGCGGTGAATCAGTGTTCAACAAGACCTTCACCAAGAATGATTTTTCTTCGGTAGTGGATGCCGACTTCCTGGCAAAGTCCGTGCTCGAAGGAATCGTATATGATAAAACAACTCCGCAAGGCATTGTATATGCAGCGAGTGTTTGCTATCCGCAGACGGATTTGTATGTCCCGCTTTCCATAACGATAACCGCCGACGGAAAGATGAGTATTCAGAAAGTTGATATGCTGGAAGACGCGTATGAAGAAGAAACACCCGATTAAGCCTGTGAACAGGCTTTTTAGTAGAATAGTACAAATGTGAAAGCATTTGAGACAAACGAAAGGCAACCGAAAAAGGTTGCCTTTCATATTTTTGTACCGTTGATAAATTTGCTGTCCTGTTTTTATTTGTATACCGAGGACTGAAAGTTAAAGAACACAAAAAAAAGACTGTTCTTCGGTTATTCCCAAATCTTTCCTAAATCTGTATCGTTATTTGCTGTATAAAACTAAAGTATAGTATTAACGTTAAAAAAATAATGATTATGAAGAAAATTCTATCTTTACTCGTGTTGGCTATTGTTGCCGTACAGTTTTCATGGGCTGCTGATGTGATAACTAAAGACATGAATCAGTTACCGCTTCCGGCACGCAATTTTATTAACCGTCATTTTACTAAACCCGAAGTGTCTCATATCAAGATTGATAAGGAAATGCTGGAGGCTACCAAATATGAGGTGTTACTGACAGACGGTACGGAAATAGAATTCGACAGCAAGGGAAACTGGGAAGAAGTAAGTGCCCGGAAAGGACAGGTGATTCCTGCAAGTATTGTTCCGAACTTTGCCGTTGATTATCTGAAAGCACATAATTTTGCTGCTGAAGGAGTGACGAAAGTAGAGCGTGACCGTAAGGGATATGAAGTTGAATTGTCCACAGGCGTCTCTTTCAAGTTTGACAAGAAAGGGAAGTTTGTTAAAGCGGACGATTAAGTATAAGTGATAGTATAATAATAAACCTGAACCAAAAAAGTAACTATGTTGAGATTTAAGTTTGGCGCCTGGGCGGTGGTTCTGATGTTGGCTGCCCTTTCATTCGGCGCCTGTTCCGATGAAGATGATGATCCGGCTTTCAATCCGCCTTCCAATATTACGGAAGCCTTGAAACAATTATATCCGGCAGCTCAGAATATAGAATGGGAAATGAAAGATGTGTATTATGTGGCCGATTGCTGGGTGGCCGATGACGAACTGGAAGTCTGGTTTGACGGGAATGCGAATTGGCTGATGACAGAAAATGAACTGGAAAGTATAGATAGTTTAGTTCCGGCTGTATATACTGCTTTCAATAATACCAAATATAGTTCTTGGGTGGTGACCGATGTCTATGTACTCGTTTATCCGCAGAATCCTACGGAATCTGTCATTCAGGTGAAGCAGGGAAGCCGGCGCTATTCACTGGTTTTCTCGCAGGATGGTGGATTGCTGCACGAAAAGGATATCAGTAACGGGGATGATACGATTTGGCCTCCGGCAGAATAATTTCTTATCCATTTAACTGAAATGGAAAGAGTGACGGTATCTTGTCAGGATAGCGTCACTCTTTTGTTAGTATAGTGACGGTCTTCCGATAAGATAGCGTCACTATAATTGTAGGTTTACATTTGCTGGTAATCTTTGGCCAATCCTCCTTCACTCGTCTCTTTGTAGAGTGAGGGAAGGTCATGTCCGGTTTGTTTCATCACTTGCACTACCTTGTCGAAAGAGACACGATGCATACCGTCCGTAAAGGCGGAATAAAGATTTGCGTCAAGTGCGCGGGCGGCAGCGTAGGCATTCCGTTCGATGCAGGGAATCTGTACCAATCCGCATACAGGGTCGCAAGTCATACCCAAGTGATGTTCCAATCCCATTTCTGCTGCATATTCAATTTGTGCCGGACTACCTCCGAATAATTGATTGGCTGCTGCCGATGCCATGGCACAGGCAACGCCTACTTCACCTTGGCAACCTACTTCCGCACCGGAGATAGACGCATTGAATTTGACGATGTTTCCGATCAGTCCGGCAGTAGCCAATGCACGCAAAATACGCATATCACTAAAATCACGGCTCTTTTGCAGGTGATAAAGTACGGCAGGCATGACACCGCAGGAACCACAGGTGGGGGCAGTTACTATCTTTCCCCCCGAAGCGTTCTCCTCGCTTACCGCCAGTGCATAAGAGAATACGAGTCCTCTCGATTGAAGGGACTGTTTGTATCCGGTAGCACGTATATAATAGGTAGAAGCTTTCCGTCGCAGGTTCAATGGGCCGGGGAGCACTCCTTCCGCTTCCAGTCCGCGGTGAATGGCTTCTTTCATTGTATCCCATACTTCAGCGAGGTAATCCCAGATATCTTCATTCTCGCACTCTTTCACATATTCCCAGTAACTCTTTCCGGTACGTTCGCACCATTCCAGAATTTCCGTCATACTGTTCATCCCATATACTTCAGGACTTTCAATTGTCGGATTGCTGTTGTTTTCAGCTAGTGCGCCTCCGCCGATACTATAAACTGTCCAATTCTCCTGAATCTTGTTGTTAGCGTCGAAAGCGGCAAATGTCATTCCGTTCGGGTGGAAAGGAAGAAAGACTTTCGGTTGCCAGATGATTTCTACCGGGGCGGTAGTTTTGAGTGTGTCTATAATGGCTACATCCGTCATGTGCCCTTTTCCGGTAGCGGCGAGACTTCCATAGAGTGTTACTTTGAAAGAGGCTGCATCCGGATGACGTTCTACGAACATTTCTGCAGCTTTGCGTGGACCCATTGTGTGACTGCTGGAAGGACCAGTACCGATTCGATATAGCTCTTTAATTGATTTCATGAGTTATGTGTGCTTAATTAATACCATTTCTTTTTTCTAAAATACAAATATACAACAATACCGATAACTCCCATTAAAATCCATGCAAATAAATATCCGTATCGCCAATCAAGCTCCGGCATCCATTTGTAATTCATTCCCCATACTCCGACTAAAAAGGTGAGAGGGATGAAGATAGTGGATACAATGGTCAGACGTTTCATGATGTCGTTCATGCGTAAGTCATTGTTCGATATATATAGATCGACTAATGAAGAAAGCGTTTCACGGCAGATTTCAATAGTCTGGAGAACGAATTGTAAATGGTCATTCACGTCATTGAAGAACGCACGGTTTACTTTATGGATAAGCAGGTTTTCCGCCCGTAACAGTTTTACGTATTGTTCCTTTAGGGGGAGAATGGATTTCTTCATCAGCATATATTGACGCCGGAGTGACTGGATCTGGATACCTATATCATTTTCGTCGGTGATAGTCAGCAACTCCTCTTCAAGATCTTCGAGGGCATCGTCGATAGAAGAAATTGTTGAGATGTAATTGGTCATTATACTGTTCAGCAGTACACTGAGCAAATAATCCGTCTGACGGCTACGTATTTTCAGTACATCATTGCGTAAGGCAGCGTTAATATCATCGAAGAAGTCGGTTTCCTGTTCGAGAAAGGTCAGCACATAGTTGCTTCCCAGAATGACACAGACTTGCTGTTGGAGCAGTTCGTCCAGTTCGTTTTCCTCCTTATGGGTGTTGGGATAGAATAATTTCAGGATGAGAACGATATATTTATCATGTTCTTCGATTTTAGTCGGGTGGTCTGCGTTCAGGATATCCTGCAAAACAAGGAAGTCTATTTCAAAATGAGCGCAAATCTCGCGGATTGTTTCCGTATCTTTTAAACCGTGCACTTGCAACCAGTTGATTCGCGCACTGTCTAATGTTGCTTTGACGGATTGGAAGGTGTCGCCGGAGCTTTCCTGCATCTCAGTGGCATTGTAGGTGCAGAGATGAATGTGGGTAGGAGTAAGGCTGTCCCCTGTGTAAATGAGCTTTTCGCTTAATAGGTTATTTTTCATGCTTTATTCTCGTTTTAGAAAACCACCGCAACAAAGGTAGTGGTTTTCTAAATGAGAACAAGTTCTTGCGACGTTTTGTTTACAATATGTCTTATATCCGGGTCAATCAAAATCTACTACTGTGATTCCGGCACCTCCGAACTGCACATGCTCGTCGGCATAATGGCGGATACTCGGTACGGTGGACAGATATTGGCGGATGAGTGTACGAAGGATTCCTGTTCCTGTTCCGTGAAGAATACGTACACGGTCCATGCCGACCAATATAGCATCGTCAATAAAATAAGTGACTGCTTGCAATGCTTCGTCTCCGCGCATCCCACGCACATCGATATCTTGTTTGAAACTAAGTTTCTTTTCGTACATCTGGTCATGTGTCTGGCTGCTGACAAAGGTACTTTTGGCCATGCTTTCCGTCTTGGGGGCCGCGTTGGAGCGTTCGAGACGGTCCAACTTGACGGTTGTCTTGATACTTCCGAAGGCGACGATTGCATTCTTGCCACTGATTTCCATTACCTGCCCGACGCTGGTCTGACCTTTAATTTTTACATTTTCGCCAACGGAGATAGGAGCCACTTTAGGAGTAGCGGTTGTTGAGGAACTTGCCGCTTTCTGCTCGTTCTTTTTATTCTTCTTCCGTTCCTGTTTCTTTTTCAGTTTCTCCATTTTCCGAGCCATTTTTTCTTCTTGTTCCTTGGAAGCCAATGCATCCAAAGAAGTACGAAAGTCAGTCAGCTCCTGACGGGCCATGCGGGTCTTTTCTTTTTCTGCCTGTGCCTCTTTAATGGTACGGATCGTATTTTCAATACGGGCATTCGATTCCTGTAACATTCGTTCCGCTTCCTCTTTAGCCTGCCGGATAATCTCTTTCCGTGATTTTTGCAGTTCTTCCATTTCAGTCTGATAGCGGGCGATCGTTTCTTCCATGTGCTTCTCCCGTTGGCGGATCGTTTGGCGTTTCCCTTCCCAGTAACGTTTGTCGCGTACGATATCCTGAAGATATTTGTCGGCATTGATGTACTCGCTCCCTACAATTTCCGAGGCGTCAGCGATTACATCTTCCGGCAATCCGATTTTCCGTGCGATCTCTACAGCAAAGGAGCTTCCCGGGTTACCGATCTGCAATTGGAAGAGTGCCTGCATTAAATGGCGGTCGTAAAGCATGGCGCCGTTGACTACGCCTTCATGGTCTTCTGCAAAATGCTTCAGATTCTGGTAGTGGGTGGTAATCACTCCGAAAGTCCTTTTCTGGTTGAAACGTTTCAGTACAGCTTCGGCAATGGCACCTCCAATCTGCGGCTCCGTACCTCCTCCGAACTCATCAATCAGGATGAGGCTACGTTCATTGCAACTTTTCATCATTATCTTCATATTGGTGAGGTGAGAGGAGTAGGTACTCAAATCGTCTTCGATAGACTGTTCATCACCGATATCTATGAAAATGCTGCTGAATATACCTGCATGACTGCGTTCGTGCATCGGAATCAACATGCCGCATTGTAACATATATTGCAATAAGCCTACCGTTTTCAGACAGACTGATTTACCTCCGGCATTCGGACCGGAGATAATGAGAATACGCTGTTTCTTGTTTAATTCTATGTCCAAAGGTACGACCTTTTTCCCATGCTTGGCTAGCGACAGTTGTAACAAGGGATGTACGGCCATAGTCCAGTCCAGTAACTGTTCATTTTCTATGGCGGGTTTCAGACTGTTGGTCTGTATGGCGAAATAACTTTTCGCACGGATAAAATCAATTTCTGCCAAAAATTCATACGACTGGAGTATCTCCGGAATAGACGGGCGCAACACATTGGAGAATTCCGTCAGGATACGGATAATTTCCCGTCTTTCGTCTCCTTCGAGTTCGCGGACGCGGTTGTTTGCTTCTACAACCTCCGCCGGTTCGATAAATACGGTTTTTCCGCTTGCCGATTCATCGTGGACGATTCCTTTAATCTTACGTTTGAGTCCCGGAGCGACAGGGATAACCAGGCGACCGTCGCGCATGGTAGGGGCTACGTCCTTATCTACATATCCTTCGGATTGCGCGCTGCGCAGAATGCTGTTCAACGAGCGGGAAATACTTCCCATTGTATTGGCTAATTCCCTGCGGATACGAGCCAGTTCTGTAGAAGCATTATCTTTTATCTTTCCATATTTATTGAGGATACCGTCTATTTTTCCAATCAATTGGGGGAATACGGCAATGTCTCCCGCCAGTCGTTTCAGACTGGGGTAGGGGCTATCACTTTCTTCTTCGTCTTCATTGTTCCGATGCAGGAAACGGACGATATCACGAATGGTCTCTAGTGAACGGCGCAAGTCGAATAATTCCTGTTCGTCCAGATACATCCCTTCTATCCGTACCCGTTTCAGTGAAGGGCGGACATCGAAAAAAAATTGGTCGGGAAATCCGTCCTCTTCTTGAATGATGCGAACAAACTCGGTTACCTGGTTTAAATTCTCTTCTACTACTTCATATTGTTCGGAAAAGCCCATGTCTGAAACTTTTTCTTCGCCTAAAGTGCTAAGACACTTGTCTTTCAGTAACTGCCTTATCTGGTCGAATCCTATCTTTTGCTCAAAATTTTGAGGGTATATCATATCTTTATTCCTTATAACTGGGCACAAAAATACGATTAATTCACGAAAAAAGTGTCAGATTGTTTGCAGATTTAAAAATGATTCGTACCTTTGCACCGCTTTCAACGGAAAGCAC
>ERZ773143.2993-NODE-2993-length-11116-cov-6.632493_pt1 | contig 11116 bp, 6 predicted proteins | sample MGYA00580852_ERZ773143 | MGnify/ENA primary metagenome ERZ773143 (study PRJEB29015, sample SAMEA2737853) | human gut metagenome | biome: human gut; feature: human-associated habitat; material: faeces | place: China | collected 2012 ... | reverse complement strand
CTACCCCGCCGGGGAACCCAACACCAAATACGCCTATACGGGCTATAAGGTACTGGAACGGCTGGGGGAGTTCACCATGCTGGAGTGCCGCCTGAAAACCGGCCGCACACATCAGATCCGTGTGCATATGGCCTCCATCCATCACCCGGTGGCGGGCGACCCCGTATACGGCCCCCACAACTGCATCACCAGCCTGCACGGGCAGTGTCTGCACGCCAAAACGCTGGGGTTTGTCCACCCCATCACCGGGGAACACCTGCGCTTCGACTCAGACCTGCCGGACTATTTTACCCATTTTCTTGCAACGCTCAGGAGGAAGAATCCATGAACCAATCCCTTGCCAACAAGCTGGTCCTCTGTGATCTGGACAACCTCCTGCTTGGCCCGGATGGCAACCTGACCCAGGTCGTGCGGGATGTGCTGCAGCTGTTTTCCAGCCGCGGCGGCCGGTTCACCGTCTTTTCCCAGCGCACGCCCAAGGCAGTGCGGGCCATTCTGGGCAGCGTGCGTCTCTCGGCCCCGGCACTGGTGTGCGGCGGCACACTGGCCTATCATTTTGCGGACGGATCCCGTCAGCCGCTGTGCAGCTTTGCCGGGCAGGATGCCGGTCTGTTCGCCAGCCTGCCCAGTGCGGCCGGTGTGGGCATTGCCCTGCAGATGCAGGATGGCTCCACCCGCGTGCTGCGCATGAGCGAGGCATTGGAGCGTCATCTGCGGCAGGAATGGACCCCTTATCTGCTGGCAAACGCGGCAGACATCAAGGGGGAAGAAGTGCTGCGGGTGCTGCTGTATCAGGACAGCAAGGCAGTGCCCATGATCTCGCTGCTGGAGCAGCCGACCACAAAAATGTCCCCGGTCTCGAGATGCGCAGCCTGCAGCAGTTCTTCCGCAGCCTGCCGCGCCTGCGCCGTAAGTTTTGCATAATCCACAGGTAATGCCCCCTTTGGTTACTATTATAGCAGGGGTGTCAATAAAAGAAAAGCCTTCCCCCGCGGGGGAAGGTGGCCCGTAGGGCCGGATGAGGGCGACCCTGCGGATGCTGCTCGTAAATGGGTGGCTGCGGGAGCTTTGCCCTCATCAGTCCGCTTCGCGGACAGCTTCCCCCGAGGGGGAAGCCTTTAGGCATTTTTTACATTAGAACCAACCTGCGTCAATTTGTCAAGCCGTCACATCCTCAAACTGACTGTTGTACAAATCGGCATAGAACCCGCCGGCTTCGATCAGCTCGTCGTGGGTGCCCTGCTCGACAATGTCGCCCTCGCGCATGACCAGGATCAAATCGGCATCGCGGATGGTAGACAGGCGGTGCGCGATGACGAAGCTCGTGCGGCCCTGCATCAGGCGGTCCATAGCCGTCTGGATGCGCTGCTCGGTGCGGGTGTCAACGCTCGATGTCGCCTCATCGAGGATCAGGATGCGGTTGTCCGCCAAAATCGTGCGGGCAATCGTCAAAAGCTGCTTCTGGCCTTGGCTGACGTTGGAGGCGTCCTCGTTCAGCTCCATCTGGTAGCCGCCGGGCAGCGTGCGGATAAAGTGGTCGGCGTTTGCAGCCTTCGCGGCGGCAATGACCTCCTCGTCCGTGGCATCCAGACGGCCATAGCGGATGTTCTCCATGATCGTGCCCTTGAACAGCCAGGTATCCTGCAGCACCATGCCGAAGCCCTCGCGCAGGTCGCTGCGGTCAAAGTCCCTGACGTTGTGGCCGTTCAGCAAAATTTCGCCGGAATCCACATCATAGAACCGCATGAGCAGCTTGACCATTGTGGTCTTGCCCGCGCCGGTGGGGCCGACGATGGCGACCTTCTGGCCGGGCTTGACATTGCAGCTGAAATTGTGGATGACGGTCTTTTCCGGCGTGTAGCCGAACTTGACATGGTCAAACGTGACCTGGCCGTCGATGCAGGCGGGGTCGGCGCGGCGGGCGGGGTCTGCCAGCTGGTCCTCCTCGGGCTCGTTCAAAAATTCAAAGACGCGCTCGGCGGCGGCGGTCATGCTTTGCAGCATGTTGGACACCTGCGCCAGCTGCTGGATGGGCTGGGTGAAGTTCTTGACGTACTGGATGAACGCCTGAATATCGCCGATGGTGATGGCGCCCGCTGCGGCAAAAATGCTGCCGACGATGGCGACGGCCACATAGCCCAGGTTGCCCACAAAGTTCATGATGGGCTGCATCAGGCCGGACAAAAACTGCGATTTCCACGCGGATTCGTACAGCTTATCGTTCGCGTCGTTGAAGTCGTCCAGCACGGCGGCCTCGCGGTTGAACGCCTTGATGACGTTGTGGCCGGAGTAGACCTCCTCGACCTGACCGTTGACAACGCCCAGTGTCGCCTGCTGCGCCTTGAAATACTTCTGGCTGAACTTGACGACCACCAGCACCAGCGCCAGCGAGACCGGCAGGATCAGCAGGGCGATCAGCGTCATTTTAGGGCTGATGGACAGCATCATGATGAGCACGCCGACCATCGTCGCAACGCTGGTGATCAGCTGGGTCACGCTCTGGTTCAGGCTCTGGCCCAGCGTATCCACGTCGTTTGTAATGCGGGACAGCACCTCGCCGACGGTGCGCTTTTCAAAGTAGGCCAGCGGCAGGCGGTTGATCTTTTTACTGATCCGGTCGCGGAAGTCGTAGCAGACCTTCTGCGACAGGCCGGACATGAGCCAGCCCTGAATGAAGCTGAACGCCGCGGACAGCAGGTACATGCCCAGCAGGAACAGCAGCACCTTGCCGATGTAGGCAAAGTCGATGCCGCCCACGCCGCGCAGCTTGGCGATCCAGCCGGTGGCCAGCGCCGTGGTGGCCTTGGCCAGGATCTTCGGCCCTGCAATGTTGAAAATGGTTGACAGAACAGCAAAAACAATGACGACGACCAGCGACAGCTTATACTTGCTCATGGCGGCCAGCAGCTGGCGCAGCGTGCCCTTGAAGTCCTTGGCGCGCTCCTTCGTCATGCGTCCGTGTCTTGGCATATCACTCACCCTCCTTCTGCAAATTCAGTTCCTTTTGGCTCAGCTGGCTGCGCGCAATTTCCTGATACGCGGGGCAGCTTTCCATCAGCTGGGCATGGGTGCCCTTGCCGACGATGCGGCCCTCATCCAGCACCAAAATCTGGTTCGCGTGCAGCACGGTGGAGATGCGCTGCGCCACAATAATGACCGTGGCGTTGTCGGTTTTAGCCTTCAGCGCACGGCGCAGCGCCACGTCGGTCTTGTAGTCCAGCGCAGAGAAGCTGTCGTCAAACAGATAGATCTGCGGGTGCTTGGCAATGGCGCGGGCAATCGAAAGGCGCTGCTTCTGCCCACCGGAGACGTTGCTGCCGCCCTGGGCAATCGGGCTGTCGAAGCCCTCGGGCTTAGCGGAGATGAACTCCGTGGCCTGGGCGATCTCGGCGGCCTGCTCTGCGTCGGCGTCGGTGATGTGGTCGCCGCCGAACTTCAGGTTGGATGTGATCGTTCCGCTGAACAGCACGCCCTTCTGCGGTACATAGCCCAGCTCGTCGTGCAGCTGTGCCTGGGTCATGTCGCGCACGTCAACGCCGTCAATCGTCACGCTGCCCTCGGTCACATCGTAGAAGCGCGGGATCAGGTTGAGCAGCGTAGATTTGCCGCAGCCCGTGGAGCCGATGATGGCCGTTGTCTCGCCGGGTCTGGCCGTGAAGCTGATGTGCTCGAGCGCGTCCTCGTCGGAGCCGGGATAGCGGAAGCTGACGTCATGGAACGCCACAACGCCGTGGGTGCCGTCCGAGGGCAGTGCCTTGGGCGCAGCGGGGTCATGGATGGTCGAGGGGGTCTTGATGACCTCGTCAATGCGGTCCGCAGCCACACCGGCACGGGGCAGCATGACGGCGACCATCGAGAGCATGAGGAACGACATGACGATCTGCATCGTGTAGGTGATGAACGCGATCATCTCGCCCACCTGCATGCTGCCCAGATCCATCGCCTTGCCGCCGAACCAGACGATGAGCAGGCTCGTGCCGTTCATGATGAGTGTCATAAACGGCATCATGGCGACCATCGTGCGGTTGGTGAACAGCTGGGTCTTCATCAGGTCGGTGTTGGCCCTGTCAAAGCGCTTTTCCTCAAATTCCTCGCGGCTGAACGCGCGGATGGGCATAATGCCGGTCAGGATTTCGCGGCTGACAAGGTTCAGCCGATCCACCAAAACTTGCATCTGCTTGAATTTCGGCATGGCTACGTTCATCAAAACGGCGATGAGCGCCAGCAGTGCGGCCACGGCCACAAAGATGATCCATTCCAGCCCCGTGTTGCCGCTGGCAACGTGCATAATGCCGCCGATGCCCAAAATGGGCGCGTAGGCCACCATGCGCAGCAGGATCACACAGACGAACTGCACCTGCTGGATGTCGTTCGTGGTACGGGTAATCAGCGAAGCAGTGGAAAATTTTTCGATTTCGGCGTTGGAGTAGCCGACGACGGTCCTGAACACGTCGCGGCGCAGGTCACGGCCAATGGCGGCGGAGACGCGGGACGCGATAAAGCCTACGGCGACGGCCACGGCGACCATGAGCAGCGTTAAAGCCAGCATCTGACCGCCCGTGCGCAGCAGATAGGACATTTGCACGTCATGGGCAATGCCCTGAGCGTCATATTCCAGCGCGACGAGCAGCATGGCTTGGCTGGACAGGCTGTCGGCGACGGTCTCGTCCAGCTGGGCGAGACCGTCCGTCAGCTGGCTCTGCAGCATTTCCCGTGCGCCGGGGGCCTGGGACGCGGCGGCCAGCTGCGTGGCGACGGCGTCGAGGTCGTAGGCCGTGGGGACCACGGTGTCGGTGGTACCGGCGGCAGTGGCGGCATTCTTCACCGCGGCCATGTACAGCACAACGTCCGGCGTTGTGAACGCATTTTCCAGCGCGGCGGTGTCCGCGTCCGGCTTCAGTGTGCGCACACCGTCCGCGTCGGGGTCGGCGTAGGCTTCGTCCGCCAGTGCGGCGTCGTCCTCGGACATGAGCAGCTCGAGCGCCTGCAGCGTTGTGCTGCGGACGGTGTCGGGCACGGGGCTTTCAATGCCGCCCTGCTGGATGCCGGTGTCCACAATTTTGCTTGTGTAGTCGGGCAGGCTTAAATCGCAGTATGCCTGTACGATGAGCAGCGCAACGACGGCCAGGCAGGCCGCCCAGTGCCGCCCCAGCTGCTTAAAAATTTTCGTCATGCGGGAGTTCTCCTTTCAAATCGGTTTTCATAGCGGCGTTCTCGGCCTCGATGGCGGCGAGCAGAGCGTCCTTTACGGCGTTGGCCTGCGCCAGCTGCTCCGGGGTCAGCCGCGCCATGATGCGGGCAAAGTAGTCGTTCATGGCCTGCTCATTGGCTTTGCGGGCGCGCTCCCCTGCCGGGGTGATGCGCACCAGCGTCTTGCGGCGGTCCTTGGGGTCGGTCTCGCGGACGATGTGGCCGTCCTGCTCCATCTGACGCAGCCCGCGGGAAATCGCCGGCATAGGCTGGTGCATCTGCCGCGCAATGTCCGAGACATAGATCGCGCCGTCGCAGCCGTGCTGCTCAATGAGATTGTACAGACTTTGCAGCATGCCATAGCGGCATTTGGGTTGCCCGGCCAGTGCCATGCGCATCCCGCGCCTGGACAGTGTGTGCAGCCGCGCCACAAAGCGGAACACCCCGCTCAGATAAGGGGCTTCAGTGCCCATTGGTGAACACCTCCTGTTAATAGTTGGCTTTTGTTAATTATTAAAGCATGATAATAATACACCCTCCTGCACCGCGGTGCAAGAGGGTGTAAGGAAGTTTTAAGATTTGTTCATAAAGTGGGGAGAAGGGCCTCCCTTGTCAAAGGGAGGCTTTAGGCTTATTCCTTCACACACGCAAGATTGCTCAGCGTCACACCCCTGCACAGCCCCAGCGGCAGGGCGACGGACGGCTTGGTGATGGTAATATCCTTAAAGACAATGTCCTCGACCTCATAGCCCGGCTTGTCAAAGCCCGCAATCTCGATCGGGGCGGCATCGTGTCGGCTGCGGTCATGGTCCAGCACCTCGGCGGTCAGGGTCAGCCGCTCAAAGAAGCAGTGCTCGAGCTTCGGCGGGGCACCGGCGGGCACACCGTCGTCATTGTACGGTACGCTGTGCAGCATGACGCGGGGCGTAATGCAGTCCCGCACGGTCACGCCGCGCACATAGCCGCCGCGCTTGGGCGTGGCCTTGATCTCAATGCCGGACAGCGAGTTCGCCAGATCGCAGTCCCAGATCTGCACGTCCTCCACGCCGCCGCTCATCTCGCTGCCGATGCAGATGCCGTGGCCGCAGTCGCTGCGGCAGTCAAACACCCGGATATGCGCGCAGGGACGGTTGATTTCGTTGCCCTCGGGGTTCTTGCCGCTCTTGATGGCGACAGCGTCGTCCCCCGTGGAGAACTCCGACGCAAACAGCGTGCAGTTCGTCGAGGAATCCGGGTCCCAGCCGTCGCCGTTCCAGACGCCCTCGGACACAAAGGTGCAGTGGTCGGTCTGGATGTCGTCGCAGTAGATCATGTGGACGTTCCAGGACGGGCCGTTTTTCAGCGTGATACCGCTGATCCAGACGTTCTCACAGTTGCTTAAATTGATAAGCCGCGGACGGACGCGGCCCGGGATCGTGTCGCTGTTCTCGCAGCTTTCGACGAGCTCCCGGTTGTCGTCCAGAAAGCTCTTGATGCGGGCACGCTCGTCCTCAATGATCTTGCGGGCCAGCTCCTGCCCGCCGCCGCAGATCGTGCCCCTGCCGCGGATGATGATATTGCGGCAGTTTGGGCCGGTCTTGTGGTTCATGTCGCCCGCGTTCAAAAGGCTTGAGTAGCAGCGCATCTCGGTGCCCTCAAATCGGCTGGGAATGCGGGGCGAATAGTCGTGAATGTTCGTTGTGCCCTGCAGGACCGCGCCCTTGGCCAGATAAATTTCCAGATTGCTGTGCAGCCGCAGTGCGCCGGTCAGGAAATCGCCCGCCGGCACGTACAGAATATCGTCCGCGCCGCAGTCGTTGATGGCCCGCTGTAAATTGTCGGTGTTCAGGATATGGCCGTCGCCCTTGCAGAAGTAGGGCGCGGCGGTAATGTCGATGCGGCGTTTTTCCCTGCCGAACTGCAGCGTGGCCGAGCCGATGCAGTAGCTGCCGCTGACCACGTCCACCCGGAAGGAACTGCCGTAGCTCAGCCCCTCTATCGTAAAATGGGTGCGGTCTGTGCGGCCAATGGCCTCACCGTTCAGGGAGACCGTGTATTCCGCCCCGCTGGGCGCGGCGGCGGGCTTATCCCAGTACAGCACCGCGTAATCTTCGGTGCAGCGTATATTCAAATTGCCTTGTTTCATGGTGACGTCCTTTGGTTATGGGAAGTTTGCTCTTTCTTACATATTGTACCACAGTGTGCGCGTTTATCCAAGACTTGGGGGTGACAAAATACGCGGGCTGAAACGCTGCAGGTTTTTACACTTTGCAAGGTTGACAGACATCGGCACGCTGGACCTGATCGACGGTGACAAGGTCTGCCTGACGAACCTGAACCGCTAGGTCCCCGGCAGCAACACCTACGTCCCCGCCGTTGCCGGTCTGATCTGCGCCGGTGAGGTCATCAATGATATTGCGCTGAACCGCGTGTAACAGCTCTGCTCCGCGCTGATCCGGCGGGGAGCTTTGCTTTTGTGCGGGATGTATGGTACAATAGGGAAACACTGTAGGGGCCGGGCATGCCCGGCCCGCGGCCTGCCTATAGGCGGGCGTCCCCCGTGAAGCTGCGGGCCGCACATGTGCGGCCCCTGCTGCGCGACGATTTATACTGCACGAAAGGAGCTGCCATGGACAAGGCTATATTTGAAACGGCCCATCTGGCGGCCCTGAACGACCAACAGCGCGCGGCGGTGGAGGCGGTCAACGGCCCGGTGCTGCTGCTGGCGGTGCCGGGCAGCGGCAAAACCACCGTGCTCATCACCCGGCTGGGCTATATGACCGAGGTCTGCGGCATTGCGCCGGAAGCCATCCTGACAATGACCTACACCGTCGCCGCCACGCAGGAGATGCGCGCCCGGTTCGCGGCGCGGTTCGGCGGCAAATTGGCCGCACGGCTGGAGTTCCGCACCATCAACGGTGTGGCGGCGCGCATCATCGCGCTGTACAGCCGCATGTATGGCCGTACCCCGCCGGAGCTCATCCGCAATGAGAGCGAGACCACGCCGCTGCTCATGCGGCTATGGCAGGACACAAACCACGAGTACCCCGCCGAGAGCACGGTCAAGGATCTGCGCACGGCCATCACCTACATTAAAAATATGTGCCTGACCGACGCGGAATTGGACGAGCTGGAAACCGACATTGAGAATCTGCCCGACCTGTACCGCGGCTACCAGAAGGCGCTGAAGGCCGCGCACAAAATGGACTACGACGACCAGCTCTGCTTTGCACTGCAAATCCTGCGCGGTGCGCCCACGGTTGCGGCGGCGTTCCGCAAACGGTACAAGTATTTCTGCGTCGATGAGTCGCAGGATACGTCCAAGGTGCAGCATGAAATTATCCGCGTGCTGGCGCAGGAAAGCGGCAATATCTTTATGGTCGGCGACGAGGACCAGAGCATTTACGGCTTCCGCGCCGCCTACCCCCAGGCGCTGATGGACTTTGAAAAGACCTATCCCGGCGCACAGATTTTGCTGATGGAGCAGAACTATCGCTCCACAGAGCCGATTCTGGAGGCTGCCAACCGCTTTGTGGCGCGCAACCGCTATCGCCGCCCCAAGACCATCGCACCGACGCAGGGCCCCGGCGCACCGCTGCAGATCGTCACCGTGCCGCGCCGCGCCGACCAACTGCCATTCTTGTTCGAGACGGCGCAGCACTGCGATACCGGGACGGCGGTGCTGTTCCGCAACCACGAGAGCGCACTGCCCATCATCGACCTGTGCGAGCGGCGGGGCATCCCCTACGCCTGCAAGGCAGTGGACCAGACCTTTTTTACCAACAAGATCGTCCGCGATGTGACCGATATTTTTACGCTGGCCGCACACCCCGCGGATGGGGAAGCTTTTCTGCGCTGCTACTACAAATTCGGCGTGCCCGTCACCCGCGCACAGGCGCTGTTTGCCTGCAATCAGGCGCGGCAGTACGGGCAGGGCTGCTGGACGGCCCTGCTGAATGAGGACAGCATCCGTCCGCGCACCCGCGCCGCCATGGCTGACGTGGCGGACGGTCTGGCGCGTCTGCCCAAAATGGCCGCGGACGATGCGGTGCGGTTCCTGGCCGACCAGCTGGGCTACGGCAAATATTTGGACAAAAACGGCATGGACCGCACGAAGCTGGCCGTGCTGGAAATGCTCGGCGCACAGGAGCCGACGCCGCGGCACCTGCTGCGTCGGCTGGAAAAGCTGCGCAGCATCATACAAAACCATGAGAATCCGCCCGGGTGCAGGTTTTTGCTTTCGACGATCCACTCGGCCAAGGGGCTGGAATATGACCGGGTCATTTTGTTGGATGTGCTGGACGGCATCCTGCCCGCCAAGCCGGAGCTGTGCTGCCGCACGCCCGGTGAGACACAGCAGTATGAGGAGGACCGGCGGCTGTTTTACGTGGCCATGACCCGCGCGCGGGAAAAACTGGTGATGACCAACGCCCGCCAGCGGATGCTCTACGGCCGCACCAGCGCCAACAAGTCCAGCCGCTTTTTAGATGAGATCCCGGCAGAGGATATGCGCTGGGAGAGCAAGCCGGAACCGAAATTCGGCACCTATGACGAGGACGGCTTCGGCGGCAGCCGCTGGGGCGATGATTTCGGCGGAGGCTCCTTCGGCGGCAGTTCTTACAGCGGAAGCTCGGGCCGTTCCGGCGGTTATGTCAGCGGCGGCGTCCATACCTACAAGAGCACCAAACCCGCGGCCCAGACCCTCCGCACCAGCAGCCGGGGCAGTACCCCTGCAGCACCGTCGGTGGGACTGATCCAGCTCAGTCAGGGAGACCAGGTGGAGCACACCGCTTTCGGCAAGGGCACTGTGGTGTCGGTAAAGCCTATGGGCGGCGACGCCCTGGCGGAGGTGGCCTTCGAGGGCGGTACGAAGAAGCTGATGCTGAAAGCTGCCGGAAAGCATCTGAAAAAACTGTAAAACCGTCTGTAAAGCAGATTTTTCTGCCAAATAGTTAAAAAACCGTCCCCGGAGGCTTTCAAGCCTCCGGGGACGGTTCGTATATCGCTTAAGTTTTGGACTGCTTGGCGGGGAGGCGGCCATAGATCCGGGTCATCTCTCGGATATCGCCGATCAGCTTCACCGTCAGCTCACCGGGAAGGAGCCGCCACTGCCAGTTGTCCCGGCCTGTGCCGGGGGTGTTGATCCGGCTGCCTTTGCCCAGCTCCAGCCAGTCCTGCATCTGGGCCACGAACAAGGATGCGGGGGAGGTCATGCCGCCCCGGAGCACACCCCGGTTGAAGCCCTCCCGCTCATTGAGCCCCAGATACTGCACGGCAAAGTCGATCTCCTCCGGCTCTGCCTCCTGACGCCACAGGGCCAGCGGGGCGTTGTCATGAGTCCCGGCATAGCACACGCAGTTCTCTACGCAGTTGTGGGGGAGATAGGCGCTGTCCGCTGTGGGGGAAAAGGCAAATTCCAGAACCCGCATCCCCGGCAGACCGGAATCCGCCAGCAGCTTCGTCACGTCGGGAGAAGGCTCACCCAGATCTTCTGCGATGAAGCGGATCCCGTGGAACCAGCCGGTGAGGACGTTCAGCAGATCCAGCCCCGGCCCCTTGACCCAGCGGCCGGTTTTGGCGGTCGGAGAACCGTAGGGCACCGCCCAATAGCTGGCGAAGCCCCGGAAATGGTCAATGCGGATCACGTCATACAGTCTGGCGGCGCCGTCCACCCGGCGGATCCACCAGCCGAAGCCGTCCCGCTTCATGGCGTCATAATCGTAGAGCGGATTGCCCCAAAGCTGGCCGTCCTTGGAGAAGTAGTCCGGCGGAACACCGGCCACCTCTGTGGGAACGCCCCGGCTGTCCAGACGGAACATGGATCGTTCCGCCCAGACGTCAGCGGAGTCCATGGCCACATAAATAGGCAGGTCGCCGATGATACCGATGCCAAGGCTGTTGATATAGGACTTCAAGGCTACCAAGGCCATTTTATTTTCAGGAGAAA
>ERZ773143.2983-NODE-2983-length-11155-cov-2.759189_pt1 | contig 11155 bp, 6 predicted proteins | sample MGYA00580852_ERZ773143 | MGnify/ENA primary metagenome ERZ773143 (study PRJEB29015, sample SAMEA2737853) | human gut metagenome | biome: human gut; feature: human-associated habitat; material: faeces | place: China | collected 2012 ... | reverse complement strand
ATAAGGAAGTAAAAATTCGATACCGAATTCAATATAAAGATAAGGAAGAAAATTCTTGGGGAAATAACATAATGGATTCGATTAAATTTGTTATACAAACCAATTTAGAAGAACTAGATGGATATTCAGATGCAGTAATTAACTATAAAGGTGTAGAAGCAAATAAGCCATTGTATCAATATAGACCATGTGAGAAAAAAGAATTGGAAGCTGTCATGCCGCTTTCTTTTACATATACAACAGGGTGGGGGCAGGAAATCGAACATGCGATTCCAATTGTGGGAATTACGATACAACCATTAACGACGTGGCCAGAAGATTTAGATTCTCTTACGGTTACCGGAATTGAATTTGTGGCAAAAGAGGGAGCGATTTATCCAAGTGCTCCTCCAACACCAAGTATGACACCTACTGCAGCTACATCAACAAAAACTCCGCAAACAAGGAGTACAAATGCACCATCAATCCCGCAAAAAGTAACAAATCTTAAGCTAAAAGCGGGAAAGAAAAAGCAGATTAAGATTTCTTGGAACAACCAAAAGCAGGCTGATGGTTATGAGATTTACCGTTCAACAAAAAAAAACAAGGGCTACCAAAAGATAGCAGATGGTTTCAAGAATAAATGCAATTTTGCAGACTCAAAAGTAAAGTATGCAAAAAACTATTATTATAAAGTGCGTGCTTATTACTTAAATGGGAAGAATTATCAGTATGGTGTTTATTCGGATGTAAAGAAACTGATGTTGAAACGAAAAGCACCGGCATTTAAGCTAAAAAGAAAAATAACAACGGATGGAATCCATTATATAAGTATTCAGTTAAAATCATGTTCTGACCCATATTTGCAAATGTGGGTTCGGTTTGGAAAAAAGAAATACAAGAAAATTCCTTTATTCAAACATAAAATTAAGAAGAATACTACATTAAACTTTAAGTACACACCTGGAAAGGGAAAGATAAGCTTTCGGATTCGAAGCTACCGGGTGCAAAACAAAAAAAGAGTGTACAGTAAGAGTAAAACAAAAAGGATTTAGCAAGTCATGGGATACGAATTAACAAAAGGAACAAAACTAAATAATCGTTATGTGATTGAGTGTACACTTGGCAGTGGTGGCTTTGGAACAACCTACAAGGCAATGGACACTTTAATTGATGTTCCGGTGGCGATTAAAGAGTATGAAAACAGCAGTGAAAAAGACCGGAAATTAGCACAGCGTGAAGTGAAGATGGCTGCTCGTTTTTATGCACTGGATGGAATTGCCTCTGCCCGTGACTTTTTTGTTGTTGATTCGATTTCATATATTGTAATGGAATATGTTGAGGGCGAGAGTCTGAAAAAATATGTTAGAAATTATGGGACGATGAAGGGAGAAGATATCCTTACAAAATTAAAACCTGTGATAGAGTCTCTCTGCGTGATACATAAAGAAGGAATTATTCATCGTGATATTAGCCCGGATAATTTAATGGTGACAAAAGGTGGAAGTATTCAGCTTATTGATTTTGGTGAGGCAAGAAATTTTGAAGAACAGAGAAACAAGGAATTAACGCTTGTTTACAAGCGCGGCTATGCACCAATTGAGCAGTGCAGGCAGCGAGGAAAACAAGGAGCGTTTACAGATGTTTATTCGCTGTGTGCGACCATATATTTTGCGATTACCGGAATTGACCCGGATGATTCGATTGAACGAATGATTGCGGACCATATGAAACCGCTGCATGAATTTTATGGCACAGGTTTAAGTGAGTATGAAATTCACGTGATTGAGCGAGGACTTTTCGTTGATGCGAAAGACCGGTTCCAAACAATGGATGAATTATTTGAAATGCTGTATGAGAAAAAAGATTTATCAGAATTTTCGGGCAAAGCAAATGCTGATAAAGAAAATACAACACATCATCCTTTTAATACGGCTCATATTATGCGTGAAATCGATGATTTTTATGATAAGAAAAAAGGACGCAAAAAAGGAAGAACTGCTTCCAAAATATTTATAGCAGGTTTGATTGTGGTTCTGCTTGTGGTCGTTATTTCTGTCTTTCAAAATAAATCGGAAATAAACAAAAGACCGGTGGTGGCTGCCCCTCAAACAACAATGCCGGCGACAAGTGTACCAACGCCAACAGTAACACCATTTACTGTTACAATTGAAAATTATGTCGGGTTAGAAAAAAAGGCGGCAGTAGAGAATCTGAAGAAATTAAAAGACGAAGGTTTGACCGTGCGTTTCCAAACAAAATACAGCAAAAAGGCGAAAGGTACGGTGATTGAACAGAATATTCCGGCAGGGAAAACGTATTCCGATGTATCGAAAAAAACGCTGCGGCTTACGATTAGCAAAGGAAAGAAAAAAACTGTTGCCACGCCAAGACCGACAGTTAAGCCAAAACCGGTGCCAAAGAAAAAGAAATCAAAAGTTAAATTTAATGGTGACTTAGATTCACTGTCATAACAGGAGAACATAATGGAAGAGGAAGAAAAGAGACGTATTTTTCATGAAATGATGCAAAAGTGTTTTATGAAATGCGACCGTTTCATGATTGAAAAATGGAAAACAACTGAAAAACCACTTAGTCAAGTAATTGAGGATGAGGTTAGGCAAAATGCTTATTATAACTTTTATGATAAAGTGTCAAAGGCAAAAATCGCCTCACGTCCAACCATTCAAAAATGGTTTGGTATTCATGGACAGTCGATGCCAAAAAGAGAACAGATTATTCATCTGGCATTTGTCTGTCAGTTTTCAGTGGATGAAACAAGAGAATATTTTATGTATGCTATTTCTGAACACGATTTTCAGGTGAATGATTATCACGAGATGATTGCTTTGTACGGTTTGGAAAATCATATGACTTATGAGCAGTATAAGGAGATGGTTGCTTATTTTGAACAATACAGCGATTGGAATGTGCCTGTTCGGCAGACGGCACACACGGACGAGATTTTAAGGCGTTATGAGCCGGTAAAAAATCTTGACACAAAAGAATTTCTTGTGTGGATGCGAAAAAACGAAGCATTATTTAAAGGCTACAGCATGACAACCTATCAAAATTATATGGCATTGTTAGAGAAAGCACTGGCTTTTTTCAGAAAAGATATCAAACAATGTTTGTTTACTGCCTTAGAAGATACCGGATTTTTTTCGTGGCTGAAAAGCAATGATATTAAGGAAGAGGACTATGGAAAAGAAATACGGCGTTTTATAAAGAATCAGACCCGGTTGGTAAAAAGCCCGTTATCCAAAGAAAAAGTGAAAGAAATTCAGTTTTTGACGAAGATGGCATATAGTCCACTTCGCCGTGTCTCGGATTTGATTGTAGAAATTTATGATGGTATTCATTTTCCACATACACGGTTTGGAGATATGAAGCGGAATTTGCTGCAAAAAGAAATTGGTGCAGTGGATGCGAAATATATTTCTGATATTAGTTCGATTGCCAAACAAAAAGAAAGGGAAATGCGGCTTTTGCAGGCATATACGAAATGTCGAACCGGTAAGGCGGATGACGAAACAAAATTACAGGAATTGGAGAAAGAAATTCGTAAACAGCGCCAACGCACGCATAACATACGCCGTGCAGATTTGCTTGTCCTGATTCATTATGTGGTTTTGAAACAGTCAGGAGAAGAGTCACCGGAAGTCGTGAAAAAGGAATTTGTAACGATGGCAGACAGCATACTGAATTTATGTGGTATGCGTCCGATGGATGATAAATACCCATTAGATTATTTACTCTTACAGTGCTTTGGAAGTGTTGATGTGTATACGTTGACGGATGTTTTGGAATAGATGTGAGATAGGAAAGACGGCGGTGAGCCGTCTTTTTTTGTGCGCAAAAAAAAGAAAGGGGAATGGACAGGTGGGTGATATGATAGGAGTAAGTTTTGAAGAAGGGAAGGTGTTATTTATGAAAATCTGTGCGCATTGTGGAAATGCAATGAATGACGAGACAAAATTCTGTGTAAATTGCGGAACCCAGGCAAATGGATATAGCAATTACACGTATCAATCGCAGCAAAATCGCAATTTTTTTGATAATCGCCAAATGCTTAGGCAAAATATTGGAACAAGAGAAATGGTTAGTGGAATTATTTGGATTTGCGTTGGTGGAATACAAACATTAATATCTATTTTTGCATTTTGGTATTTGATATTTGTTGGTATTTGGAATATAGTATTTGGAATTAAGCGAGTAAATAAAAAAGAAAAACTGTTATATATGTCAATTGATGAGACTTATAATGACTATTCGAGTCGTTTATCATCTATTATTGTTTTCCTGGTGTTAAATGTACTTTTTGGTGGAATCATAGGTATTGCAGGAGCAATTTACGATTTGGTTGTTAGAAATTATGTGATACAAAACATTCAACAGCAAAAGACATATATAGGTAATGGAATGCCGTCAAACAACCAAGTTTCATATCAGCCAATGAATCAAAGTCATGAATATATAAATAAACATCTGGATGAAACAAACAATACATTTATTGCACAAGAAGAAAAAAATCCAGACAATATAGATAAAAAAACTACCGATGCGATTCAACCGTTACTAACACGTGCAAATATGTTCTTGGAAGATGCTAATTGGGAGAAAGTAGAACAATATACGGAAAGAATTTTGGATTCTTATCCTGAATGTGCGGAAGCATATTTGCTTAAATTGATGGCTCAATTACGTGCGCAAAATATATATGACCTGATTAAACGCGATAATGGTTTTGAAAATAATATAAATTTTCAAAGATTTTTACAATATGCAGATGAAACAAATGCAGAACAGGTAAAACTTTTAAAGTATGAGCCTATTTACATAAGAGCTGTAGAACTTTTAAAATATGCGAAAGGAGAAGGAGCCTGTAATGAAGCAAAGAAAATGTTTCGAACGATTCCTGAGTATAAGGATGCAAATGAGCAAATAAAGGAATGTGAAATAAAAAAGGAAAAGCTAAAAGAAGAAAAGTACTATGACTTAGTAAAAAAATTTAATGGGGCACGTACAAGTGATGACTACATAAATATTCTATTTAAATTTTATGAATTACAAGATTATAAAGAGACTTCTGATTATATTTCGGAATGCGAAAAGAATATTGCTTATATTAATGCAATCAATGAAATAAGATATAGCAGTAATGTTGTAGCTCTTGCGGAATCTGGAACCGGTAAATCTGCCGCCACTGTGGAGTTTTTAGATTTTTTCAAGAAAATTGATGAAAAAATTTTAATGTTGAAAAAACGTAATAAAAGAATAAAAACGATAATTATTATTGCACTTATTGCTGTGTTTGTACTGATTGCAGTTAAATTAACAAGTTCATTTTTGTATTATCGTTCAGATGATTATAAACTGCTAAAAGCAAAAGAGTTTATGGCGAATGAACAGTATTCACAAGCAATGGAGTACTTGAATGATATGGAAGATAAAAAAGTGGCAAATCAACAAATCAAAAAAATACAATGCAAGGAGGCCAAAAGTTATTTTGAAAAAGAGGAATATGATAAAGCAATTGCGATTTATCACAAATGGGGAGAAAAAGAAGAAGAGAGAAAGGTGATACAACAAAAGGCGTTAATGTTATTATATGAAAATAAGTTTACGGAAGCAATAAAACTCTATGAGCAGATAAAGGATGAGGATAACCTTATTTTGGCGTATGATAGACTGGCTAGATATTATCGTGATTCTGGTGAATATGACAAGGCAATAGAAATTTATAATAAAATTGATTCTGAAGAGGGAAAAGAATCAGTATATGAGTTTCAGGCATATAATTTGATTGACCAAAAGCGATATGATGAAGTTGAAAAATTGTATAAGTACATTAAAAATGAAAATGTTATAAAGGATATACAAGAAGAAGTGAGTAGACAAAAAACTGAAAACTGAGGAGGATTTTTATGATATGTAAATATTGCGGAACACTTGTTTCCGACGAAATGAAATTTTGTACGAACTGTGGTAAAAAAATGGAAAGAAAAACAAGCTATTGTACTAATTGCGGGAATATAATTAATTTTAATTCAAAATTTTGCAATATATGCGGAGCACCAACTATTATAGCGGAAAAGATGAAAAAAATACGAGTAAGTAAGGTGTATTCGTTAATTATGTTAGCAATTACGGCACTTGTTGTAGCTTTTGTGCCCTCAGTTACCTTAAGTGGAAGTGATATAGCAGACAACATATTTTACAGTAACGCAAATCAGGTTAGAGTAGCAGTTGATCATGGCGCAGTGGGAATTATGTCTAAATGGCCTAATTTTCATTCAGCAAAAGCTATTCTATTGCCTTTATTATTAGTTAGCCTCAGTATTCTTGTAATATCGGCAGGGTTGCATTTTATTAATAGGTGGTGGCCGGCGATGATTCCGGTAGTGGTATTTGCAGGCATTGTTATATTTAGTGATTTTTTGCTTTATAATTCATTGCGTGACCAGTGCAAACATTTTGGATTCGGATTCTTATTACATATTATATGTATTGTTTTACTGGCAGGCTCCTTTTCATTAAACCGTTACCGGACAAAAATGCGGCAAGATGCAGTTTCTAAAGGAATGCGATATAAAATGCAAAAACCTGAGATAATTGCAATTATTGGTGTGGCGTGTTTTGTTGCTGTTGCAACTGTGTTTTCTATTGTTAAATATACGCATAAGTACACGGAATATTTTCTAGAAACTCCACAAGCATTTTATACAGACCGGATGGAAGCTGTAAAACAAAGTGCTAAAGAAGTTATACAATTGAAAATACCAAGCGAAGATGATATTTCTGAATACCGGGTGATGGATTACGAAGGTGATGGGAATGGAAGGTATGTAGTGCTTATGGGTAAAGATGGATATAGCGAATATTATTATGCGGTGTGTATCACGGCAGTAGATATATATACTGGTTATTATCACTACAGCGATAATGTGAGTAGTGGTTATAATCCTGATTACGTTATGGATGAAGCAAAATCAAAAGATTGGGGGGGAGAAAATTATGATGCAGTGGATTATGAGCAAGAGTTAAAAAAGGGGGACAGGGTACCATATAGTTGGAGTTCTAATTATGTTGGATAAAATATAGGAAAGAAAGGAAAAGTATAGTGATAAATTAACACTATATCGGAGAAAAATATGAGAAGAAAAACAATAGCTATTTTATTATGTTTTGCGGTGATAGCCGGATTGATTCCTAACAAGGAAGTGATGAATGTAACGGCTAAAGAAAAAAAGGTGTATTCTAAATCGGTAGTGAAGGCGAATAATTATTCGGATTACGAGGAAATTAAAACGCCGGAAGATATGGACAAATTAAATTATGTAGTAGATGGAAAATATTGCTTGTCTGCAGATATTGATATGTCCGAATATGAGGGGACCTATAAGCCGGCGGAAGGTTTTCGTGGTGTGCTGGATGGAAGGGGACATACAATTAAGAATTTACATTCGGTAGTGTTTGACAGTATCGTTGGTTCTGCTACCGTGAGAGATTTGAAAATAAAAAATTCAAATATAGGAAGTGATGATTATGGTAAAGGGTTCCTGATTAATACAATTGATTTTGCGTATGATGGTCTTAAAGGAAAAATATTAATAGAAAATGTTGACGTAGAAGGGAAAGCAGATGTATCAAAATATCAGAAAGGAGAAAGTGGTTCATTTGCCGGAATATGTTCTTATGTAAATATTCATAAGGAAACGCAGAGTGTAAAAATAAATAATTGCAGCGTCAATATTAAGATGTCAACAGATACAGGTAATTATGCAATTTATTATGGAGGAATTATAGGCGGAACAACACGTAATTCAAAATCAACATTAGAAATCAGTAATTGTGTTTCGCTAGGCTCGATAAAAAGTTCTGATACAGACAGTATGGTGGGTGGAATTGCAGGAGAAGCTGACTATGTTAATACTACCAATTGCTATGCTGATATGGAATTAGAAGGTAACTATGTCGGTGGCCTCGTTGGATATGCAGAAAATGTAATGATTGAAAATTGTATGTCCCAAAGTTATGTAAATGGTTCTTGTGTTGGAGGTTTGGTTGGATGCGGAGATGAAGTAAGTCAGCAGTATATTATATCAAGCGTTTCATTAGAAGAAAAAATTAGGGGTACACAATTTGCTGGAACAGTAATTGGAAAGTCGTATGCAATGATAACTATAAAAAATGTATTTACATACTCAAAATTATATGACGAATTAAATCGAACTTATCTAACAGATAAACAGGGAACTGCGCTGAATTCAATGCAGCTAACCGAGCAAAGTGCATTTCCGGGACTAGACTTTACAGATACATTTGCATGCGTTCCCGGTGTCAATGGCGGAAAGATTTTGCTAAAGAAATTAGGTAAATATTTTGTGACCGATAGTCCAACAATTGAAGTTAAGAATGTAAACGAAAATGAAAAAAGAATTATTATGCATAGTGATGCTCCAAGTGCGAAAATTTATTATTCAAATATGGATGATGAAGTCACGACAAGTTCAACTTTGTATACAACGCCATTTTCAATTTATGGAACTACTTATTTCAAATTAATTGCTGTTGCCGATGGTTACGGGGCAAGTGCACCAACAGAAATGACAGTAAAGTTTCAGGTTTCAAAACCTACGGTAAGTATTGAACAGGGAAATTATAAACAAGCACTATCAATTCAGTTGTCTTGCGGTACAAAAGGGGCAGTAATTTATTATACAACGGATGGAAGTTCTCCTACTACCGGCTCAAAGAAATATACGGGGACGCCAATAGTGTTCGATAGTAATGGTACTTATACAATTAATGCTATTGCAGTAAAAAGCGGCTGGATAAGTAGTGAAGAATTAGTTAAGACTTATAATATTAATTTGTCAGAAGTATCAAGGCCGACAAATACTCCCGTGCCTACTGCTCAACCGGATATGAGGAATACGGTAAAAACGCCGACAGCCAATATGAACAGCGGAACTTATCATGGAGCTGTTGTTGTAAATTTAAATTGTGATACAAGTGGTGCAACAATTTATTACACAACTGATGGCTCTATGCCAACCATTTATTCTAATGAATATTTGGGACTTCCTATTTTGTTTAATCAGAACGGCAAATTTACTTTAAGGGCAATTGCTGTAAAAAATGGCATGAAAAATAGTGCGGAATTGGCAGTAGTGTATAATATTGAGGATTTAAACGCAGGCAATTCTTCAGGGGATGCTGCGGATAATGAATGGTCTTGGGATGATGATAGTGATGCTGCGGATAAGCAAACAAATAACAAATCATCCGCGAAGGCCGTCAAGGTAAAAAAGCCAGGCAAAGTTCACAGTGTCAAAGTGAAAAAGAAAAATGCAAAGAAAGTGACTACGAAATCACGATACACTTTGTCTTGGAAAAAGGTGAAAGGCGCAACTGGTTATGAGGTCCAGCTATATAATTATTCTGCATATCGAAGAACATGTACAATAAAGAAAAAAACGATTAAAACCAAAAAGAGTTCTTTGAAAAACAGAAAATTATATTGGTATATTGTTTTGTCAAGGGCACCTGAATTTGCATTAACCGGAAAAGTACGCGTCCGAGCGTACAAGAAACAAAAAGGTAAAACTGTTTATGGAAAATATTCGGGCTGGAAATCTATAGCAACAAAAAAACAAATCAAAGAGTTTATGAAATATAATTAATGTAGATTAAGTTTATACAGAAAGGATGACATTTATGAAAATGACAGCAGAAGAATGCAGAAATAAATTAAATGAGTTTAACTTTTCATGTGGCTATAGAAAATATGATGAGAATGTATATTTTCATATCTGTAATATCCTAAATGAAAAGGGGAAAGTATGTTGTGGAAAATTAGATTTAGAAGATAAATCGAGCAAACATATTATCACCCAAACCTATCTTGAAAATTTAAGTGTGTTAGAGAATACTCCTTTTACATATGGAATTATTTCTAATGGTAATCATGGTTTGGATTTATTAGATATTTATAATGAGAATCATAGAGATGATACGATAGACTACGGGCCTTTTGATGAGGATAAAAGGGTTATGCTTGTATTTGATTCGCCAAGTAATAAATTAGAGGACTGTTTTGGCTATGATGTTCTTAATCAAAACATTGAAGAACTACTTAAGCATAATGAACCAGTAGGGGAGTATCTCTGTACTCATTTGTGGCGTTCCCTTGATTTACAGGATGATTGTAAAAATGTAGAACGCTTGACAGGACAAAAAGATTATGGACAGATGATTGTATCTTTTATGAACAAGCATCAATTAAAAAATGTGTACACGACAAATTTGTTCCGATATGAGATTACATCAGCAAATGAAGAAAAGTATGTACCATTTGCAGAATTAAATCGGAGTGGCTGTAAGCATGTAGTAGACGATGTATATAAGAAAATATTCTTGGAGGAAATTGCGTTATTTCAGCCACATACAATTGTAGCAGTTGGAACAGAAGTTTATAATTTTTTGAATAACAAAGAAAATTGGGATTTACTGTTAGAAAGATATACAGATAAAGCGGATGAACCGAAATTAACCTGGGTATATCATCCGGCAGGACGTGTTTCAAAAGAAAAGAAAACTGCTCGTTTTGATGAAATTGTAAAAGATATTTAATATTAGCTCCCTCTTTGCCCCTTCCCCAAACCTATGTTATACTTGGGGAAGAAGACAAAGGGGGCTTTTTATGTCTAAAAAAATTGCGCTTACAAACATGGACATTGTCTGGGAAGATAAAGAAGCAAATAAGTTTCAGTGTGAGGAAATGATAAAGGAAGCAGCGGATGAACACGCTGACATCATTTTGTTTCCGGAGATGACATTGACCGGATTTTCCCTCCGGGTTAAAGAGATGGCAGATTATCATGAGGAGACAATTGCATATTTTTCGGCTCTAGCTGCAAAATATTCTATAATGATTGGTTTTGGTTATATTACCATGCCAGATGAGTTTGGGCGAAATCATTTTTGTTTTGTTGATGAAAACGGAAGTGTGCTTGCCGACTATGAGAAAATCCATCCATTTACGCATGGTGGTGAGACAAAGGCGTATCGAGGAGGCAGTGAAATTTGTCATATTTCCGTGGACGAAATGCACCTTGGTATGGCAGTCTGCTACGATTTGCGTTTTCCTGAAATGTTTCAGCAGATGCCG
>ERZ773143.2977-NODE-2977-length-11182-cov-3.266020_pt1 | contig 11182 bp, 9 predicted proteins | sample MGYA00580852_ERZ773143 | MGnify/ENA primary metagenome ERZ773143 (study PRJEB29015, sample SAMEA2737853) | human gut metagenome | biome: human gut; feature: human-associated habitat; material: faeces | place: China | collected 2012 ... | reverse complement strand
AAGGAAATCTTGGTATATTCTAACTGCGACGAAGTGGAGCTTTTTGTCAATGGTGTGAGCCAGGGTGTGAAACGGCGTAATAGTCAGGATTACCCGGCTGCCGGGTTGCGCTGGAATTGTGTTTATCAGGAAGGCATGAACGAAATACGGGCTGTCGGTGTAAAGAAAAAGGAGAAGAAGGAGGTTTCTGATGTCATTCGTCAGGAATACCAGACTGCTAAATGGGATAAAGAAGCCGCTTGCCAAGTGAGCTTGCTTTCCGAAGAGGGAGATACGGCTTTGGTACAGGTACAACTGATCGATAAAAACGGCATCCGTTGTCTCAGCTCCAAAAAGCAGATTACGTTTGAGATTGCCGGAGATGGCAGCCTGATCTGCAATTTAGGAACTTCGACCGGTAGTCGTAAAGTACAGGCGTATAATGGTCGTGCCCTGATCCGTATCAAACGGAACGAGGGTAATAGCGTGGTTGCTGTTAAATCGGAAGGCCTGCCGACTGCATTCCTGGAATTGAAGAGTCCCAAGTAGGGGTAGGTCGTTTTTTGATTGTAAACTGGAAAAAAACGTAGAGACGGCCCGCCGTGTTTTAATTTACGGCGGGACTTTTTATCCGGGTTGCACTAAGTTAAAAGTAAGGGGTGGATTATGAACGGCTGCTTATTATAAAAAATAGGTGAGTGAATTGAATTGCTGGATGTCTGGATTATATTATATTTGCAAAAAGTAAATAAAGAACGAATGGATAATATGAAACCCCTGAACCCCATTCAGAAAACGGTTGTTGGCGTTCAGTTCCTTTTTGTGGCGTTTGGTGCGACTGTTCTCGTTCCTTTGCTGGTTGGCCTTGATCCTTCTACCGCCCTTTTTACTGCTGGTATCGGCACGTTGATCTTTCATTTGGTGACGAAAGGGAAAGTTCCTATTTTTCTGGGAAGCAGTTTCGCTTTTGTGGCGCCTATCATAAAGGCGACGGAATTGTATGGGTTGCCCGGTACGATGTCCGGCCTGGTGGCTGTGGGGACCGTCTATGGGTTGATGAGCTTGTTGGTCCGGTGGAGAGGAATCGGTTTTATCAAGCGGCTTTTTCCGCCGGTGGTGATCGGGCCGGTTATTATTCTGATCGGCCTCTCGCTGGCAGGCTCAGGTGTGAATATGGCAAAAGAGAACTGGCCGTTGGCGCTGGTAGCCCTGCTTTCCGCTATTCTCGCCTCTATGTTGGGTCGGGGAATGTTGAGATTGATCCCTATCTTCTGTGGAATCATCGTCGGGTATCTGACTGCGAGTCTGTTCGGCTTGATCGACTTCAAGCCTGTGATAGAAGCTCCTTGGTTTGCATTTCCGCAATTTGTAAAGCCTTCATTGTCGTGGGAAGCGGTTATTTTTATGATTCCGGTGACGATTGCTCCGGTGATCGAACATATAGGCGATGTGTACGCAATCAACGAGGTGACGGGCAAGGATTTCGTAAAAGATCCGGGACTTCACCGCACGATGTTGGGAGACGGCCTGGCATGTATCGTCGCCGGATTGATCGGCGGTCCTCCCGTCACGACCTATTCGGAGGTGACAGGAGCTATTTCGCTGACAAAGATTACAGACCCGGCCGTTATCCGTATTGCTGCCGTAAGCGGTATCATCTTTTCTGTGTTTGGGAAGGTCAGCGCGTTGCTTAAATCGATTCCCGCCGCCGTGTTGGGGGGCATCATGTTGCTGCTGTTCGGAACGATTGCCGCTGTCGGCATCAACAGCTTGATCCAGAATCGGACCAATCTGGGCGACACTCGCAACCTGATCATCGTCTCATTGATCCTGACTTTCGGGATTGGTGGTGCTGCCATTGAATTTGGCGGTTTCACGATGGCCGGTATCGGGCTTTCGGCTTTACTGGGAGTCTTTTTGAACCTGGTGTTGCCTAAGAGCAAGACTCTACCGTAATTTTCAATTTTCAACTCTCAATTATCAATTAATTGTTACCTTTGTGCCGCTTTTTACGTGAAGAAGCGGAAATATGTTTAATCAGTATTGGTAAAGGGGAATCTGTCTATGCAAAAATCTGACTGCATCATTGGTGTGGAGCATGTGTCTAAATTCTTTGGAGACAAGGCCGTATTGAATGATGTGAATTTGTCTGTCCGTAAGGGCGAGTTTGTAACCATTCTGGGGCCGTCCGGTTGCGGGAAGACGACATTGTTGCGTCTGATTGCCGGATTCCAGACAGCTTCTGAGGGTATAATAACCATTGCGGGGAAAGAAATTACGCAAACACCCCCTCATAAACGTCCAGTTAATACTGTATTTCAGAAATACGCTCTTTTCCCTCATCTGAATGTCTTCAATAACATCGCTTTCGGCTTGAAGCTGAAAAAACTTCCGGCTGTCGTGATCGAGAAAAAGGTGAAGCAGGCCCTCAAGATGGTAGGAATGACCGATTATGAGTACCGTGATGTGGATTCCCTTTCCGGCGGACAGCAACAACGTGTCGCGATTGCCAGAGCTATCGTGAACGAACCGGAAGTGCTCCTGCTGGACGAACCGCTGGCGGCTCTTGACCTCAAGATGCGCAAGGATATGCAGATGGAGTTGAAGGAAATGCATAAGTCTCTCGGAATCACCTTTATCTATGTTACTCACGATCAGGAAGAAGCACTCACCCTGAGCGATACGATCGTCGTGATGAGCGAAGGGAAGATCCAGCAGATCGGGACGCCTATTGACATTTATAACGAACCGATCAACTCCTTTGTCGCCGACTTTATCGGCGAAAGCAATATTCTGAACGGACTGATGATCAAAGATAAGTTGGTATCCTTTGCCGGGCATGAGTTCGAATGCGTAGACGAAGGTTTCGGCGAACGGACCCCGGTAGATGTCGTGCTCCGCCCGGAAGACATTTATATTTTCGAGCCGTCTGAAGCCGCCATGCTGACCGGGACGGTTACCTCTTCCATTTTCAAGGGCGTTCACTACGAGATGATGGTGCAGACGCCGGAAGGCTATGAGTTCATGGTACAGGACTACCATTGTTTCGATGCCGGGCAGGAAGTCGGTTTGCTGGTCAAACCATTTGATATCCATGTGATGAAAAAGGAACGTATCTGCAATACGTTCGAAGGAAAGATGGTGGATGCCACGCATGTGGAATTTTTAGGCTGTACGTTCGAATGCCGAGAGGTATCCGGCATTGACTCGGAAGCACCCGTGCAGGTCGAAGTAGATTTTGACCGCGTCATTCTGGAAGACAACGAGGAAGACGGCCGTCTGACCGGTGAAGTGAAATTTATCCTCTACAAAGGCAACCATTATCATCTGACGGTGTTTACCGACTGGGACGAAGATATCTTTGTCGATACGAATGATGTTTGGGACGATGGCGACCGGGTCGGAATCACGATCGCTCCCGAAAATATACGGATTGTTCAATCAACTAAAAAGGAAGGAAGTGATAAGTAAGATTTCAGCTTTTTTTATGCGGCGTAAGAACTGGACGATTCCTTATGCCCTGTTTTTGGCTGTCTTTGTCGTAATGCCCTTGTTGTTGATCGTATTATATGCGTTTACAGATGCCGACGGAGCGTTCACTTTTGCTAATTTCCGTAAGTTCATGGTACACCCCGAAGCGATGAATACGTTCGTCTATTCGATCGGGATTGCTATTATCACCACACTTGCCTGTCTCATCCTTGGCTATCCGGCAGCTTATATCCTGAGCCAGGAGCGTTTTAACACTTCCCGGACGATGGTCGTGCTATTCATCCTGCCGATGTGGGTGAATATCCTGATCCGTACGCTGGCTACGGTAGCATTGTTCGATTTCCTAAACCTGCCGTTGGGAGAGGGGGCGTTGGTTTTCGGTATGGTGTATAACTTTCTCCCGTTCATGATCTATCCGATTTATAATACGTTGCAAAAGATGGACCGCAGCCTGATCGAGGCGGCCCAGGACTTGGGAGCCAATCCGTTTCAGGTCTTTATGAAAACGATTCTGCCTCTTTCGATGCCCGGCGTGATGAGCGGGATCGTCATGGTTTTCATGCCGACGGTTTCCACGTTTGCCATTGCCGAATTACTGACGATGAATAACATCAAACTGTTCGGTACGACCGTGCAAGAAAATATCTATAACGGTATGTGGAATTATGGAGCGGCGCTTTCTCTTATTATGCTGTTGCTGATTGGTGTTACCATCCTCTTTACGAATGAAGAGGACAGTGCTTCGAACGAAGGGGGAGGTGTGATATGATGACGAAATGGATGGCAAAAGGGTATTTGTGGCTACTGTTGGTGCTGCTATATTCCCCGATTCTGATTATTATGATTTTCTCGTTTACCGAAGCGAAAGTCTTGGGAAACTGGACGGGATTTTCAACCAAATTGTATAGTTCGCTGTTTACAGGAGGCGTGCAGCGTTCGTTGGTGAGTGCGTTGTGGAATACGTTCGCCATTGCGATGATCGCGGCGACCGTCTCCACGCTGTTGGGTAGTATTGCGGCTATCGGTATTTTCAACCTGCGATCACGGACCCGCCAGGTAATGAATTTTGCTAATGCGATCCCGATGATGAATGCAGATATTATTACGGGCGTATCCCTTTTCCTGCTGTTCGTGAGTTTTGGCGTTTCACAGGGATTCACGACGGTCGTGCTGGCGCATATCACGTTCTGCACGCCCTATGTGGTGCTGAGTGTCATGCCACGCCTGAAAAAGATGAACCAGAATGTCTATGAGGCGGCGCTCGATTTGGGGGCGACTCCTTTCCAGGCGTTGCGCAAGGTGATCCTGCCGGAGATTCGTCCGGGCATGATCAGCGGCTTTATACTGGCTTTTACGCTTTCGATCGATGATTTTGCTGTTACCATCTTTACGATCGGCAACGAGGGACTGGAAACCCTATCGACCTTTATTTATGCGGATGCCCGCAAAGGGGGACTGACACCGGAGTTGCGTCCGCTGTCAACTATCATTTTCGTGACGGTGCTTGTCCTTTTGATTGTGATTAATAAACGGGCGGAGAAGTCCAAAAGCTAATGGAGAAAAGCAGGAAATGAATAAACTGATTACAATAATAGCGAGTTGCCTCTTTCTTTTGACTTTCATGTCTTCATGCAATCGTACGGATGAGGAGCGCAGTCATATTCTGAAAGTCTACAATTGGGCAGACTATATCGACGAGGATGTCTTGGCCGAATTTCCCGCTTGGTACAAGGAGCAGACCGGCGAAGATATCCGGATTATCTACCAGGTGTTCGATATCAATGAGATCATGCTTACCAAAATCGAACGCGGGCATGAAGATTTCGACCTGATCTGTCCGTCCGAATATATAATCGAACGGATGTTGAAGAAAAACCTTCTTGTCCCGATAGACCGCAATTTCGGAAAGACACCGGATTATCTGGATAATGTCTCTCCCTATATCCGCGGGCAACTGAATAAGCCAGCCGGGACGGAAAACGACCGACTATGTCGTCCCTTATATGTGGGGAACGGCTGGGATTTTGTATAACAAGCAGTTCGTGGAGGAGAAAGAGGTCGAAAGCTGGGAGTGTCTTTGGGATTCGAAGTTCAGAAACAAGATATTGATGAAAGACAGCTATCGTGACTCCTATGGTACGGCCATTATCTACGCCCATGCGAAGGAACTGGAAGATGGGACCGTGACGGTCGAGCAACTGATGAACGACAATTCTCCCGAAGCGATCGCCATAGCCGAAGAACTTCTGAAAAAGATGAAACCCAACATTGCCGGTTGGGAAGCCGATTTCGGCAAGGAAATGATGACGAAAGGCAAAGCCTGGCTCAATTTTACCTGGAGCGGCGATGCGGTCTGGGCGATGGACGAAGCGGAGGCTGTCGGGGTGGAACTGGACTATGAAGTGCCCCGAGAAGGCAGCAATATCTGGTATGACGGCTGGGCGATCCCTAAATATGCCCGTAATGTAAAGGCGGCCAGTTATTTTATTGATTATCTTTGTCGTCCGGACGTCGCTTTGCGGAATATGGATGCCATCGGTTACGTCAGTGCCATTGCGACTCCCGAAATTATGGAAGCCAAGATCGATTCGACAATCGAGACAGTTTCCGACTTGAGTTATTTCTTCGGTCCCGGTGCGGATAGCATCCGGATCAATCCGGTACAATACCCCGACCGCAAGGTGGTAGAACGTTGTGCCATGATCCGCGATTTCGGAGATCGGACGGAACTTGTTTTGGAAATGTGGAGCCGCGTGAAAGGAGATAACTTGAATACAGGGATCGTCTTGCTGATCTTTGCCGTGTTCGGAGTGTTATTTGTCTGGCTGGTATATCGCAGGATACGTCAATATAAACAGCGGCAACGGCATCACCGGCGTCGTCGCCGCTGGTAGTAAATAGTTAGAATCAAAATTGTCGATTATCAATTGTCAATTAAAAGAAGGTCATGGAAGGCATAAAAAATTTGGTTATAGATTTTGGCGGCGTGATTATCAATCTCACCCGTAATCGGTGCATCGAGGCATTCGAGAGTTTGGGGGTCGCGAATATACGCGAGCAGATTGTCAATAACTACCAGCATAAGGATCTGTTCATGAAGATCGAGCTCGGTTCCATTACGGTAGCAGAGTTTCGCGAGGGTATCCGTCATCTGACCAGACAGCCTTTGACGGACGAACAGATAGATGCCGCCTGGATCGCCATGCTCGATGATGTTCCGGATTATAAGCTGGATCTTTTGCTCGACCTCCGCAAGCGTTACAATACGATGCTGCTCAGCAATACGAACGAGATTCATTGGGACTGGTCGGAAAAGACCTGTTTTTCCTATAAAGGCCACCATGCTTCCGACTTTTTCAATCATATTTATCTTTCCTACCGCCTCCATCTGCTGAAACCCGATGCCGAAATTTTCGAATATGTCCTGCAAGATGCCGATATCCGTCCTGAAGAAACACTTTTCATAGATGATGCCGTCCCCAATTGCCGTACGGCGGAATCACTAGGATTCCATACCTATACGCCGCAACCTCGTGAAGACTGGTCGCATTTGTTTGGAATTATGAATCATAAATCATAAATCTCTCACATTTAATATATTGTATGATGTCTCTACGTCATACACATCGTTACCGTCCACCTTCTTGATATAGTTTACAACACGGATGGTAACGGGAAGGATGATTACTTCATAGAGGGATTTCAGAACCGCCTGTGTCCCGATCATAATGAAAAGTTCGCCTATCGGTATCAGTCCGGCGAAAGCGATCGGGAAAAAGATCATCGAATCGGCACTCTCGCCGACCAAAGTGGAGACGATGGCCCGTAAAGAGAAATTCTTTCCGGCTGAAGCAATCTTCATCTTACTCATCACGTAAGCATTCAGGAACGAACCGACAAGAAAAGCCATCAGGCTTGCTATGGCGATGCGCGGTGCCATTCCGAACACGAAGTTGAAACCTTCTTCGCCTTCCCAAAATGGGGCGGCAGGCAACATCACCGCCAATTGCGCAAATCCGATTACAAGGAAATTAGAAATGAATCCGCTCCAAATAATCAGGCGTGCCTTCTTGAATCCCCATACTTCGGCGATACAGTCATTGATGATATATGAGATCGGGAAAACGATCAGTCCGGCAGTCGCTGTGATGCCGAATACCTGGATAACTTTGGTTTCTAACAGGTTTGAAGCTACCAGGCAGATATTGAACAGGATGCCTAACAGCATGAATGGTACGGTTACAGTAGATGTCTTCTGCATATTTCTTGTTTTTAACGAGGTTTATCAAGCACTCGGTGAATAATATAAAGGAACGTTTTTGGTATTCCGAGGGCAAAGATAGTGATATTTTTATTTATGCCTATTATATGTGACAGCCGAATGAGGCGATAAGCAGCCTTAAAACCGACAGAAAGAGAATCGCCATTTCTCTGTCACTCTATCACATTTTGTCTTGTATGTGTTGATATCCATGTTGTGCAAGGTGTGATACATGCCGGATTCATGTATCACGCCTGTATCACACTGTGTCACACATCCGACTGGGATTTTAGCAATATATATATGATCTTTCTGCTAAGTATGTATCTTAATTACAAAGGATTAGTATGATATGGCTCCGAACACCCGGGTGTACCCTTTTCGGACATCCGGGTGTGGGGGGTGGTAACATCCGGGTGTAGAAAGCCGGAAGATGGGGGTGTTGTCAACCATTTCTGCTTACTTTCCGCTCTTTTTCTGCTTGTCTTTAGTAAAAAAGTGCCTTAGGATGGTGAAATGGCTTCTGCATAAATGCATATCGGTACGTTTCCTTTCGTTTTGTGGATAGATGTTTTCCTGCTTGAATCAGAACCGGTTGCGCAGTTCCTCCGATGCCTTGTAGCGGACTAACGACATATAGCCGGCTCCCATCCGTAAGTTCGGCAAAATGCGATAATTGATTTCTCCTATGGTAAGGAACCATCCGGCTTCCCTGAAATCGTCTCGCGGACGGATATTTTTACATAAATACCTGATAATTCTGGATTATAATTCCCCTGAGAGGCTGTTTGGTTTTTGTGTCCAATGATTTGAGATGGCCGGGAGGACGTTTAAAGTTGCCGGTCGGGATATTTTAGTAGATGTTGGCCATGCTAACCAGTGGCTCGTACAGTTTCTCTATATCTTGGGCGTCCAGTTCGATGGTGAGCTGGTCACCGGGGAGTATGGTTTGTCCGGTGGGGGAGATGTCTTTGCGGTCGCGGTGGATATTCATGATTATGCAATGGTTGGGAAGTTCGAGCGTATCGACCTCCTTGCGGTCGAAATAGGCTCCGGCCATCACTTCCACGTCCAAAGTCAGCCGCTTCTGCTCACGGAAGGCCGGTTTGTTGATCATCTCTTCATAGAACATTACGTTGAACGGCTTTATTCCCAACAGTTCCGTGAAATAATAAGTGAGTCCTCCTACGACGATGGAAGGATAGAAAACTTCGAAATGCCCTGTGATCTCCGTAATCAGGATAATGGCTGTGATAGGAGTGCGCACGACGGCGACCAGGAAGGCGCCCATTCCGATCAGCATGACATAGCTCACACTTTCCATCCTGACGATCCCGTGTTGCACCAGGATGAGGGCATAGAGCTTACCGGTCAGTCCGCCTGTCACCAGAGTCGGGATAAAGTTCCCTCCCGGCAATCCGGAGGAGAAGGAAAAAACGGTAAATACCATGTGCAGGAACATCATCCCTGCAATCCAATAGATATTGCTGTTGCCGCCTTCCGCCTGTTGCATCAGGAACTGCTCGCCTCCACCGGTCAGATCAGTGACCGTCAGCGAAATGATGTATGCCATGCCCAGAAGACCTAACAGCTTGATATATTCGGGTTGCCGGATGGCCGGGTACATCCGTTTGGCGTATAGCATCAGCAGTGAATAGAGTTTGCCGAAAACCGATACGATGACGGCAAACAGGATATACAGCTTGATATGCAGTCCCATCGACAGGTCGGGCACGATGGCCTGTATGTCGTGGTACGGGTTGATCGGGAAAATCGTACTGGCGATCGCTCCGGCGACGACACCGGCCAGGATCGTCGTGATAGCCGTTTTCGGAGCATCGAAGCGTTCGATCGATTCGATCACCAGCGTAGCGGCGGCAAGAGGAGCGGCAAAGGCAGCTGCCAGTCCTGCGCCTGCGCCTGCGGCAAGGAGCTGTTTGCGTTCGCCGCTCAGGATATGTCCCCATTTGCTGACCAGGTCACCTATGTAGGAACCCATTTGTACAGAAGGTCCCTCGCGTCCCATCGAGAGACCGCTGCTGAGTGTCAGCACACCACCCGCAAACTTAGCCAGCAGTTGGCGAAAGGAATGTGCATACTCGATGCGTCCATTGATAACGCCCCGTGTCTGCGAAATGCCTCCGCCTCCGATGTAAGGCCACCGTCTGGCCATCCGGGCGACGAAGCAGAGGATACCCCATAGGGCAAGGAATAAGACGATATGGTAATACCAGGGAGGCGAAGACTGGAAGAAGTTCTTCCGCATATTGAAGAATAGTTGCAGCAGATAGTGGTAAGGAACCGCCACCAATCCGGTCAGCAGTCCTACGATCAGACTCACGAAATAGAGTCTGGCATCTACCAGCTTCAGTTTTACTATCCGATTAATCTTCATCTTCCCTTAAACAGGGAGCGAAGGCCGTTGGTTTAGCTTTCAATTCTCAAAAGCATCTGATATATCCCAACGAATAAGTCTCGTACAGGTTATCCTTCATTCCGTGTGTATACCGGAAGGAGATTATGTTTTTCTTGATCTCGTATCTGAGGTTGTTGCGCCAATGTATGGGGCGGTCACCGTTGTTTTCGTATCCGTAAAACCCGGCCAGGTTGGTGGCGAGCGTGAAGCCTCTGTATTTACCGGTGAACCCGACTCCGTATGAGATGGCGTCGTTCTGGCGATGCACCATGTCGTTCGTCATCCAGCAATAGAACCCGGCGAGCGCCTGCATACGGATCGAGGCCTTCCCGTCGGCACTTTTCCACAGGTTACGCCCCATGTTTACGTCGAACCAGTAGGAGGCGGCATCGGTAAAACGGGCGTCGCACAGGCGGCCTCCGCTGGCTGTCTTGATGTTGGCGCTAATGGTCGCGTCTACCCATTTCTCGCTTTTCAGGACTTGGAAAAAGGAGCTGATAACGATGTCGCCGTTATATTTGATCGGGCTTTCCGTATCCACGGCAAAGCGTTCGTCACGCGTTTCCGGTGTCATCTTATATTTTTCCTTGAAGCACCAGTTCACTTCGATTCCCGCGCGCCCCCTGAAGAAGGGCAGCAGGGCACGCCCCACGATGTCCCAGGTCTTGTCACCCGTATAATAATGGTATTCGCCCCGTACTTCCACTTCGTACCGCTCGCTCACCTGTCCGTCCCTCATTTCCGGGATCGGAAAGGCGTTCGGACCGAAATAGCGCGGAGAATATATGAGCAGTTCTGTTTTGTCGCGCCAACTGTCGGCATGGCTATAAGTGGCTGAAAAGACAAATACGAATGTTATCAATAATATTCGGGATAAATATTTCATCATGGATGTATTTTTTCTTAAGGCCACAAAAGTACATATTTCATATTGATTTAGTACATTTGCCTCAAACAAATCTTTAAACCATAAAGTACCATGAGACATTTACATTTTGGGAAGCTGTTTTTTGTTGTCTTTTCCCTCTTGTTAG
>ERZ773143.2970-NODE-2970-length-11218-cov-3.913285_pt1 | contig 11218 bp, 9 predicted proteins | sample MGYA00580852_ERZ773143 | MGnify/ENA primary metagenome ERZ773143 (study PRJEB29015, sample SAMEA2737853) | human gut metagenome | biome: human gut; feature: human-associated habitat; material: faeces | place: China | collected 2012 ... | reverse complement strand
ATGTGGTTACTTCGCCATATAAATCGAGTCAAATATGCTTGTAAACAAGCATATTTCGCCTCAATTTGCATGGCTCTGAATAGTTACCAAAGTATTATGATTGCCCATGTACCATATGAGCCAACTCTTCTATCGTGATTGTCTGCTCCGGTTCGCATTGCCCTGATGCAAGATAGCGGTATATCGAATCCTGCAAAGCTCTGGCTTCCGGGTATTGCTGGAGATTGTGCAGTCCAAAGGTCGATAATAATACTTTGCCCTTGCCGCAGCGCCACTCTATCAGCTGTGCCATAGGACGCAGATACGCATAACTGTCCATCTCCGTTACGATAGCCCGATATGCCCTTGGCAGAATCACTGCACGCTGCGTTGCCATACACCACCACTGCCAGTTGGTATGCTTCTGCGTCGGAAAAGACGCAAAGATAGGGTGCTGTGTATCTATATACTGTCCCATACCACCTTCCTGGGCAGCAAAGGTTCCTACTGACCAGAAATCAGTTGTAAACTGCGTGCGGATAGAATGTGGTAATGCCTCTGCGGTGGCATCCGGGCTAAGATACACAGTTCCCCCCTGCTCCAATACGTGCCTTGCCTGTTCATCCGGATATCTGGTCTCGTAGACAGTATCAGGACACTGAGGCTGTACCTTGGGATATACCCATACCGGATATTGATTATAGAGATGTGCTTCTCCTGATAGCTCTACTTCAAGAGATAACTCCTGGGCTTTCGTCCATTGGGTAATTGGAATCTGAATTTCTCCTGCCAGTGTAAGGTTTCCTTTTTTATAACGCATGTTATTTAAATAGCCTTTGTATTCTTTCCCACCTCCGGATAAGCGATACTGCAATCTTCCTTCCATATCCTGTTTTCCATAGTTGGCTGCCAGTATTTTGGCTGTCAGTGTTTCTCCGAATTCATAGGTATATTTCTCCATCTCAACCAGCGGCAGGCTGCCACGGAAGAACTGCCGAAACCTCTCTGGTCTTGCAAAATCATACGGCTTTGCTTCCAGATGAGAATTCATCATTCCAACCAGAGCCGTTCCCTGCCCTGGAAAATCCTGCAGTCCAAGCAGAGAAATACCTGACATGGCTTTGGTTCTCATAACTGCTTCGACTTCTTCTCTATAGCCAATCAGGGACAATTCCCCTGTTGCCTCTACATATTCTTTCCAAATCTTAGTAAGTCCTGCTTCTTCCACCCTTTTCTGAATCAGGCGAAGATTGGCAGGATCTGAAATGCCCTGAAAATTCTGTAATTCTCCAAAATCAGGAAGAATTTCATACTGTCCTACTTCAAAGCTGAATACCGGTTTGCTATAATCCTTACGCAATATTGACATGGCACTGTCATAATTGTGGTCACTGCCGGGATAGCGGTTATTGATATAACCAAGTAAATGTCCTTTCTGTCCCGGTGTATCGCTCTCTGCTGCAAAGCATCCGCGAATTTCTTCCTTATAATATTTCTGTGAGGTATAGAAATCACTGGTTTCATCACAGCCCTGTTCACCATAGTAGCCATTAGAAGCTATGGCATACATACGGGTATTGTCCATCTGCTGTGCCATTTCGACCAGTTCGACCATTCTTGCATGACCAAGTTCATGATTATGAAGCTCATTTCCCAATGTCAATGCAACAAAAGACGGATGATTTGCATAGGCTTCTATAATTGCTGCTAATTCCTTCTTATAATAATGATAGCTTTCTTCTGATTCCAGAGCATCCTTGGGATTCCAGTGTGATAATTCTGGCTGCATCAGGATTCCAAGCCTGTCGGCTGCACTAAAAGCAGCATCCGGCGGACAATGGGAATGAAAGCGCATATAGTTGATGCCATATGCTTTATATCTGGATAAAATATTCATCCAGGATTCCACATCCATCGGTGGATGTCCTTCCTCTGGAAATTCTGCGCAGTTAGCTTCGCTTCTGATAAAGATACATCTGTTATTTAATATAATTCTGCCATCTGTATCACTGCCGTAACTTCTGATTCCAAATGTGACTTCTGCGGAGTTTGTTGCCTTCGTTTGTATCTTCAATGTCGTTTTTAATGTGTAAAGGTTTCCTTCATATTCATCCCATTTTCTGATATCATCATGCAGCGGAATGTCTTTAAATAACATATGTATTTTTCCATTCTTTTCCACCTTTAAGGAATACGTAATTGTATCTATAGCTTCACTTTCTATAGTCAATTTACCTGCATCCTGGAAATATCCATTGGTAGAAATTGTTACAGCTATATCAAGGTTCTCTCCCCGTGGATATACGTGAACAGATTCTATATAAGTTTCTGGAACTTCCCTTAATCTGAAATATCCCAATATTCCATTCCAGTTGGTCTGTGTCTCATCTGTAGCCGCAGAAGAATATACGATATCATCATGTGGTAATCCCGGATAAGAGTTATCAGAAACAAGCGTTATTTTATTATTTCCTGTTAATAAGCCTGTCACTTCAAAGACATAGGGTGTACTTAATGTGCCACTGCCCTGCAATGGTTCTACTTCCCTGTCGTCAATCCACAGCCGTAGACACCTTGCTCTCTCTGCTTCCAGCAGAACTCGCATTCCAGGCGTCGGTACATAACTTATCTGCCTGGTCAGTGTAGCCGCCCCTTCATAGGTATGCTTTCTTGTAAATCTCGTAGCGATTGGTGCGTGCTCATCTATCTCTTCAGTGGCATTCCCCAGATTAATCTCAGGATGCCACTGGTTCGCTCCCTTATCTGCATACCCGATATTGTTCGTATCCAAAGTTCCCGGTAAGACCATATCATAGTTGCTGCCATCTGCAAGTGTCACTTTCCAATTTCCAGCTAACGTGTATATTTCTTTCATTTTATCTTATCCCAGCCCTTTCTTATTCGTAACTATTCAGAACCCCATGCGCAAAACCGCATCTTCGATGCTTATCTTTTGCTTATGTGGTTACTTCGCCATGTCCTACGTATCCGCTGCGTTTTTCACGTAACGAGAGTGAGCCTGTGTTGCATAGTTACCTCTACACAATTCGTCCCTTTTACTTATTATGATAAATGCGGCACATCATATGGCTTGGTTCAATAACAAGTGCTTTTTTAAGAAATTCTTCCGCTTTTTCCTGATTGCCCAGCCCGATATTAGCCAGTGCCATAAGATAATAACAGTGCGCCTGATTCTTCTTCGTGTAATCCTCATCGAAGATCAGGAAATCCGGTAAAGATACTGCAAAGTAATCCATCTTCACCTCATCACGCAAATGTCTCTCTCCATAATCCAACAGACGGTAGAATCTGGCATTTGCCCCTGCCATATCCCCTAATCTCCTCTTCGCAAGTCCCTGATATAATATCATATCGGCTGGCTGGTCATTATAATACATAGCCCCTGCCGGTTCATCTGTACCACATTCGGCTCTATGCCAGCATTCTTCTGCTTCCTTTGCTCTGCCCTGCTGTTCCAGTGCCTCTCCCAGATAATAATACAAGTGATTATCCTTGGTTCCTTCCAGTTTACCTTCTCCCAGATTTTCCGGGAATACAAGTGCTTTGCGAAGCAGTTCTTCTGCGTTCTCCGGCTTGTGCTCTGCTAATGCAAGCTTAGCCAGCTGCAGCAGCGCCAGTGTATACTGCGTGGTAATCTTGCCTTCGCCGCCTTCCCACGGATGGAAATGATGATGCATAATCATATCCAGAGCTTCCTCATAGCGTCCAGTCATATTATATAACGTAATATATTCAATATAGAGATCATCTCTGGAATCTATGATTTCTTTATGTTCCTCTAAATGAGCCAGCCTCTCTTCATAACTGTAACCAAGCTTCTTATACAACTGATCTAATTCCAGAAGTACTCTGGCATCGGAGATATCCAGCTTATATGCCGTCTCCAGCTCTGCCTTTGCTTTCTGTGCATCATGCAGTTTATTATAATAAGCCAGTGCAAGATTACGGTGTACTGTCGGATAATCCGGGTTCTGCTCCCTTGCCATTTCCCATAATGGAACTGCTTCTTCCCAATCCAGTCTGTCATAATAGAGATTGCCCAATGCATATGCTGCCATTCCTGACCGGTATTCCTGCACTGCATATTGCAAGACAGCGATATCTTCCAGCTTATTAGGGAAATTGTAATCAGGACTTAATCCTTCTGCTTCTTTTATCATTTGTGCTGCCGCCTCTTCATTCCCTAATTTATGTAAATAATATGCCTGATAGTAATGCAAGAGTTGATTTTTGCAGGAATATGCCTTCAAAATTTGATTTGCCTCTTCATATCCTCCAAATAATGCATAATCTCTTGCAATCATCAGATAATTCTGTGCAAATCCCCGGAGCAGGTTATGTAAAGTAATTCTCTCATTTTCCGACTGAGTCAACAGAATTTCTTCGTTTCTGGAGACAAAATCAAAGGCATCCAGCGCCAGATTTGATACAATCTGTGCTTTTGCTTCTTCTATTTTGCCTGATTTTCTTAGAATATATACTTTCAAAGCCCTTGCATTAATGCTGTGGGCATTCTTTACCAGACTTCTCTCAATCATATCAAGAGCATGTACGAAACGATTCTTTCTTGCGTCCAATACTGCAAGATAATAGTACGCCATTTCCTGCTGTTCGTTACTCCATGTCGCCTTAAAGAAGCTGTCATATGCCTCCTCTTCCTCGCCAAGATAGAGCTGTGCCAGTCCCAGATTATAGTAAGCTTCACTATTATAAGGATTGGGATTTCTCCTCGTCATTCTCTCAATGGCTTTCTCAAAATATGGCTTCGCTTTGGCAAACTGCCCTCTTCTTAATAACAGCATACCATATGCATTATTCACACGGATATCACCCGGATCACGCTTTAATGCTTCCAGATAATACGGATCTGGCAGATAAGTTGCATGGCGATACTGCTCAATATGCAGACCTGCAAGATACAGTTCTTCATTTGTCTGAATGCTCTGAGGTTCTCCAATCGCTTCCGCAGGCTTGGGCAACTCAGGAATCTCCTGTTTCTCAGGTGTATAGGCAACAAGCTCTCTTCCGTTCTCCAGTACCTTTACTGTAAGCTTTGTATCATCCTGAATGCTATCAATAACGCATGTTCTTTTATAAACATTCACAGGAGAAATGGCAGCATTGTCCTCCATGATGACTTTTCCATCATAAGAAAGTACAATATCAGCCTGATAGGTTGAGGTCGCATACACAATAATCTCCACACCCTGCTGTGTATGTGTCATATTCACTGCGGCTTCTATTGTAGCGTTCTTAACAACGCCTGCTGCCTTATATGGCATGAAATACTGTTTGAAGGTCTTCTCTTCATAAGGCTTCAACCAGGTGAAGTCAGGCTGATTATCTGTATACACGCCTGTCATCAGTTCCACATACGGACCATCCTCATCTGTCAGGTTGCGGTCCCATGCCTTGCCAAAGTCCCCACATCCCCAAGTCCACTGTTTCTTACCAGGAGAAATATGATGATCTGCAACATGCAAAAGCCCTGCCTCTTTGTTGTAATCATAACCGCCTACAAAATCATACTTGGACTTCTCAGCCATGTAACTGGTTGGGACAGGAATATTTTTATATCGGGAAATATCCACACCTTCGCTGTAATCCTTCTTATAATATACTCCTGTTGCAATAGGGAATCGTGATACATCACGTTTTCCATGATCCATCACTGCATGTACATCCGGTGGAAATACAGACTGCGTATACTCGTTAGCCGCCACCGCAGGATTCGCCCACCAGAGAAAAGTCTGGGGAAGCGGTGTCCTGTTATAAAGCTGCCCTGTAATTTCAATATATGCCTTGCCTGGATATAAGGTAATCTTCGTAATGCCTTTTGTTCCATACATCTGGTCAACATCATGCATCAGTACGGACTTGCTGCCATCCTCATTCTCTTTCAATAAATAATCCACCGGTAAAAATGTAGTCGGTCTGTGATGCTGCGGCCAGTTAAACTCAATACCCCCAGAGATCCATGGACCGGTCAGTCCCACGAGTGCAGGCTTAATCACACGATTATAGTATACAAAATCATAATCATTTGTCTTATCATAAGCCCTCTGAATCCTGCCCCCCAATTCAGGCAAAAGCATAACCTTCAGATACTCATTCTCCAGATATACAGCTCTATACTCCTTATCCTTCTTCACATCACTGATCGTATCAATCGTCGGATAAGGATACACCTTGCCACAACTTCCCTGATACACCCTCTTCTCCAGAAAAATCGGATTCTTCTGTGCCTCCCCGACCTCATACGTTGGAATCTTAACCGTTTCTTCCCATACCTTTACTTCATCCATAATAACCCTCATTTCTGCGCACTGCCCCATTAGATACAACAACCCTGATGTCAGTGCACCTTCTAATTAATTACAATATAACATGACCTTTCCATGCGGGCATTATTTTAGATTGCTATTCTATTGAGAAAAATTGCTGTTTATATAGATATTTATAGTAGAAAGAATTATAGTCTTATGTAGATATGATACTATATTGTATATATAAATATTGCTGTTACCCATAGGAGGTTCCCCCTTTATGAAATCCCTAGAGCCACACATTGCCCCTTCTTCAGAATATTTTCAATACACCCCCAGCCTGACAGCGCAGAACACCTTTTTCTATCCCATCTGCACTGGCAATTTCCTATATGAGTCCGGTTATGAACTGCACCGCAATTCCTTTGACAGCTTCCTGCTTATGTATATCTCCCACGGCTGTCTCTCCCTGTGTACACAGGATAATACCTGTCAGGTCACATCCGGTCAATTCATACTGTTGGACTGCTATACCCCGCATGAATATTCCACTTCCTGTGGATGCGAAAGTCTGTGGCTGCATTTTGATGGCAGACAAGCCCGCAGCTATTATGAACTGATTCACTCTCACCTTGGAAATATCTTCACACTACAAGAGTCCACTGCCATTATTCACACTATGGAAGCCATTTACCATGCCTTTTCCACAGGCAGAACAATCCGTGAAGCACTGCTGTCCAAACAGATTACAGATATTCTCACGCAGCTTCTGCTCTCTACTCCTGTCGATACGGATAAAGCCAGTGATTCCATGGCAGATATCACTTCCTATATCAATGAACATTTTGCCGAGGATATAACAATAAAGGACCTGGCAGAGCGTGCTCTGCTAAGTCCTTATCATTTCATCCGTACTTTTAAGAAACAGGTGGGCTTTACCCCGCATGAATATCTGGTAAACACTCGTATCAATACAGCCCGGTACCTGTTAAAGAATACTTCCATGTCCACCAAGGATGTCTGCTTTCATTGTGGCTTTTCCAGTGAAAGTGTCTTTTGTAATGCCTTTAAAAAGAACACTACCATGACACCCTCTGAATATCGCAACAATTGTTCGTAACTATTCTTCCTCTAATCCAAGAATCTCTCTGGCAACGAATACACCGCTGGCTGATGCATGGGAAAGGGAATGAGTCACGCCGCTGCCATCACCGATCATATAGAGTCCCTTATAACGGCTCTCCAGATGTTCATCCAGCGCTACCTCCATATTGTAGAACTTAACTTCTACACCATAGAGCAGCGTGTCATCATTGGCAGTACCGGGAGCGATCTTATCCAGTGCATAGATCATCTCAATGATACCATCCAGGATTCTCTTTGGCAGTACCAGGCTCAGATCACCCGGTGTTGCGGATAAAGTAGGAGTTACAATGCCCTCTGCAATTCTGGTGGCATTGCTTCGTCTTCCTCTTACCAGATCGCCAAAGCGCTGTACAATAACGCCACCACCCAGCATGTTGGAGAGTCTGGCAATACTTTCACCATATCCATTACTGTCTTTAAAAGGCTCTGAAAAACGCTTTGCTACCAGTAATGCGAAATTCGTATTCTCGGTCTGCTTATCAGCACCCTCATAGCTGTGACCATTTACCGTTACGATGCCGTTGGTATTCTCATTTACCACAGCTCCCTTGGGATTCATACAGAAGGTGCGCACGTAATCCTCGTATTTTTCCGTGCGATACACGATCTTGCTCTCATAGAGTTCATCCGTAAGATCCGAAAAGATCTCAGCCGGCAGCTCAACCCGGACCCCCAGATCCACGCGGTTGGAATTCGTATGGATATCCAGATCCTTGCATACCTTCTGCATCCACTTACTGCCGCTTCGTCCGGCGGAAATGATACATTTCGTACCCTCAAAGGTTGTATCATCGCTGTAAACCTTGTAACCCTTCTCCGTTTTCTCCACGGTTTCGATGGCACAGTCAAAATAGAAATCCACCTTATTCTTCAGATGATCATAGAGGTGCTCCAGAACAATATAATTAATATCTGTACCCAGATGGCGGACCGAAGCATCCAGAAGATGCAGGCCGTGCTGCATACAGGTTTTCTTAAATTTTGTTCCCGCAGTGGAATACAGCTTCGTGCCCTCCCCGCCAAAACGAAGGTTGATTCCATCCACATATTCCATCAGTTCAATGGCTGTCTTTTTTCCGATATACTCATAGAGAGTGCCGCCGAAATCATTGGTAATGTTGTATTTTCCATCAGAAAATGCACCGGCGCCGCCGAATCCGCTCATGATGGAACAGCATTTGCAGTGAATACAGGACTTGATCTTATCACCATCAATGGGACATTTACGGTGCTCCAGCGGATGTCCTACCTCAAAAACAGCGATCTTTAAATCCGGTTTACGTTCCATCAGCTCATAGGCAGAAAAGATACCGCCGGGACCGGCGCCGATAATTAACACATCATACATATTGAACTTCTCCTTATTTTCCTGAAATTTGATTCCCTCTTTCTGTATTATAGCATAAATTCGAAAAAATAGGCAGCGCGTCATGCGCTGCCCCGAAACAGTATCCCCCATGTCGTCATGGCATCTTCCGTTATCATATCATCACCTCAGAATAAAGCTTTTTTTATGGCTGTAACCATCAGCCTGATTCCCTTTGTAAAATTACCAGAGGTGTTTTCGAGCTTGATGACCTCTCCGGCGCTTCTTGGCAAAGGGCTGGCGCTGGGACTTGTATCTACCTTTTTTCCGTTTGTAAGCTACACACTGGGACTCCGCCAGATGGAGGCAGGAAAAGCCTCGGTTCTGGCGTTTGCTGAGCCGATGGTGGCAGCTGTGGCTGGGATTGTGGTATTTGGAGAAATGCTGCGGGTTGAAAATGTGCTGGGCATTCTTTTGATTTTTACAGCATTGGTGGTGTTGAACAGCCGGAACGTAAAACGGTAAAATCAGGGGCTAATCGATAATGGAACTGTGATGAAAACACGGCTCACAAATCTTAAACGGATATCCAACCGGCAGTATCCGTCCGCAGCGCTGGCAGCGGGCGATGTAGCTTTTTTTGCCCTTGGACAAATACCGCATGATCGTACCCTCAGTGCGGCTGCGTTCCTGTTCGAGCCAGTCCTCGTCGATGATCTTGTCAAAACGGTGGGAGAACTGGTAGTAGAGGTCGAGCTTGCGGTAATACGTTTCGTATTTCTGCAGTCCCAGCTTGGAACCGGCGCCTTTGTCCGGGTGTTTCAGGCGTTTGTCCGCCGGGTAATCCTTGCAGTAGCGCAGCCATTGCAGGACAACCTGATGATCCTTGATATCGATGGGACAGCTGATCATGCGGTAGAGAATCCGTTTGTCATCGAATCCGTAGATATCGTCTCTGTGGCGTTCTGCCTGCGCATAAAGGCTTAAAATCTCATCGACGCTGACCTTTTCAAACGGAGGTGTCGGCTCAACGGATTTCCAGACTTTGATGATAACGTCCAGCGGGATGCTGTGGTGAAAGCTGAATTGCTGGAGCGCGGCATTAAGCTCTTAACGGTATGGGAATGTGCAATTCGGCGTATGCAGAGAGACAAGATTGAAGAAGAACGTGCGCTCGCAAAGATCATTTTCTTTATAAAATCGAACGAGAAGAACACAGAAATAATGTAAGAAGCTATGTCAAGCACATATTTGAATTTGATAAGATTTTTTTGAAGCAAGATCGAGTGAAGAATCGGAACAATATTGTTGCATTATTTCTGGCAGTGTGCTATAATGCTCTGCAGAAAGGAGTGAGGCGAGAATGTCACTTCTCGAAAATTTTAAACCGTTTAATTTCAACGAAGGTGTACCATACGTCTCGATAACAATCAACGGCATGACCTTCAACAAGTCAGTCATAATGAAGTTGGAATATCCGGAATATGTTCGCCTCCTTATTGATGAAGAAACAAAACGTATAGCCGTACAACCATGCGCACAAGACACCCCAAACGCCGCGACTTTTTATAACAAGGAAAAGAAGTCAAATGCACTTTCTGTGCGCTGGAACGGTCGCGATCTTCTTAATACAATTCAAGGGATCATGCATTGGGATTTATCTAAATGCGGTTATCGAGTTGATGGAGTATTACTTAAAGAAGATCAGGCCATGCTGTTTGATCTTACCCAGGCAAGTGAATTGAAGTAGTCCGCTGTCCGACAGCTTTGGCTGTATGACATAAAAAAGAGCTTATCCGAGTTTCAGCTCGAATAAGCTCCAGTTTGAAAAGTAAATACGGTCAAACCGCCTATACTTCTCCATGACAAGTTAAGTATAACGGCTGTGTTTACCTTTTTCAAGCGAATCCGAAATTCGTTTCGGAAAAATCCCGTTTGAAGGAGGTGCTGTGTTTATGAGAGAAACTCATAACAATGCCGTAGAGTACATCTATACTGCGTTTATTACGCTTAAAAATGGCAAGCGCATTTACGCCAGTCAGTATGGCTTGAAAGCATTTTGCATTCCCGTAAAAACTCGAAAATAACAACCACAAAAAGGATGTTGGCGGTTTCATCCTTTTCATTTTTTGAAAGGATGATAGTATGAAAGGAAAAAATCAGCACGTAACTCCGCACCCCAATGGCGGGTGGCAGGTAAAAGGCGAAGGGAACTCCCGCGCTACAGCGAGAACCCAGACACAAACAGAAGCAATCAAAATTGCACGGAGCATTTCCCGCAATCAGGAATCCGAGCTTGTTATCCATCGTCCAAATGGAGAAATCCGCGACAAGGATTCTCACGGGCATGATCCGTTCCCTCCACGAGGATAACTCAGGTGGAATCTTTCCGCTGTTGATAGCATCCCCTGATAGCTTTTTGATAGCAGAAAGTCGGATACCCCATAGGATTGGGATAACTGGTATCAAATAAAGCCAAATGGAATCAAACGGTCTATAC
>ERZ773143.2966-NODE-2966-length-11232-cov-3.735170_pt1 | contig 11232 bp, 11 predicted proteins | sample MGYA00580852_ERZ773143 | MGnify/ENA primary metagenome ERZ773143 (study PRJEB29015, sample SAMEA2737853) | human gut metagenome | biome: human gut; feature: human-associated habitat; material: faeces | place: China | collected 2012 ... | reverse complement strand
TTGCCAAATATTCATTAAATCTGGTTAATAATGCTAAAACATTGTCTGGTGCTAAAAATTATGAAGAATTGCAAATGAAAGAAAATTGGTCAGATTTAAAACCGCGTGCTTTTTATTATGAAGATACTTATTTAGATGATACATCTATATATTCATCTAGAAATTCAGTAGTTAAAGATGATACACATCCTATTTATAAAGCAAAATTTATTTATGATTATAATGGATATTGTTATGTTAGAAAAGGCGTTGATTTATCAAAAATAAAAATTGAATATGACATTGAATATAAAGCAAAACAAAAAGATTCAAATAATTATGATGATTTTGGTTTTGTATTCACGCCTAAATTAAAAGTGAATGGAAACAAATTGACAATAGAATTAAATGCTAATTGTATTACAGATAGATTTTATGGTTAATCAAATATAGAAAGGATATTTTATATGGATAAGAAAACAAAAATTGTTTTTATAATTTGTGTAATAATAATTGTAATAATGTTATCATTAGTCTTTATAGTTTCTAAAAACAATAAAGTTATTGATAATTATAATACAGATAATATTGCAAATGATGAAACTACAACTGATACTAATACTATAATTCAAACACAAACCTTACCAAATTATGTGATAAAAAACGAAAATTATATGACATTTAATATGTCTATATCAGATTTTGTAAAAAAATTTAATGAAGTAAGTGAATCAAATGCAAAATCTTTACAAGATTCAGATTTTAAATATATAGGTGACATACCATATGAGAATAGCATAACATTGAAAGCATATTTATATAATCCAACTAATTCAAAATCTATTATAGAATATGATAAAGGAATTGTATTGCAAGTTGCACCAAATGAAAAAATAGCATCTATTAGATATTTATCAACAAATGATATATATTCAAATGACATAATTTTAAAAAGAATTATAGATATAGTTATAAATAAAGATGTATACAGTGCAGAAAAAATGATAAAAAACTCAAAAGATAATTTTGAAAATCCAATCCGAATGGAAGATTTACATTTTGGTTATGAATATTGGAAAATCGATGAACTTTTAGCATTTGAATTATTTGCAGTCTAGTATTATTATAAAAAAAGTGTTATAAGTGACACTTTTTTTGTTTGCCATATTATAAATATTTTACTTTACAATAAAAATATTAAAATCGTCCTAATGTAATACAATAGATATTTTATTACATTCGTTATAATTCTTGTAACTATGGTGGTATAAATAAAAACCTATGATATGCTTGAAATCAAGGAAAACGAATGTACCTCAAACCGTTTACATTATACATTGAATGTATTAAAATTTCTAAAAATTGATAGTTAGGAGTTGTTATTTATGAATTATGTTGAACCAATAAGAGATTTAGAAAAATTAGAAGAAATCAAAGAAGAACTAAAGAGAAAAGGCACTCGCGATTACATGATGTTTCTAACGGGCATAAATAGTGGCATGAGAATATCAGACATAGTTAAGTTAAATGTAAATGATGTAAGAAATTCAAATGGCACTATGAAAGAACATATAACAATCATAGAAAAGAAAACTAAAAAAGAGAAAAAATTCCCTTTGTGTAATAATTTATTTGTAGAAATGGAAAAGTATACAAGAAATATGGCACAAGGGGAGTTTTTATTTTGCAGTAGAAAAGGAAAAAATAAACCTATTACTACTACACAAGCATATAGAATAATTGTAAATGCTGGAGAACGAGTAGGTATTAAAAATATTGGTACGCATACAATGAGAAAGACCTTTGGTTACCACCACTATAAAAAATTTAAGGACATAGCTTTGTTACAAGAAATTTTTAACCATTCTAGCCCAAGTATTACTTTAAGATATATAGGAGTGAATCAGGACAGGATTGATGTCAGCTATAAAAACTTCTGTTTGTGATATGAGTTTTGATATAATTATTATAAAATATACAAAAAATTATAGGAGGAAATTATGGAAAGAGTTGAATTACATTTACATACAAAAATGAGTGAAATGGATGGAATAGATGATATTACAGATTATATAGAAAAATCTATTGTAAAATTTGGATGGAATGCCATAGCAATTACAGACCATTGTTCTGCACAAGCATTTCTAGAAGTTCAAAAATATTTAAATAGTCAAAAATTTAAATCATTAGGAAAAGAATTTAAAGTTATTTATGGTTTAGAAATTTGTTTTTCACCATATAATAAAAATAATTATAAAGAAATGCCAAATTATCACATGGTTATTTTAGTAAAAAATAAGGTAGGATTAAAAAATTTATATAAAATAATATCATCATCATATATAGATACTTTTTATAAGAAACCTATATTATTAAAAGAATTCCTAGATAAGCATAGAGATGGTTTAATTATTGGTACAGCATGTTATAAAGGAGAATTATATTCTGCACTACTTGAAGGAAAAACAGATGAAGAACTAGAAAAAATTGCAAAGTATTATGATTATTTAGAAGTTCAACCATTAGAAAATAATAAACAGTTATTAAAAGATGGACAAGTTAAAAATATAGAAGAATTAAAATTATATAATGAAAAAATAATTGAGTTGGGAGAAAAAACAAATAAATTGGTTGTGGCCACAGGAGATGTCCACTTTTTAGAAGAACAAGAACAGATTTGTAGAGATATTTTAAAAAATGCACAAGGGTATGATAAAACAGAAGTACAATTGCCATTATATTTAAAAAGTACAGAAGAAATGCTGAAAGATTTTGAATATTTAGGAGAAGAAAAAGCACGAGAAATTGTTGTAAATAATTCAAACAAAATAGCAGATATGTGTGAGAAAATAAATCCTATCTCATCAGAAAAATGCTACCCACACATTTCAAATAGTGAAAAACAAATAGTAGATATGACATATAAAAAAGCCAATGAATTATATGGAAAGTCATTACCAAAAGAAGTACAAGATAGAATTGATAATGAGTTGAAATATATTTTAGATAATAATTTTTCGGATTTATATATAATTGCTCATAAATTAGTAAAGAAATCAAAAGATGATGGTTATATTGTTAGTCCTAGGAGAAGTATTGCTTCATCTTTTGTTGCAAATATGATAGGTATTACTGAAATAAATCCATTGCCACCACATTATAGGTGTCCAAAATGTAAATATTCTAATTTTGGCGATTATGGTATTAAAATTGGAGTTGATTTATTAAACAAAAAATGTCCAAAATGTAAAAGTGATTTAGAAAAGGACGGAATGAATATTCCATTTGAGATTTTTACAGAAATGAATGAAAATAAAGAATTAGATATAGAATTAAATTTCTCAAATAAATATAAAGAGAAAATTTTTGAGTTTGCAAAAGAAATTTTTGGAAAGAACAAAATATTTGAAATTGGGAGAACTGGTGTTATAACAGAACAAATGGCATATACATATATGCAAAAGTATTATAAAGAGAAAGATTTATCATTAGATGATAATTATAAAAAATTAATAGGAATAAAGAAAAATACAAATAAGAACCCAGCAAGTATAGTTATTATACCAAAAGAAAAAGAAATATATAATTTTACACCAATACAATGTATTTCAAATGATACAAATAGTATAGTAACACATTTTGATTACAATTTAATAGATGGAAATTTATTAAAATTAAATTTATTGCAAAATGAGAAATTTACTATATTAAAAAGGTTGCAAGAATTAACTGGAGTTGATCCAACTAGAATTCCATTAGATGATAAGAAAACAATTAATTTGTTTAATGAAATAGATAAGATAAATAAAGAAATACTGGGATTTAATACAGAATTAAAAAACGGAATTCTCAAAGAAATAAAGCCATCAACATTTAATGAATTGGTTCGTGTTTTTGGATTAGCAGAAGGTGTTAATACATGGGTAGATAATGCTCAAAATTTAATAAAAGAAAATATAGCAAATATAAATGAAGTTATTACTTGTAGGGATGATATATTTTTATATTTATTATCAAAAGGTTTAGAGAAAGAAATAGCCTTTAATATTACAAAAATGGTGGGAAAAGCCAAATCAATTGAGATAAATAAAATTAAACCAGATAATATTTTATTTAATCAATGGAAAGAATATTCAAGAGTAATGAGAGAACATGATATTCCAGATTGGTATATTAATTCATGTGGAAAAATAAGGTATTTAGATACAAAAGCAAATCTAATATCTAATGTATTAAATGATTTTAGAATGGCTTGGTTTAAAATACACTATCCAGATGAATTTTATAAAGTTTGTTGTTCAATAATAAAAGATTAATTTATAAATGTTTATAAACAGAAAAAGTTCCAAATCTTAATTGGGGCTTTTTTATTTATAAAGAAAAAGTAAAAATTGTTTTTTTTTAATTCTAACTGGTTGTATGTAAATGTTTTAGAATGCTCATTAATATTAAGCATTTGTTTTATATGTAATTTTTATTTATGGATTAGATTAAAAGGTACTAGAAGTGTTTTGAGTGTTTAGAAATAGAAATAAATCATATATAAGAAGAAAACCAAATAATATAATTATTAATTAGTTTGTTGAATTCAAAATTGATTTGCAATCTTATTAGTTATATTTTTTGAGTATTTATAAAAAAATAAAAGTATTTTTGTGTAAAAAAGGTTTTATTAATTTTTTAGAATGTATAGAAAAAAAGATATATTTTATAATTAAAATAATAAAAATTTCTAATATAAAAAATAAAACCATTAAATATATTTATAAATAATGGTTTTGAAAATAGGTAAGGTTATTTTTTTGACTTGCTTTGTTCATTTTCATATTGCTTTTTAGTGAGTTCTAAAAAATTCAGTAAATCTTTTTTTGGAGTATTTAATTTCTCACGAGTTTTTCCTGCTTTATTTAAAGAAGCATATTGCAATAATTGTATATTTAATTCTTCATCTTCAAAATGAACCTTTCCTATATATCTCTGTAAGTTTTTAATAATTTTTTCTTTTTCAAATTTTGAATTATTATTATAAGTAGCATAGCATTGGCAGTCTAAACAATATTTTTGAGCATTATAGTCTCTTATAGTAATTTTTTTACAATGTTTACATTTTATATATGCATGTTTTCCAACCTCTTGTATAACAGATAGATTATTTACTAATATATATAAGCATAAACAACAAAAATCACTAGATACTATATTAAATTTAGTTAAATCATTTAAAGAATATGCGCTATAAAATTGGGAAATTCTTTCTATATAAATTTTACTTTCTTCACTTTCTTCACTTTCATATTTTTCTAATTCGTTATTTATAGTATTTAAACAAACAAGTTTGGAAAAATTTTCGTATTTGTAATTTGGAAATAGTATGTTCATATTAGTAGTAATTGTTTTATCATCAGTAATTCCTTTTTTTAATAATATATATAATTCATATAATAAGCAAGTTCTAATTATTTTTCTAGATAAGTCTAATATACTTTCAATTGTTACTAATATGTAAGAATTATTTTTTTCACATATATCTTTATCAGAGTAAATATAACCTATTTTTTTATATATTTCTATAAACAGATTTAATAAGTTATCAATAGTATTGGAATTTAATTTTTCTAAGGTAGCATTAAAATTTTTAGGGAGTATCTTTAATATTTCAATTCCATACTTTTTTAGTAAGTATAAAACATCTTCATTATTAAATTGAATGTCTTTTTTTGATATTTTTTCTAACAAAATGTTGTTTCCTATTTTATTAACTTTTTTAAAATTGTAACTTCTATATATAATATTATTTATTTCTATTGAAATCATCTCCTTTTTCAAAAAAAATAAAAAGAAATGAACAATCTTCATTTTTAAAACAGTATAGCACTGAAACCTTTTATTGTCAACGATTTTAAAAGAAAATAATGTGCAAAAAATAAGAGCAAAAATCCGAAAAAAAAAATAAATACGTTTATATATATATAAGCATTTAAAATTATTAATCCAAAATTTAAGGAGGTATCAAAATGTATATGCAATTAATAAAAGAACTGGTAATTGCCCCTAAAAAGGGCTAATCAATAAAAACAAAAAATTAGAAAAAATAAAGAAAGGAAGAAAATAAAATGATTAAGAAAAGTAATTTAAAAAATATTATAAGCAATGAAGAAACATTGATTATTACAATGTTAGAAGATGATAAAAAAATATTAACAGATATGGGGTATAAAGTTATTAATTTAGAAGATAGAGAAAGAAAAATATCAAGTATAGAATCCCCAGAAAAGTATAAAAAAATTTATATTGTGTCTGATGAACTTGATATGTTAATTCACGATGGTTATTATGGGGAAGTATATGATAATTTTTTAAAAGAATTATCGTTACTAGATAATGATATAGTAATATTAAGTTTTGATGAAGAAAATAACAGTATAACCGATTTATTAAATAATTCAAAGAAAAATAATAAAAAAGAAGATATTATTAAAAAGTTAATAGCAAAAGGAAAAAAATTAGACAAAAACAAAATTTATAGGAGAATTGAATTTGACTTTACAAAAATTATTAAAGAAGGAGGAGTTTGTAATGGCTAGAAAAACCAAAATGCAAATAGTTAGTGAAGTGTTTAAACAGAATTTGATGGAAGGAAAATATATAAGATTTTTTACAGATGGTTTTTACGGTGATTTATTAGAGGTGAAAGAATACATAGGATGTGTTAATGGTATCTTTCAAACAGTAGGTAAAAAGAAACGTAAGATAGAATTACTATTTGAAAATAATCAAGTAATTAATTCGGTGGCTTTTATAGCAAATGATATAAAAGTTGGTGATTTTGTAAAAGTTATAGGTTTCTTTTATGATGGATTTAATAATATACAGTTTTATTGCAAAGGAATAAATAAAATTATAACTAATGCAAAAGAATTAGAAAATTTTAATGAGTCAAAATGCTATGAAATGGGTTTACCAATAAATCTTTCAAAAGTTGAAGCACCATGTATATATGAAAAGAGTGATAATTTTATTAAATTAGATGGAATGGAAGATTACTATTATATAGATGATGATGTAATTCAAAATGAAACACAGATAATTTAATTTTTAGGTTTTTTTAGGTTTCCTATAAAAAAACCTAAAAATTAATAATAAAAAGGAGAGATTAATAATGAAAACAAAAAATCAAAAAAATGAAAATAAAAGAAATACAATAGAAAAAAATGAAAGTAAGGAAATTGGCTATTTTAGATATTATGATTTAAAAGGAAATCAAATAGCATCAAATACTATTAAAGAAGAAAATGGTAAATATATATCTGTAATGGCTACAAATTTTGGTGATGAAAAACCTATACCACTTATTTATAATGTTCAAGAAGTAGTTAAAGCAATTAATGAAAATAATATTATTTATATGGTAGGTAATGAAATAAAAGTAGAAGAATTTAGAAAAAAAGGTTTAGTTGCTACAACATTTCTAGGTGGAATAAATAATGTAGAAATTTTACCAAAGCAAATAAAAGATATATTTAAAAAAGCGAAAATAGGTTTCGTTATGGACAAAGATATGGCAGATAAACTTAATAGAATAATTCATGATGAATTTTATAGTAACGAATATTTAGGAGATATATATAATTGTATCTTAAATAAAAAGAATAATAAAGAGGAAAATGAAAAAATGAAAAAGAGAGTAAATCAAAATAATAAAGTTGAATTATCTTCAACAAAACAACAAAAAGATGTTAGAATACAGGAGCAATTAGATGAAAGTGTATATATAATACAAGATTTAAGAAATAGTATTGGTTTTTTAGAAACTTTGAAGGATGATAAAAAATATTTAAATAATAAGCAAGGAATTAATAGAATAATAGAAAAATACAATTCTATAATTGAAGAAGAATTTATAAAAATAAGAGAAGTATATAAATAAAAATTTAATATATAAATTCAACTAAATAAATTAAACAGTTGGCTACAAATAAATTTGAAAGGAAGAATAAAAATGGAGAAAGAACAAAAATTAATTTTTGAATATAAAAATAAAAATGGTGAAATTATAAAAAAATATTATGACACACCTTTTAATAAATATATAAATCCAATTTGTTATAGGTTTGAAAATGGTATTATCGAGTTAGAATCATCAATTCCAAAAGGTGGAGAAATAATGTTATATAACTATGATAATTTAGTAAAAGGAATTGAAGAAAATAAAGAAATTTATTTTTTAGGTAATGAATTTGATGCCGAATATTTAGCAAAGACATTAAAGTTAACAACTACAACATTTGCTCATTATGCAATAAAAACTGATGAATTAAAAGATTTATTTTCTATTTTTAAAGGCACTACATTGTATATTACAACAGAATGGCTAGATGGAATTAGAGAGTATGATAAATTGATTAGATATTATTTAGGAGATAAAGAATATTTAGATTACTGGAAAAATGGAAAATGCTATGACATTGTTTTAAAAATACTTTATGAATATACAAATAAATGCTATATTCTTCCAACTGGTAGTTTAGAGTATCAAGATATAAATTATTTTATGAATGAAGAATGTAAGGCTTATAGATTAAATATGTGTTTGACATCTAAAATAGAAGAAATGCTTGAAAAATTAAAATCTAAAAAATATGAATTAGATGGAAATAATTTTTTATTAACTAAATTTCAGCCAAATGATGAAAATGAAGAAAGACCATTTGGAAATCCATGGCATAGGTGGTGGACACCTAAAAATAAATGGTATTAGATTTTATAAGGAAAGGAGTTGAGAAAATGATACATAGTATTAATTTCTTTGTTAAAGTATCACCGTATGATATAAATCTAGGATTATTTAAACAGATAGATTTTCTTAGAAGTTATTACAAATATGATAATAATATCAATTTTAAATTCAAATTACCATGCAATTTAACCATAGAAACAACAGCAGAAGCAGTGATTAATAAAAAATATGAACCTATAACTGAAAAGGATTATAATTTATATGTTACTAAATTAAGAGAAATTATCAGTAAAGTAATAAAAAATAATATAGATAAATTAGATTTTGAACTAACTCGTATTGACTATAAAGTAGATATACCAATGAGTTTAGAAGAAATTAAATTATTTGAAAAATTAAAGGACAAGCATAGTAAAAGATATAAATATATGACACAGAAAAAAGAATATGAAACTAGTACTCATTTAAATAATAAATATGGAAAATAAAAATATTTGGGGTATGACAGTGTTGGAGTTGAACCAATATTTTATGAACGAAGAGAGTATCGAAACAGCAGAAATAAAGCCGACATTGATGGCCGATAATGATGGAAAAAAGGTTCTGGGATCAGATATTCTTCGTGAAGATATTACCCAAATAGAATTTGTAAAAAACAGAAAAAATAGCTTCCCAGATGGAGCCTGGGATGTATCTGAGGATCGAAGTAAAACCATTTGGGCGTGGATAGAGGACAGAGATAACGAAAAGATTCTCAAGATTGGATCAAGGAACGGCGTATATGCAAATTCTGATTGTGAGAGCTTTTTTCAGAATTATACACAGGTAACAAAGATTTCGTTTAATAAGCTCATTTCGACAAAAAATGTTAGGAATATGTGGAAGATGTTTGCGGATTGTTATAATTTGGAAAAAATAGATGTGAGTAATTTTGACACAAGCAATGTTATAGATATGGGAATGATGTTTGACAGTTGCTATAATCTGCAAAAAGTGGATGTAAGTGGCTTTGATACCAGTAATGTTGGAGATATGAGCTATATGTTTTGCGATTGTCGTACTCTTGAAGAACTGGATGTAAGTAATTTTAATGTTAAATCGGTAGCAGTTATGACACGTATGTTTGGAGGATGTCATAAATTAAAAAATTTAGACATATCAAATTTTAATATAGATGGAGATGAGATAGGTGTGGAGTCAATATTTGATGGTAGTGGAATCGAGTTATCTACAATAAAGTTAATACGGTAAAGAAGGAAAGAAAAATATGTGGAAATGCATACGCTGTGAAAAAGAAAATCAGGATTTAGCAGAGCAATGTGAAAACTGTGGACATGGACGAACCATGGATTATACAGGTCATCGTGTGGTCAGCAAACTTGAAACAGAGATGATTGGTGCTTGGAAATATGATCAAAATGATCCAGAATATATCAGAAAACAGGCAGTCGAACATCTGCAAAAAGCAGTAGAGCTTCTGGTAAAATCCGGTTTAAGTGGATCTGCTGAGAAGACAAAAAAAGTAATCACAGAAGTAAAAAAAGCTTCTGGGTTAAATAAAAATTTCAATATACAAATGGTCGAAAATGATCATCAGACAGAGCAGAATATAAGTCCATTTCGTTATGGGGGACAAAACGTATTAGGACAGAAAGAATCTGATACAGACAGGAAAAAAACACAATCACGGAAAAGAAAAATATCAAGTAAAATATCAAAAAAAGAACTTCGTGTGCTTAATCAGAGTGACCTGGATAACTATAAAGATAAAAGAAATTATACAGGAAAAACTATCGAAGAAATTTGCCAGAACTTTCTTTCTTACGAAGATCTGCAGCATATTAATACTGGACAAAAAGATAACATTATAAACACATTAAAAATACCATCGGATGATAAAATCTATCTTATTCACGATGATTCATGGTTTAAAAGAGGAATCGAAGGATTTGCAGTTACAAGCAGGGGAATTTATTCTAGGCAGGCAAGATGTCAGGAAGTATTTATATCATGGAAAGAATTTAAGGAATGCACAGAGATAACCACCAAAGGAAGTCATAATGCTATACTTCTTGATAAAAAAGAAATTTTTACAGGTTTTTATGATACTTTGCATATAGAATTGCTGTTTATTTCACTGTATAAAATGCTTAATGCGGAAAAGCCTGTTGTTGATATTGGCGAGTTTGACTTCGAGAAGAGCCTGCTTAAATTGCTTGATGAAGAAGATTCTGATGCTGATATGGATGATATTGATTTTGAGAAAAAACTGGAAGAATCTCTAAGAGATCTGTAATCTGGTCAGGAGCAGAAGTTGTAACGTGAAAGTGTAGCTTGCTATTTTTACCAGAGGAAAGGAAAGTTATATGTGGAAATGCATACGTTGTGAAAAAGAAAATCCGGATTCAGCAGAGAACTGTATGGAATGCGGACACGGAAAGACAATGAATTACAGAGATTACAGAACTTTGGCAAAAGTTCAGAGTTCTGTACTGGAAGGCTGGAAAAAAGAGCAG
>ERZ773143.2962-NODE-2962-length-11242-cov-2.986592_pt1 | contig 11242 bp, 14 predicted proteins | sample MGYA00580852_ERZ773143 | MGnify/ENA primary metagenome ERZ773143 (study PRJEB29015, sample SAMEA2737853) | human gut metagenome | biome: human gut; feature: human-associated habitat; material: faeces | place: China | collected 2012 ... | reverse complement strand
TACACAGGAAAAACAACAAAATGGGCAGACATTAAATAAGAAAGAATCATCGATATAAAGGAATGGTAATAATGAAGAAATATTCAGAAAAAATCATGCATGTCGTGTTTTTACTCGCAGCATGTGCCTCAATTTTGGCAGTAATTTTAATCTGTGCATTTCTGTTCGTAAATGGTATTCCTACAATCGGGAAAATCGGACTTGGAAATTTTGTTTTAGGTAAGATCTGGATGCCAAAGAGTGGAATCTTTGGCATTTTCCCGATGATCATAGGAAGTATTTATGTAACAGCAGGAGCGATTTTGGTTGGAGTTCCAGTTGGAATTCTTGCTGCGATCTATATGGCAAAGTTTTGTAATGAAAAAGTGTATAAAATAGTAAAACCAGCAGTTGATCTTCTGGCAGGAATTCCATCTGTTGTTTATGGATTCTTTGGAATGGTAGTGTTAGTACCAGCTTTCCGTAATATATTTGGAAATGGTAACTGTGTATTTACAGCATCTATCTTGCTTGGGATCATGATCCTGCCAACGATCATCGGAGTATCTGAAAGTGCGATCCGAGCAGTCCCAGATAGTTATTATGAAGGGTCCTTAGGACTTGGAGCAAGTCATGAGCGAAGCGTATTCTTTGCAGTGTTACCTGCAGCAAAATCAGGTATTCTTGCAGGGATCGTTTTAGGAATCGGACGTGCGATCGGTGAGACAATGGCGGTAGTAATGGTAGCTGGAAATCAGGCTATCATCCCAGATGGAATGTTCTCAGGAGTTCGTACTTTGACATCCAATATCGTCCTTGAAATGGGATATGCGACAGACCTTCACAGAGAAGCACTGATCGCAACAGCAGTTGTATTATTTGTATTTATCTTAATGATCAACCTGTGCTTTGCAGTATTAAAGAGCAAGGAGGAACGTTAAAATGGAAGCGGTGAAAGAAATGGAATCAGTAGAAAAGATCCAAGCGATCAATAAAACGTCTTGGATACAAAGAATGAAATCATATAAAAGAACGCCGTTATCCTTTGTATTATGGCTTCTTGTAAATGTTGCGATGATCGCAACTGTCGCAGTACTTGATCGTTTATATTCTTGTAAATGGAGTACCATACTTAAATTCACAATTATTTGAATTAAAATATACAAGTGAGAATGCATCGGTATTCCCAGCGATCATTAATACCTTGATCATGACAGTATTATCTTTGGTATTAGCAGTACCACTTGGAATTTTTGCAGCAATTTATTTAGTAGAGTATGCAAAACGTGGAAATAAATTAGTTGAGGTTGTTCGTTTAACAGCAGAAACATTATCAGGAATTCCATCAATCGTGTATGGATTATTCGGTATGTTATTTTTCGTAAAAGCTTTGGGATGGGGATTATGTCTGCTATCTGGAGCAGCAACAATGGCGATCATGATCTTACCATTGATCATGAGAACAACCGAAGAAGCATTAAAGTCTGTGCCTGATTCTTTTAGAGAAGGAAGCTTTGGACTTGGAGCAGGAAAACTAAGAACAGTATTTTGTATTATCCTGCCATCAGCAGTTCCAGGAATCTTATCTGGAGTTATTTTAGGAATCGGACGTATCGTCGGTGAGACGGCAGCATTAATGTATACAGCAGGTACGATCGCAGAAATCCCTGCAAATGTTATGGGATCAGGACGTACACTGGCACTTCATATGTATGTATTATCATGCGAAGGATTACATATCAATCAGGCATATGCAACAGCAGTTGTGTTACTTCTGATCGTGCTTGTGATCAACGCCGTATCTTCATTTATCGCAAAACGAATTACGAAAGGGTAACCAATTATGGATAGTAAAATGAAAGTTGAAAACCTTGACCTGTATTATGGAAAATTCAAGGCTTTAAAAAATATTAATCTGGATCTTCCTAAAAATGAGATCACAGCATTTATCGGACCATCTGGATGTGGTAAATCTACACTTTTAAAATCATTAAACCGAATGAATGATCTTGTAGAAGGTTGTAAGATCACAGGTAAAGTAACATTAGACGGAGATGATATTTATGGTGACATGGATGTCAATTTATTAAGAAAACGAGTTGGAATGGTATTTCAGCATTTTAACTTATTCCCACATCTGACAATCCTTGAGAATGTTACATTAGCTCCGATCCGTCACAAGATGATGACAGAAGAGCAGGCAAAAGAAAAAGCGATGGAATTGTTAAACCGTGTAGGCGTTGGTGATAAAGCTGATAATTATCCAGCGCAGTTATCTGGTGGACAGAAACAGCGTGTAGCGATCGCAAGATCACTGGCATTATCACCAGAAGTCATGCTGTTTGACGAACCAACTTCAGCACTTGACCCTGAGATGGTTGGAGAAGTATTAGAAGTTATGAAACAGCTTGCCCAAGAAGGTATGACAATGGTTGTCGTAACTCATGAGATGGGATTTGCAAGAGAAGTTGCTAATCGTGTATTTTTCATGGATGGTGGAGGAATCCTTGAAGAAGGAACACCAGAACAGATTTTTGACCATCCACAGGAAGAGCGAACAAAGGCATTTTTAAGCAAAGTATTATAAAAGATCATAAGAATAAGAAGGGAGATACACATACTTTAATGTTATATCGCCCTTCTTTTTGTATATAAAAAAATAAATTTGATATTAATTTAGGAAATCTTTGTAAAATTCAGGTTTCTCGATGGAAAACGACAAAATGATGTGCTATCATAAAAGGGTATTTAAGTGAATTAGGGGAATATATCAAATAAAAATAGGAAGGGGATAAGAAGTGAACCAGAATGTAAAGATAACCAGACAACAGGCAGAAGAAGAAGCTAAAATGCTGGAGAAAGTATTTGATGTTGTCAGGTTTTTGGAGGGGGATTTTTTTGAGCAGATGCAAGATGATCCACGCATCGGAGTAAAAATTGGAATGTGTCAGTGCTATGATTTTTGGAAGAAGAATAAACCATGTGAGAATTGTACATCAATGAAAGCATACGCGGAGAAGAAACAAAAAACAAAACTGGAATTTTTGGATGCAGATGTTTTTTTGGTGATTTCAAGATATTTGGAAATAGATGATGAAGCATGTGTTATGGAACTTGTTAAGCATCTTGAGAATGATACGTTGATCGATACCGATGGAAGGGACAAACTTGTTGGCAAGTTAAAAGGGTATCAGGATAAATTATACATAGATCCGGTAACAGGCGTTTACAATCGAAGATATTTTGAAGATGAGATTCGTAATATGCAGAATTCGGCAGGGGTTGCGATGATCGATCTGGATGATTTTAAATTGTATAATGATATTTATGGACATGATATGGGAGATCAGGTTCTCTGTATTGTTGCGGATGTGATCAAGAATTGTATTCGCAAGACAGATAAGTTAATACGTTATGGCGGAGATGAATTTTTATTGATCTTGTCGGATATGGTAAGAGGTACTTTGCGTGGAAAGCTGCTTCAGATTCAAGAGGCTATTGAGAATGCAACGATTCCAAACTGCTCTAGATTGAAGCTTACAGCAAGTATTGGAGGAGTGATATCGGAAGATGGGCAGATCGATGAGGCGATCGCGAAAGCAGACCAGTTGATGTATAAGGCAAAAGATCATAAGGCACAGGTCATAACAGAATGTGATAAAACGATATTTAAAAAGGAAAAAATTCAGAATAAACCTAAAATTTTGATCGTTGATAATTCAGAATTTAACCGTGCGATCTTGAAAGAGATTTTAGAGGAAACCTACGAAATCATAGAAGCTGATGGTGGAAATGAAGCATTGCATAAGATCGATGAATATGGAATGAAAATTTCGCTTGTACTATTAGATATCATTATGCCAGAAAAGGATGGTTTTGACGTTTTGAAATATATGGAAGAAGAGCGTTTAATCTCAGATATTCCAGTTATTATAATCTCAAGTGAGGATTCTGCGAATTATATCAGAAGAGCTTATGAGATGGGAGTTTCTGATTATATTAACCGCCCATTTGATGCCAATATTGTCTATCAGAGAGTATCTAATACAGTGAAATTATATGCAAAACAAAGAAGATTGATGGCAATGGTTACAAGAGTTTAGGACATTATTTACAAACAGATCATACGAGGTAAACTATGCAGTTAAAGAAGCTTATGATTGAAGTCATGGTCTTTTTCGTATTAGGCTGCTTTCTTTGTGCATGTGGAAAGACAAAAGATCAGACTAGAAAAACAACAAAAGATGCGAACAAAGAGATTATGATCGGTGGAGACAATTATCCGCCATTTAACTATACCGATGAGAATGGCAATATGGCAGGAATCGATGTAGAATTTGCCAGAGAAGCCTTTCATCGTATGGGTTATAAGCCGGTCTTTGTAAATATTGATTGGGAGAATAAGAAAAATCTTGTGGAACAAGGAAAAATAGATTGTATATGGGCGTGCTTTTCAGTGACAGGAAGAGAAAATGATTATCACTGGGCAGGTCCTTATATGCTGAGCCGTCAGGTGATCGCAGTGAACGACAGCAGCAAGATCAATAAGTTGTCTGATCTTAAGAATAAAATCATTGCGGTTCAGTCTACAACCAAACCAGAGGAATTATTTCTAAAACAAACAGATCCCAAAATACCAAAAGTAAAACAAGTCTACAGTATGGAAAACAGAGAATTGATCTATACTTCTCTGAGCAGAGGATATGTAGACGCTATTGCAGCACATGAGATCTCAATCAGACAGTATATGTCTGATTTTGAAGCAAAATACAGAATTCTTGATGAAGATATTCTTGAGACTGGAATTGGTGTTGCGTTTGCAAAAAATGATAAAAGAGGAATAGAAAAAGAACTGTCAAAGACATTAAAAGCAATGGTTAAAGATGGAAGTGCCAAAAAAATTCTACAAAAATATGTTCCTGATGCAGAAAAATATCTGGAGGTGAACAGCCTTGAGAGATAAAGCGGATAAAAGATTATGGACATTGAGTATTGTTGGCTGTGTGATCGTTGTCTTGACAGTTCTTTTTGTGTCCGTAAAAATAGAAACAAACAATACCAAAAAAAGGATTCATTCGACGATGGAATACATCAAGGATCAATATTCCATGTATAACAGTTTTAATGAAGCGGTTGAAGCAAGAAGTCTTGTCAGAATGGTTGAAAAAGTCCAGCAGACAGCGAGAAATTTCAAAACAGATAAACAGGCATTGGAAAAAGAATATTTAAAACAGTATGCAAGGGAACAAAGACTTACGGGGATTATTGTATTAAATGATAAGAATAAACAAATTGCACAATATCATACTGGACCAAAATTTAAAAAAGTTTTGGGTTATGTCATGGAGAAAGAAACACTTCGTGATGTAAAGAATTATCCACAAAAATCATATATGGCAAGAATTGAGCTGAAAAATGGAGGCTATATTGATCTGGCATCGTATGGAAGAAAGGATGCAAAAGGAACGGTTATAGGATATCAGTATGTAAAAACCGAATATGCGAAAAACAATAATCTTACAATCCAAAACGTGCTTGCTGGATATAAGCGGGAAAATGATGGAACGATCGTAATCACAAATGGAAATGATATTATAGCATCAAATGATGAAAAATTAATTGATACAAAGGTACAGGAATCTTGTAAAAACATTGACGAGTAACATTGGAATAGCGGTTATTTTATATGGAATTTTTGTGGCAATCTTAATGACGATCAAAGCAAGATCCAATCAACAATATGAACGCATTCAGAAACAAAGAAAGCCAATATTGCCAAAACAGAATTTCTGCAAAGAATGAGCCATGATATCCGGACACCGATCAATGGAATCCGGGGAATGGTAGAAGTTGGAGATTATTATAAAAGTGATATAGAAAAACAATCAGAATGCCGCAAAAAAATATGGGAAGCATCAGGATTCTTACTAGAATTGATCAATGAAGTTTTGGATATGGGGAAACTGGAATCGGAAGAAGTAATCCTGGAGAGAAGAAGTTTTAACTTCTTTCAATTGTTTCAAGAGATTCGAATGGTTATTGAAAAACAGGCTAGAGAGAGAGGAATCAATATAGTTGTACATAAATATAATGTGATTCATGAAGATTTGATCGGAAGTCCAGTGCATGTAAAAAGAGTTGTGATGAATATTTTAACAAACGCGATCAAATATAACAAAAATAATGGAAAGATCTGCATAGAATTTAATGAAATTCAGAAAAATTACAATACTATTATTATTCGATTTAAATGTGAAGACACTGGAATTGGAATGAGTGAATCATTCCAAAAGACGATCTATGAGCCATTTGCACAGGAAAAAGCAGGGGCACGAACAGTTTATGGTGGAACGGGACTTGGGATGCCGATTACAAAAAGTCTTGTAGAGAAAATGGGAGGAACAATCTCATTTGAGAGTGAGCAAGGTGTGGGAACGACGTTTTATATTGAGCTTCCATTTCAGATCGATCATAATATAAAGCACGAAGAACTTAAGACAAAAGAGATAAAAAAAGCATCGATCAAGGGTGTCAATGTATTGCTTGTCGAAGATAATGAATTGAATATGGAAATTGCAGAATTTGTTCTGGAGAGTGCCGGGGCGAATGTAATTAAGGCATTTAATGGAAAAGAAGCATTGGAAATTTTCAAAGAATCGAAACTAGGAGAAATTGATATTATCTTAATGGATGTGATGATGCCGGTGATGGACGGATTAGAAGCAGCGAGATATATAAGATGGAGCAATAAAGAAAATGCCAGAGATATTCCGATCATTGCGATGACAGCGAATGCATTTACGGAAGATCGTAGGAGAGTTTTGGAAGCGGGAATGAATGAGCATTTGGCGAAACCGTTGGAATCTGAGGTGTTGATCAAGACGATCGCGAATTATTGTGGGAAGGTCGATCATTTTAAATAATAATACAACAGATTGTAAAACATTGCATGAAAACTGACAAAACATTGTGAATAATTGCTAAATACATGCAAAAAAACAGATAAAATACTAGCAAAAATAAATAGAAAGGACTACAATGGTTGGTATGAAAGGAGGTTTTACTGATGGAAAGAATAGCAGAGAAACTTTCAGAGATCGAAAAGACAGCGCGTGCGATCGTAGATAATGCGCAGGAACAAAAGCATCAGATGGAAATGCAGATGCAGAAAAAGAGGGATGCATTTGATGTAGATATGGAAAAGGAGACGAACGAAAAGATATTAAAGATTCAGTCGGATCTTGCAACAAACATGGAAAAACTTCTAAAGAAACAAGAAGAACAGAATAACAATGAAATAGAATCTTTAAAACAAGACTTCAAAGAACATCACAGCGAATATGCAAAACAGATATTAGAGCGGGTGATCAAAGTATAGGAGGCGGTAGCATTGAGAGATGTGATGCGCTACAGCGGAATTGTGACGAAAGTCGCAGCAATGCGTGCAAAGCTTTTAAAACCACAGGATTATGAACAGCTGGCTTCTATGAATACGGTGACAGATATCATTGAATATCTGAAACAAACAAAATCGTACGGAAAATTTATCAATCAGATGGATGAATCACTGTATCACAGAGGAAATATTGAAAAAGTTCTGATCCAGTCATTGTATGATGATTATACAAGACTTTATCGTTTCGCAGATATGCAGCAAAAAGATTTTTTAAAGATCTTTATGAAGCGGTATGAAGTAGAGTTGGTTCGATATTGCTTAAGAATTGTATTTAATCACAGTAATGTACCATTTGATCTGAATTACAAAAAGCCATTTTTTGATAAATATTCAAAGATACGGATTGACCAGCTAGTGACGGCAAAGAATATTGATCATCTGGTAGATTACCTGAAGAATACAGAATATTACGCACCACTGTCAAGAATCCGACAGTCAGGGGCATCGACATTAGCGGATTATGAACTGGCATTGGATTTATATTATTTTTCTATGATGTGGAAAGAACGCAAGGGAAATTGGGATAAAAAAGATAAGGAAATGCTGACTAAAGAATTAGGAGCAAAGATCGATCTATTAAATCTTCAATGGATTTACCGAGCAAAGAAATATTACCATATGCTCGCACCAGATATTTACACATTGTTAATTCCGATTCAACATAAACTTTCGAATCAGGAATTTAAAGATCTGGTCGAAGCGCCATCAGTGGAAGAATTCAAAAGAAGATTAAATGAAACTTATTACGGAAAGAAATATGAGTTCGGAGAACAGGTGCAGATTGAGAGTATTGTGAATGAATGTGTGGAACATATCTTAACGATCGCTTACAGAAACCATCCGTATTCTCTGGCAAGTATACAACAATATTTATTTTTAAAGGAGGAAGAGATTTATAAGATCACCACGGCACTGGAATGTATCCGCTACGGATTATCACAACGAGAGACATTACAGTATTTGGTGAGACAACAACGACGTCAAGGAGGTAATGCATCATGATCGTAAAGATGAAATTCTTAAGCATTTCCGGACCGAGAACTGATATTGACAGGGTAAGTGCATCTTACCTTTCCAAATACGAAATGCAGCTGGAAAATGCGATCACAGAATTGAAAACGACAGATAACCTCATGCCGTTTATGGATGTGAATCCTTACAAAGAACCGCTTTCTAAAGCGGAACAGTATGTATTGATGCTTGCACAGCCAAAAGGAGAGATGGATACATCTCTTACGGCAGATGAGATCCTGACAATGATCAGGGATCTCAATCATGATTATCTGGACCTTAAGGCAAGGGAAGACCGGTTAAAGAAGCAGAAAGAAGAATTATTAGAAAAACTTCATGAACTTGAACCGTTTCAGCCTTTAGAGTTAAATTTAAAAGAAGTTTATGGCTATCAATATATGAAAGTCAGATTCGGACGAGTAAACGTAGAGTATTATCAGAAACTTGAAAAATATTTATTCGATGATCTCAATGCAATTTTTTTAGAAGGAATCCGAAATGAAAATTATGTGTATGGATGTTATTTTGCGGCACATAAGGAGATGGGAAAGATTGATTCTACTTTTAAATCTTTGCATTTTGAAAATATCGCACTTCCAGACGATTACGAAGGAATGCCGGCAGAGATTTGCAGAAATTTAAGAAATCAGATCGATGAGATTGAAAAAGAAATCGAAAATGTCCAGAAACAGATGAAAGATTTCTTATCAGTCAAGGCAAAGAAGATTCGAGGAGCGAGATATAAGTTAGAAGAATTATCCAATAACTTCGATGTGCGTAAAATGGCAGCCTGTATGGAAAATGAAGAACAGGAAGATTACTACATTCTCTGTGGATGGATGAGTGAAAAAGATACACAGGCATTTATTGAGGAGACAAAAGATGATGATAGAATCACGATCATTGTTGAAGAAGGAAGAGAAAAATTCTTCGGTGATCCACCAACGAAATTACAGAATCCCAAATTCTTCAAACCATTTGAAATGTTTATCAGAATGTATGGACTGCCATCCCATGATGAGATGGATCCAACCATTTTCGTGGCACTGACTTATACCTTTATCTTTGGAGCGATGTTTGGGGATGTTGGTCAGGGATTGTGTTTGTTTATCGGCGGGGGATTACTATATAAGATCAAGAAATGGAATCTAGCAGGAATCATTTCTGTTGCCGGAATTTTTTCTACATTCTTTGGCTTTATGTTTGGAAGCTTCTTTGGATTTGAAGGAACGATCATTAAACCAATGTGGTTATCGCCAATGCATGCGATGATGAAATTACCGTTTGTTGGGCAGTTAAATACTGTATTTATCGTGGCAGTTGCATTTGGTATGGCACTGATCCTGCTTGCGATGGTGTTTCAGATCATCAATGCAAAGAAACGTGGGGATAAAGAAAATTTATTCTTCAGCCCAAATGGAGTTGCAGGACTTGTATTTTATGGATTCCTTGTCTTAACGATCGTGCTTTATATGACAGGTCATAAAACACCAGGAAATATCATGATGATCATTTTCCTTGGAATTCCAGTGATCATGTTCTTATTAAAAGAACCATTAGGACAGCTCGTGGAAGGAAAGAAACCAAAAGCAGAAGGCGGCGTTGGAATGTTTCTGGTGCAGGGATTTTTTGAATTGTTCGAGACGATGTTAAGTTTCTTCTCTAACACGATCTCATTTGTGCGTATCGGGGCATTTGCAGTGAGCCATGCGGCTATGATGGAAGTTGTTCTGATGCTCGGAGGGATCACAGATGGAGCAGGAAATCCAAACTGGATCATCATTGTTCTTGGAAATATTATCGTGTGTGGACTAGAAGGTCTGGTTGTCGGAATTCAGGTATTGCGTCTGGAATATTATGAAATGTTCAGTCGTTTCTATACGGGATCAGGAAGAGAATTCCATCCGTATGACAATCATGCAGGCAAGGAAAATTAGGAGGTATCGGTTATGACATTAGCAATCAAATTAGCGATCATCGCAGCATTAATCTTAAGTATATTTATTCCATTTGGTTATTTTCTTCATGGAGAGAGAACAAAGAAACGTTATAAACGAAGTATTGCATTTAACGCTTTTTTCTTCTTCGGGATCATTGTGATCGCCGGAGTGATGATGTTTGTCACAGATCCGGTACAGGCAGCACAAGCAGGTTCTGATGCAGGAATGGCTACAGGACTTGGATATCTGGCAGCAGCATTATCAACAGGACTTTCTTGTGTTGGTGGTGGTATCGCCGTAGCGAGTGCCGCAAGTGCAGCTTTAGGAGCAATCAGTGAAGATCCAAGTGCTTTAGGTAAATCACTGATCTTCGTAGGTCTGGCAGAAGGTGTATGTCTGTATGGATTGATCATTTCATTTATGATCATTGGTAAACTTGGATAGATCAGGAAGTGATAATTATGAAGATGTATTTGATCAGCGATAACGTAGATACATTGACAGGAATGCGGTTAGCCGGGGTTGATGGGATCGTAGTTCATGAAAGGGATGAATTAAAAGAAGCAATCGAGAAAGCTATGAGTGATCCAGAGATTGGGATCGTGCTTTTGACAGAGAAATTTGGAAGAGAATTCCCGGACCTGATTGACGAGATCAAGCTGGAGCGGAAAATGCCGCTTCTGATCGAGATTCCTGACAGGCACGGAACTGGACGGAAGAAAGATTTTATCACGTCTTATGTCAATGAGGCGATTGGATTGAAATTGTAAGCCGGCTGTAGAAGGAAGGTGACAACATTGACAGTAGAAGAAAAGATTTCACATATCAGAGAAGCTGCCATGGAAGAAGCAAGAGC
>ERZ773143.2948-NODE-2948-length-11284-cov-11.120670_pt1 | contig 11284 bp, 10 predicted proteins | sample MGYA00580852_ERZ773143 | MGnify/ENA primary metagenome ERZ773143 (study PRJEB29015, sample SAMEA2737853) | human gut metagenome | biome: human gut; feature: human-associated habitat; material: faeces | place: China | collected 2012 ... | reverse complement strand
GTTTGCTTTATTAAAAGCTGTTCGTTCATCTTTCGATGACTTGAATTATTCTCTTTAGAATCTTTCAAGGTTATTCACTGTTCAGTTATCAATGTTCTTTGTTGTTTTCAGCAACTCTGATATATTATCATAATCATCTGCACTTGTCAACAACTTTTTTATTTTGTTTTGCTTCGTTTTCGAAGCAGTTCGTTGTCACTCGTTTGCGACAGCTTGTTAATAATACCAAACCGTCATTCGTTTGTCAACAACTTTTTTCATCATTTCATTCCATGAATGTAAGAATAACTTATCCAGATTCTTTACCCATTCATTTAAATATTGATGTCCGCCACAAGTATTTTCCTTGCGGTGAGTATTATACTAACATCATTTTTTTCGGCTGTCAACATACTTTTTTCATTTTCTACACTTATATTTTACTTAAGTTTCTCTTATAAATAGATATTGGGGAAAGCATCTGGCTTACCCCTATATCTATGATTTCTATTTTTTATAAAAACATCATGATCAATGCAACGATCAGATTGTTTTCATATATATATGTAAGAAACGGACTTTCATATATATACGAAATTAAAGCCCCGCCAACTTCACTGGTACCGCAAAGTGCTATCACATAAAAAGCAATCCAGACAACCACAAAACCGTATATGGCACCCGCAACAGTTCCGAGATACTTGTTGATTCCGCGGATAATCGGAATCCTTGATACAATACCAAGTATTCCTGAAAAGAAATGTAACACGATCATCCCAACAGCAAATGCAATAAAAAATGAAATGCCATTTAAAATAAAATCTGCCATTCCAACGGAAACCTGTGCATAGATTCCAGAAGCATCTAATGCTTCCCCTGCAAGATCTGCTGTTTTTTCTGAAATATTATTCATGACAGAATCCGGAAGTTTCACACCAAGCTTTGTAAGATCCGCCGGCTGTCCACTATTCTGTTCCACTCCTTCTGCCTGTTGTCCTGCCGCCGGCTGTGTTTCGTCCGCCGCCTCTCCCGGTACAGCGGCAGCTTCCTGTTCTATCTGCTTCTCTGTCTTTTCCCGGATCTGCTGTTCACAGTATACGGCAATCGTCTGATATATAGACGTATTATCCCTCAGAAATGTATTGATATATGGCGTCGCCCACGTTACCAGTGCAAACATGATCACCCATGATACCATAGAATACATCATGCGTAAGAAGCCTTTGCGATAACCGTTGACAACGCAAAGCGCCAATAACAACACAACAATAATCAGTAACCAGTTCATATGTACTCCTTATTTCAGTCTTACTTTCTCGGTCGAATTTTCCAATATGATCGTATAATTTAAACCCGTTCCGCCTGAAATGATCTTGTAAAGTTCCTCGTCAAAATCATAATGGAATTTGTAAATACCACGCACGGTATAGATATCGCAGGAATGATCGTTCAGGATGCACACTTCATTGTTTGACAAAAACCCGATTTCTGTATATTCCTGTGAAAAATCTTTCTCCATCACCGTGAATCCGTGCATATCGTACACCGCAACATGATGTGTCAGTTTTTCATCATTGTTGCTATATACAACTCCCACGTATTTATTATTATTAAAAATACTTTTCGCCTCTCCAGTCAATGGAATTTCCTGAGCCAGTTTTGGTTTTTGTGTTCCCTCAAAGATTACGATCTCAGAATCGCCATATGCTACCATGCGGTCATCTGACACAAAATCAAGCTGCGGAATCACCATATCGGAAAATGAATTTGCAGATACAATGCGGTCGATTTCATTTTCTCCTACAGAACCGAAGTTATAAAATGCAATCGTTGTTTTTACATTCCCATCATTGATATCCAGCATAGACACTGCCAGTTTGATGGCATCGTTCGACAGCGCAATCGCGATCGGATATCCGCCATCCTCTCCATAAATAGCTCCGTTTACCAGCTCTTTTCCATTTTTGTCATACACTACAAGATACGAATTGGATTGATCTCCCATTAACACTGCAACCGTTCCCTGTGCAGCAATGCTCACCTGCTCAATGGTCATCGTTGTCTCTATGTTCGACACCAGCCCCTGCGAAGTCATGATGTAAATCTGCGTTCCTTTTTTGTCATATATGACCAGATAATCCTCGCACATATCGATGGTCGGTTTCGCCATCTCATAGGTCTGGTTCCAAATACGTTCATTGTAAGTGTCCGTATATAAAGCACCATCATTGCTGTATTTTAAAATATTTCCCTGAAACTCCTCAAAAATGGTTGCTGCTGTATCTGAACGTTCCACAGTTGAATTTACATCAAAATCTTCATAATGACGCAAAGCCAGAAAGAGAAATAAGCCTGCAATGATCACGAAAACGATCAGCGCCGTCACCAGTGTTCTTTTTAAAATTTTTAACCGGTGTTCCCTTATTTTCTGTTTATATTCATCCATATCCATTGCCGGTACGGTTTTAAATTTCTTTTTATCCTGTTCTGTCATGCTTTCTCCCAAATTTGGTGTTTTTACAGTTCCTCGTTTCTTTTTACTGCAAAGTTGTTTTCATTATAGCACGACCCGACTTTTGTTTCACTTCTTTTTTAATTTGGCAGTGTCAGGTACTGACCTTCATAGATTGCATCTGGATTCTCGATTCCATTTGTCTCACATAGCTTGTCCATCATAGCGGTAGTATTGTAAACTTTTCGGCAAATCCCCACAAGGCTGTCACCCTTTTGCACAATGTAATAACCCTGAGAGAGATACTGGCTTGCTTCCGACTGCACCACTGCTGTTTCCTGTGCCTGTGCATAGTCTGTCTGCCCTGCTGTCTGCACTGCGCCTGTGTCTGTCTGTGGCTGCGTTTCCGTCTGTTCTGTATTGGTCTGCACTTGTATATCATCCCCTTCCGCTGTTGCCTCTGTCTGTCCGTTTTCCTGTGTCGCATTCTCTGTTGTCTGCTCTTCTCCCTGTGTCACATCCACTGCCGCCCCTGTCTGTGCATTGTCCTGCGGTATAATGTTTCCCTCTACCGACTCCACTTTAACCGTTGCATCTGTCTCAGAAGCCGGTGTCTGTGTCTCTGTTTCCGTCATCTTTGCACTGTTCATCTGCATCAGTGCTGTCTCCATCGCATTCATTTTCTGATGATTCTGAAACGCTGCAAATCCCAGACCACACACCACCAGAAAAAGTAAAATAGAAAGTCCGTAAGATGGAATCATTTTTGTTTTCTGCCCTTTTTGCTCCAGATAGGTACGGTAAAAACTCGTCCGTTCTTTTTCATTTTCCTCTTCTCTTGCATAATTCTCATCATTTTTCATTTCTGCAAAAAAATGTTCACTCCATGATTCCTGTTCCTGTTTTTTTTCTTTCTGATTATCCTCCCGCATCATCTCCTGTTTTTCATTCTGTTTCTTTTGAATAGATGTATCTTTTTTCCGCTCATCATCTATTATAGTGGATAAAGCAAACGATTTTTGTGCGTAATAAATGTAATATCCTGCTCTTCTCTTAAGATAGCCATTTTTCAGGCTATAAAAGGCATCCTCTTTTTCCAGAGAGTCCATAAGATACAAAATCTGGTGTTCCCCGCCAAAATAAGTCCGGTGCAGTTTCTCAATTGCAACCGTGAGATTCGGCAACTGTCCATGGATATCCATCGCCCAGCCGACAATGACCATATTGTCATAGGCATGTTTCAGTTTTTTATAAAGATACGCCCAACTGTCATCGCTCCACACTGGGCACTCGCCCTCAAATGCAATCTCTTCCAGACAGATTGCCGCCTCCACAAATACGCATTGCCTGCCAATCATATTTTCAAATCTTCCAAGCAAAACATAAACCGTTTTCTCCTGCAATGCATCGTAAGGATGCATATATTCATGTACTTTATTTTCTATGTAAATGCGGTCTCCAATATCCGGCGATCCGATCTGTCTGATATTCTTAGGTAGTTCTCTCTTTTCCTGTTCACTGTCATAGCTCTCTTCCCGAATGATCTCAATCATATACAAACCCCTTTCCATTGCCTGTCCCATTGATGGGAATCATTTACTTTACAGGAAATGCTAGCACATAACGAACGCACATTTTGACGGATTGTATCACTCCCGGAAAAATTATTTCGACAAAAAAACCGATATACCGGAAAATTCCGGCATATCGGTTTTTCTTTCTATCTCATTTTTGATAGGAATGTTATAAAAATTTATTTTACAAATGCTTTTACCTTTTTGTAAATACCTTCTGCATCCAGACCATATTTTTTGATCAGTTCAAGCGCAGGACCGGACTCACCGAATACATCATTGATGCCGATCTTTAATACTTTTGTAGGTGCTTCCTCGCAAAGGACATCACACACAGCACTTCCAAGACCACCGATCACAGAATGTTCCTCTACCGTGACAACTTTTCCAGTCTTTAAAGCAGATTTTACGACAAGCTCACGATCTAATGGTTTGATCGTATGAATGTTGATGATCTCCGCATTGATACCGTCCGCCGCAAGCATTTTTTCTGCTTCGATTGTCTCATTTACACAGAGACCGGTTGCAAAGATTGTTACATCTGTTCCTTCTTTTAATACGATTCCTTTTCCAATCTCAAATTTGTAAGTTGCCTCATCGTTGAATACTGGCACTGCCAGACGTCCAAAACGAAGATAAACAGGTCCTACATGCTCATAAGCTGCTTTCACCGCTGCTCTTGCTTCCACATCATCTGCAGGATTGATTACAACCATTCCAGGGATTTCTCTCATCAGACCGATATCTTCCAGACACTGGTGTGTCGCTCCGTCTTCTCCAACAGAGATACCGGCGTGTGTTGCTCCGATTTTTACATTCAAATGAGGGTATCCGATCGCATTACGAACCTGCTCATAAGCACGTCCTGCTGCAAACATTGCAAAAGAACTGATGAACGGAACTTTTCCACATGCCGCAACACCTGCTGCGATACCTGTCATATTTGCCTCTGCAATACCAATATCCCAATGGCGCTCCGGAAAAGCTTTTTTGAACACACCTGTCTTGGTTGCGCCTGCTAAGTCTGCGTCTAAAACGATCAGATCGTCATGTTCTTTTCCAAGTTCAACTAAAGCATTACCATAACTATCACGTGTTGCTACTTTCTTTATTTCTGACATAATGCTTCACCTGCTTTCTCTAAATCTGCCATTGCAACTTCATACTGCTCATCATTTGGAGCTTTTCCATGCCAGTCGCATACATTCTCCATGAAGGAAACGCCTTTTCCTTTTATTGTCTTAGCGATAATTGCTGTCGGCATTCCCTTTGTCTCTCTAGCTTCCTTAAATGCCGCACGAATCTGATCGAAATCATTTCCATCAATGTTGATCACATGGAAGTTGAATGCTTCGAATTTTTTATCGATCGGGTACGGAGAACATACTTCGTCCACCGCACCGTCAATCTGAAGGTTATTGTTATCTACAACGACTACAAGGTTGTCCAGTTTCTTAAAGCCAGCCCACATTGCTGCTTCCCAGATCTGTCCTTCCTGAATCTCTCCATCACCACAAAGTGTGTATACACGGTAATCTTTTTTGTCATACTTTCCAACTGCCGCCATACCAACTGCAACAGACAGTCCCTGTCCAAGTGATCCACTGGACATATCAACGCCCGGAATATGCTTCATATCCGGATGTCCCTGTAAATAAGAACCTGTGTGACGCAATGTTACGAGATCTTCTTTTGGGAAGTATCCTCTCTCTGCCAATGTAGAGTATAAACCCGGGGCAACATGTCCTTTGGATAATACAAAACGGTCGCGGTCTTCCATCTTCGGGTTCTTCGGATCAATGTTCATTTCCTCAAAATACAGATAAGTAAAAATATCTGCTGAGGATAATGATCCGCCCGGATGTCCGGATTTTGCACTATGCACTGCGGTCACAATGCTTTTGCGAATTTCATTCGCGGTTTTTTCCAGTTCTAAATTTGTCATAATAACCTTGCCTTTCTTCTTATATCAAAGCTCCGTCCGCCCCTCAAGCGCGCGAAGCAATGTCACTTCATCTATATATTCCAAATCTCCGCCTACCGGCACACCGCTGGCGATCCTGGTCACTTTGATACCGGTTGGTTTTATTAATTTGCTGATATACATCGCAGTTGTCTCTCCCTCAAGGCTGGAGTTCGTGGCAATGATCACCTCATCCACATCCTGCTGTAAACGATGCATCAGCTCTTTCAGCTTGATATCATTTGGTCCGATTCCAAGCATCGGTGAGATCGCACCGTGAAGCACATGGTAGACACCGTCGTATTTCTGTGTTTTCTCATAAGCAGCAAGATCCCTTGTATTTTCAACCACCATGATCGTCTTGTGATTTCTGGAGGCATCCTTGCAGATAGGACACAGTTCGTCGTCTGTCAGTGTAAAACATTCCTTGCAGTACCGGACATTCTTTCTGGCATTGATAATTGCCTCTGAAAGTCCTTCCACCTGCTCCACCGGCATGTTCAGGATATGAAACGCCAGACGCTGTGCAGACTTTGCGCCGATCCCCGGCAGCCCGGACAATTCCTGTATTAATTTGTTAATCTGACTGCTGTAATAATCCATGACAACTTCCTGCTCTGATTTTTCTGCCGCCTCTTTCAGAGGCAGAGACTTTTGCACTCTTATATTATATGATAAAACGGATTTTTACAAGGATGATTTTCGCTGACTTACCAATTGTACTTACGAATGTGCAAAAATATCATAAAAAGTACCTTCCCGGGTTGTCAAAAAAGTTTTTGATATGATACAATAGTAAAAAGCATATTTCAACAATTCTATAGAATGTAACATTATCTATACTCTGAATACGTCAGTCGCAATTGGTCTGATAACGTAGTTTCATTTAGTATCTATGCTTTTAATTTTCCTATTCACAATTTAAAAGCAGGAGACGAATGAAACAGGGCATTTTAAGCACCTCCTGCAGTTCGCAGATATGCATTTTATTGGTATCTGCTTTTACCATAAGGAGGATGAAATATGGCAAGAAAAAAAAGAACGCATTACAAAGCAACGCAAATCAACAAAAACAAAGAGCTTACTGCAAACAAAAAATATAAAGATACTGTTTTCCGCATGTTATTTTCAGATAGGAAAAACCTGCTCTCACTTTATAATGCGGTAAATTGCAAATCCTATAAAAATCCAGAAGATTTAGAGATTGTAACATTGGATAACGCAATTTATATGGGTATGAAAAATGATTTAGCATTTATTATTGACACAAATTTATATCTGTATGAGCACCAATCAACTTATAATCCTAATATGCCTTTAAGAGATCTGTTTTACATTTGCAGTGAATATCAAAAATTGGTTGATAAGAAATCGCTTTATTCATCCAAACTTGTAAAAATACCGGCACCGAATTTCATAGAATTTTATAATGGCTCAAAAGTGATTTCTGACCATACAGAACATAAACTTTCTTCGGCATTTAAAAATCTTTCCGGTGCGCCAAAGTTGGAATTGACTGTTACCGTTTTAAATGTAAATGAAGGGCACAATTTAGATTTAATGACACATTGCAAGACTTTAAAAGAATATTCGCAATATGTCGCCAGAGTTCGCAGATATGCTACTGATAGTTCACTTGACGAAGCAGTGGAACGTGCTGTTGATGAATGTATTCATGAAGGTATTCTGACTGATTTCCTTTCCAGAAACCGTGCGGAGGTTATTAAAATGAGCATTTTTGAATATGATCAGGAATTAGAAGAAAAGAAATTAAGGGAAGCAGAATTTGAAGCTGGTCGCGAAGAGGGCGAAAGAATTGGTTTCAAACTCGCAGCTATCGAATTTGCACAACGTTTATTAGAGACGCATGAGTTTTCTTTAGAAAAAATATCCACTCTTTCCGGATTGCCCTTAGCAGAAATTAAAAAACTACAATCTTCATAAATTACACTTCCAGGAGACTTACATATGAGAGAAAATATTGCAACTATCCCATTGATCGACGCCTTTAAAGCCGATGGTGAATGTCCATTCTGCCATTTAGAGCGCGAGGCAGAACAGCATGCCATCTCCTTTATTTTAGGCTCTGCTTATATGGAGGATGACATCCGCGAAAAAACAGATACAACCGGATTCTGCCGTCATCACTTTAAAATGATGTATGATTATGGAAACCGTCTCGGAAACGCTTTAATTTTAAGTACACACTTGAAGAAACTGAATACAGAACTCACAAAAGAAATGAAGGATTTCTCGCCCGGAAAATCAAGTCTTTTAAAACGCATGAGAAAAACAGATGCAACCGATCCAAAACTTCCGGAGACGCAGCTGGGTTCATGGATTTCTCAAAAAGTAAACAGTTGTTATGTATGTGACCACTTCCGCAGCATTTACGGGCGGTATCTGGACACCTTTTTTGACCTGTATCTGAAAAACGAAGAATTTCGGCAGATGTTTGAAAACAGCAAGGGATTCTGCCTTCCTCATTTCGGCGATCTGATCGAGACTGCTGAAAATAAATTAAATGATGCACAGAAGAAAGATTTTTATGCAGTTGCTTTTCCGCTCATGCAGGAAAATATGGAACGGCTGCAAAAGGAAGTCTCATGGTTTGTGGAAAAGAATGATTACCGCAATAAAGATAAGGACTGGGGAACTTCCGCCGACAGTATCCAGAGGGGTATGCAGAAATGCGCCGGGGGATTTCCGGCGGACGAAACCTTCAAAGCGAAACTGTAAACCGGAGTTTAACTTACCGTGGAGCAGCAGATTTTGTGTTGCTTTCTTAGGATGTGAAGGGCAAATATAAGCGTCCTCTCACAAGTCGTGATCTTATAGGTTTATGAAAAGAAAAACGGTACAGACGAAATATGATGTTCCTGTTCGCCAGGCATTCCGCTGGGCTTCTGAGCAAAAATTTTGTGAAGCAGAGCTTCACGAAATTTTTAGAATCCCAGCTCCATGGCTCACGAAGGAAATCATATTTGTCTGTACCGTTTTTCTTTCATTTACGTTACGAATGACTTGTGAGAGGACGCTTATACATGCCCAATTTACACTGTGAATCGCACCACAGAATCTGCAATTTACGTTATGGAACTCACGGTTATGGGATGAGTGCCTATAAAGAGAGGTAACGACAAAATTCAGTCAGATTCAAGTGCTATAGTTTCTACAACAATCACATAAATCCCCACTTCTTATTTGATTGTAATATGATTTGGTTTTCTCAATATCCAAAGTGTTCACCTCCTCGAATTGGAAGTTATCTGGCTCTTTATATAGATAAAACTTCAATTTATTAATTATTGTTATAGTCTGAATTTATAGTTTTACTTTTTAAATATTGTTCTATTTTTTCAGTCCTATTATTAATAATTTTAACAATCTCATTTATATACTTCGCAAATTCACTCAAATCTTTAAATGAATCTACAAAAGTCTTCAAAGATTCAAATTTCTCATCTTCTATTCTTTTAACAAACACATTCAAAAAAGCATATTCTTTGCCTTTTAGTACTAAAAACCACTCCTTATACTTTCTAAAAAAAATATCTGGGTTATCATAATAACCGTTATTTCCACTTCCTTTTAATGTATTTCCTCCCGGCCACATAACAGTTAAATTACCATAGGAAAAATACACAGCTGCCAAAGGATTTAAGCATTTATCAATATCCGGATCTCTATGACTATTAATATATTTTAAACTATGAAGATATTGCCTTCCTGATTGAATTCGGTTACTTACAAAATACTCCATATTAGGCTCACTTCTTGTTTTTATATAAAGGCCTATTGCATATAGATACAAGATATTATACAAAACATCTGTCTCATTGTCGCCACCACATATTTTTGTGTAATCATTGAATTTTTCCTCAACTGATTGAAGTTTTCTATCTTTTACGGGAGTATTTTTCCATTTAAACCATTCATTTATCTCTTTATAACTGCACATCTTTCTATCACCTTTTATTTAGTAAAATAAGAAGTTATTCATTTAATTCAGCTTCAATTTCTTCAATGGTAGGCATACTACCTTTGAACTCTTCTGGTATAAGTTTTGATAATTCATAACTAGAAATACCAAGTGGCTGGCTAGTAGATTCTAATGCATACTGGGCTTCTACTTTATCCATATCTTTACAAATCAGAAGTCCCAAAGTAGGGTTATCAGCTTCTGTTTTCATCTGATGATTAACAGCCACAACATAAGTTCCCAATTGACCTGCGTAAGAAGAATCAAATTTTCCTGTCTTTATTTCTACAACAACATAGCAATGCCTTTGCGTATTGTAAAATAACATGTCTATAAATTTTTCAGTATCTCCTACCTCAATTCTCACTTCTCTCCCCATATAAGCAAAGCCTGTACCTAACTCCATAAGGAAATTATTAACTTTCTCTATAAGCGCATCCTTTAGTTCCTTTTCATCATACCTTTCACGCAAAGTCAAAAAATCAAAATTATATGGATCCTTCGTAATTGCTTGTGCTAAATCGCTCTGTTCTATCGGAAGTTTATTAGAAAAGTTAGTTATTGCTTTGCCCTGGCGTTCATACAAATCCGTTCCTAAGAAGTTTAGTAAAACATCTCTTGACCAATTGTTTTCAATAGTTTTTCTGATATAAAACAATGCCTTTGCAGAATTTCCTTTGCATTTATCAAGTATTATTTTGTTATGTCCCCATGGAATTCTAAAAATGATTTGTAAATCATCCCCAACTTGGGGACGATTTGCATCTGTAATCAATTCGTCCTCAACCTGAGGACAAATCACTGCGTCAGGATACATCTCATAAAAGTATCTCATATATTTCAAATTAGTTGGAGAAAATGATTTCACATCTGGAAAAATGGATTTCAAATCGTCACTCACCGTTTTATAGAAGCCCATTCCATATCCGAATTGTTCACTCATAGATGAAATGCCCTTACCAAGTTTCCAATAAAATCTTAGCATCTCATCATTTATCTTCATAGAAGCCCTAATTTGGCTTTTTCTAAAATCAGTGGATATTCCGGCAATCCACTCCTTATATTCATTATCAGCCTTAATCAACTCACTCATATATAATCCTTTCTAATGTGTCAGTTCGACAACTTTTCGATTTATCAACTTCATTAATATCATCATTCTACCATAATTACACTTACAATCCTACTTCATTCTATTAAAATTGATTTACAGAAGTTATAATTAATTTACTTTGAGAATGCAGATTGATTTTTGCCATTCCCTCATAGGCATCCATCTCATAACCGTGAGTTCCATAACGTAAATTGGCAGATTCTGTGGTGCGATTCACAGT
>ERZ773143.2946-NODE-2946-length-11291-cov-5.948113_pt1 | contig 11291 bp, 13 predicted proteins | sample MGYA00580852_ERZ773143 | MGnify/ENA primary metagenome ERZ773143 (study PRJEB29015, sample SAMEA2737853) | human gut metagenome | biome: human gut; feature: human-associated habitat; material: faeces | place: China | collected 2012 ... | reverse complement strand
ATAAAAATATTCAAGATTTAAGTGGTAGACAATATAATGATAAATATGAATTTGGCGGAAAAATACTAGAATACCAAGAAGAAAAATCAGTTATTGAAATAAAAAATAAACTTGCAGTAGGGGATATAATGGAGATAATAATTCCAAATAGACTAGAACCAGAAACATTTGAAATTACAAAATTATGGGATGATGAAACTGGTGAAGAAATTGATAGTGTTAGCCCTGGGGTTAAAGGACAAAAAGTTCTTATGAAGTTACCAATTAAATGTGAAGAGGGATGGATATTAAGAAGAAAAAAATAAATTAAGAAAAAAGAGAGAAAAAGGTGCAACACCCAATTCTTCTCTTTTTTAGTTTTCATCTTCTAATAATATATCTAGCATTTTAGGGTATATTTTAGAAGCATTTTTGTTCCAATTATCAACTATTTTTTTAGCTCTTTCACGAGAACCTGCAAATGTTCTAACTTCAAATATTGTTTCATTTTTTTCTATAATTCTACACTTAATAGTATAATCGTTTTCACTTCTAGGAATAAATTCAGCTGTAATAGATGTAGCATCAGCTATTGAAGAAAATTGTTCTTTAAAAACATTATCGGCTTTTAATTTTAATATTCCTGGTAATACATCTAATGTAAGAGAAAGTGCATTTTTTCCTTCACTTGTTATTTTTAGTACAGATTCTTCTTCTTCATCTTTTGTGAATATGCCAACTAATTTGGAATCCAATAAATCTGTTAGAACTTCTTTAAAATAAAAGTAATTAACATCATTTATAGAAGATATAAGTTTGTATAAGCCGTCTTCTAAAATACCATTAGGCAATTGACCTAAAATATACAAAATTAACACTTTATTTTCAGCCAAAGCAGTTGTATTATCTGAACTAGACATTTTATAACACTCCTTACTTGGTTTATTTTTTCGAATTATATCATAAAAAAAACAAAAAGTAAATTTTTTTTTGATAATCTGTTTAAAAATACATAAAATAGATATATAATATTATAGAAATTTTTAGAAAGAAGAATGTTAACGAAAAATATCCTAAATACATTCTTAAATAAAACTAATAGAAAGGATGATATAATATGAAAAAAGGAAAAGTAGTTTTAGTAGGAACAGGATTTGTAGGAATGAGTATGGCATATACAATGCTTAATAGAGGAGGCGTAAGTGAACTTGTATTAGTAGACATAGATAAAGATAAGACAATAGGAGAACAAATGGATTTATCACATGGGTTACCATTTGCACCACAAAAAATGATTATAAAAGCCGGAGACTATGATGAATGTAAAGATGCACAAGTTGTTGTAATCACAGCAGGAATTGCACAAAAACCAGGACAAACTAGATTGGAATTAGCAGAAACAAATACAAAAATAATGAAACAAATTACACAAAATATAATGTCAAGTGGATTTAATGGAGTTATAATTGTTGCAAGTAATCCAGTTGATTTAATGACATATGTTGTTGCAAAAGTATCAGGACTTCCAAAAAATCAAGTATTTGGTTCAGGAACAGTTTTAGATACAGCAAGATTGCGCTATATAATGTCAGATTATTTGAAAGTATCAAGCAAAAACATACATGCATATATAATGGGAGAACATGGTGATTCTTCGTTTGTTCCATGGAATCATGCATATGTGGGTTGTAAAAAAATGAAAGATATTATGAAAGATGGAAATCATCCTATGGAAGACTTAGAGAAAATTCATCAAGATGTTGTAAATGCAGCATATGAAATTATTAATAAAAAGAAAGCAACATATTATGGAATAGGTATGGCTCTAAGTAAAATTGTTAAATCTGTAATTGATAATGATAATTCTATTTTAACAGTTTCAACTTATTTAAAAGATGGTGAATATGGACAAGATGATATTTATATTGGTGTTCCTGCTATTATAAATGGTAATGGTGTTCGTGAATTATTAAATCTTGAATTGACTGATGAGGAACAAGCTAAACTTGATAATAGTTGTAGAATTATTAAGGAAATGAGAGAAGAATCAATTGATAAAATTATAAATGAATAAAAACTTTGGAATGAGAGATGTTGGAATGAGGGTTCAACGTCTCTCATTTTCGAATTTTTAAGACATAAAATCATCTATATTAAAATACATATATATAAAGTGTAATGCGAAAGGGTGAAATTATGAAAAAAAAGCAAAATAGATTTTCTAAGATTGACAGATTATTAGAAATGCCACAAGAAGTTTACACAGATACACCTAAAATAATAATAACAGGTTTTAATGAGATGATAATAGAAAATTTTAAAGGGATTTTAGAATATGAAGATTATTATATCAGAATAAATACATCGCTTGGAATTGTTAATATAAATGGTTTTGAACTTAAATTAGAGAACATGACAAATGATGATATAAAAGTAAATGGAAAAGTTGAAAGTATTGATATAGAAAGGAAATTTGATTAAAATATGTTTATTAAAATAATATTTAATTATATAATTGGATATATAAGAATATCGATAGAAGGCTATTATATAGAACGATTTATAAACATATGTAGAAATAACAAAATAGCAATATGGAACTTAAAAAGAGATAAAAATGTAAAATTAGAATTAAATGTTGGAATAAAAGACTTGAAAAGAGTAGCTAAAATTGCAAAAAAGACAAAATGCAAAATGAAAATAACAAAGAAAAAAGGGTTGCCATTTTTGTTTAATAGATATAAGAAAAGAAAGTTATTTTTTGCGTTTTTAATAGTAATAATAATTATTTTAGCTATTTCATCAAATTTTATATGGAATATACAAATAGTTGAAGAAGATAAAGATACTATGGAAAATTTATATCAAGATGTAATAGATAGTGGTCTTACAATTGGCACAATGAAATCAAAAATAAATACAAAAGATATTATAAATAAGGTTAGACTAAAAAGAGATGATATTGCTTGGATGGGAATAGAACTAAAAGGCACAAATGCAATAGTAAAAGTAGTTAAAGCAACAGCAAAACCAGATATAATAGATGATGAAGATTATTGTAACATTGTTTCTGATAAACAAGGTATTATAACAAAAATTAGTGCACAAAATGGAACTATCGCTGTAAAAGTTGGAGACACTGTAAATGTAGGTACTACTTTGATAAATGGATGGATGGAAGGAAAATATACGGGAATAAGATATGTACATGCAAAAGGTGAAATTCAAGCAAAAGTATGGCATACAAAAAGTAAAAAAATTCCATATAATACTACGGAAAGAACAGAAACAGGAAAAATTGAGAATAAATACAAAATAAAAATAAACAATTTTGAAATAAATTTATCAAAAAGGCTTTCAAAATTTGAAATTTATGATACAATAGTGATGGAGAATAAATTTAAGATATTTTCTGATTTTTATTTACCTATTTCTTTAATAAAAACAACAAATAAAGAAGTAAAAGAAGAACAAAAAAAGTATGAAATAGAAGAAGCAAAAAACTTAGGGATAGAACAATTACAGGATGAATTGAACAATGAAATTGAGAACAAAGAGAAAATAGTCAATAAAATTATAAATACATATGAAAAAGAAGACGGAGTAGAAGTCTATGTAACGTATGAGGTGCTTGAAGATATAGGGACAAATGAAAAAATAGTTTTTTAAGTTATAAATTAAAAAGTTAATTTATAATGGAAAGGAAGAACAAAATGGAAGAGAGAAGTTTAAGAATAACTGGAACAAATACAAATTTTTTTAGTAAAATCACAAGTACATTAACAAAAATACTAATACCAACAAAAATTGGAATTAATGGAATGTTAATTTCAATGAAAAGAAATAATTTAATAAAATCATTTGAAAACTATAAAAAAGATACAGAAAATTATAATACAGATGAATTAGAAAAAAAATATGATGATGCATATACAGTTTATCTAGAAGCATTAGATAAATATGTAATGGATTCAATTTATAAAAAAGTAAAAAATAACACAGCAAGTGAATTTGAAAGAGATGCGCTTTCAAGATATTATGAAGTTACAAGTTTAAAAGAAAAAGAATATATGGATTATAAATATAGAAAACAAAAATATTTATTAGAATTAGATAAAGAAAGTGTTAACTTAAATACAAAAGAAAAAATCCAAGAGAAATACAATAAATTCTATGTAAATAAAATGGACACATTGTATAAAGCAATATTAAAGAACTATTCAATTAAATTAGCAGACACAACAAATATATATGATTCATCAAAAGAATGGATATATGTAAAAATCTTCTATACATTAGAAGAATATATCAAAAATATATTACCACTAAAAATGCAAATAAATTCAAAAGATGAATTTAAAGATATTGTTGATGACTATGAAAAATTTGAAAGCTATACAGTTGGAAAATTAGATACAAAAGACAACATAGAAAAAAATATGATTTTACTAGGAATTAGTAGAAAACTATTTACACATAGTATACCATTAATAGTTGCTGAACAATGTTATGAAAAACTATTAAAAGATGCAAGAGTTTTAGTACAAGATACAAAAATGGCTGCAAAAAGAGAAAAAGCATATGCTATGTTAATAAATTTAATAGAAGATTATAATGTACGTTTATTATCAACAAAAGTATATTGGGAAGATACAAAAGAAAGAGAACAATATAAAAAATATTGGGACAAGTATAAAAAAATATCAAAATTAAAAGATGTTGATTTTGTTGAATATATGAAACAAAAAGAAGTACTATTTATAAAAAATGATATAAAGAAAATAGAAAATTCAAAAGTTGATTATTCAAAAATAATCACATATTACAGAAGAAAATTAGTTGATTATGGAGTAATAAGAGAATTAAAAAATTCATATAAATCAAAAGGAAAATATACAGGAATAATTAATAAAGAGGACAGGGTGGTAGCATAATGTACGAAATTACATATTTAAATCTAGAAAAAGGACAAGAAGATTGGGAAAAAATTGTAAAAAGAGTTTTAGATAAATGCTTTGAAGAAGAAGGTTTATTAGATTCAAAATTAATAATTACAATAACATTTACAACACCAGAGGAAATAAGAAAAATAAATAAAAAATATAGAAAAATAGACAGAGCAACAGATGTGTTGTCATTTCCAATGTTTGAAAAAGACGAATTAGATGAAAAAATTAAAAACAAAGACTTTTTATATGAAGATGTTTTAGGCGATATAATAATTTCAATTGATAAAGTTAGAGAACAAGCAGAAGAATATGGACATAGTTTTGAAAGAGAATTAAGTTATATGCTAGTACATGGCTTCTATCATTTAATGGGATATGACCATATTGAAGAAGAAGATAAAAAAATAATGAGACCAAAAGAAGAAAAAATTCTAAAGGAACTTAAAATTACAAGAGATTAGAAAGGAGTTATTAAATGAGTAAAAAAAGTGTAAGAATTTTGATAGCAATACTAGTTATTTTGATATTAGTAGCGGGTGGAATTTTAGCATATAAAATAACGAGAGATAAGAAAAACGCAACACAAGAAGTTTCAGATGATCAAACTGAGGATAATGTATTAACAGCAGAAGTAAAAAAGAAAGAAGTTCAGATATTTAAAGGAAATGATAGATCAATAGCAGTAATGATTGATAATCATAATCAAGCATGGCCACAAGCTGGATTAAATAAAGCATATTTAGTTTATGAGGCAATTGTTGAAGGTGGAGAAACCCGTTTAATGGCATTATTTAAAGGTGTTACAGTTGATAAAATTGGACCTGTTAGAAGTTCAAGACATTATTTCTTAGATTATGTTATGGAAAATGATGCTATATATGCACATTATGGATGGAGTCCATTGGCTGAAAGTGATATAAAACAATATAATATTAATAATATAAATGGAATAACAGAAAGTACATCAACATTTTGGAGAGTTAAGGACAAATCAGCTCCACATAATGCTGTTACAAGTACAGATGCTTTGTTAAAAGCAGCAAAATCAAAAGGATATAAAACAACATCAACAAAGAAAAGTGTTTTAAAGTATGTTACAGATGATGTTAATTTAGATGATGGACAAGGTGCATTAAGTGTTACAATACCACATTCATCACTTCAAACTGTAAAATATGTTTATGATGAACAAAATCAAGTTTATAAAAGATATGCGAGAAATAAAGCACAAACAGATTGGGATACAGGAAATAGTATAACAACTAAAAATATTATAATTACAATGTGTGATAACTATACTTTGGAAGATAGCGAGAATAAAGGTAGACAAGGCCTTAAAAATATTGGAACATTTAATGGTTATTATATAACTAATGGAAAGGCTATAAAAATAAAATGTATTAAAGAGTCTAGAAATGCTCAAACAAAATATCAAGATTTGCAAGGTAATGAGATAAAGGTTAATGATGGAAATACGTGGATTAATATTTGTCCAACAAATGCAAAAATTGTTATTGAGGGACCAGCTACTGAAACAGGTGTAGATACTACAAATAATGTTTAAAAACTATATGGCATAATAAAATTTTAAAGTTTTATTATGCCTTGGTGTTTATATTAATACTGACGAAAGGAGTAATAAAGATGAATATATATGATACAGCAAACAGATTAGCACAAGAATTAAAACAATCAGAAGAATATGTAAATTATAAGATGGCAAAAGAATCTTTGAGTTTAAATCCAGATTTGAAGAAAAAAATAGAAGAATTTGAGGCTGCTAGATATGATGCACAAGTTACTGTGATGCAAACTGGTAAAAATGATGAAGAAAAGACTAAAAAAATGCAAGAATTATATATGAAATTGTATGAGGATTCTGATGCTGTTAAATTTTTTGAGGCTGAGACTAAGTTTAATATTGTTTTGGCTGATGTTAATAAAATAATTGGTGATGCAGTTATGGATGTTTTGAAATAATTTAATGATTTAAATAATTGGATTTTATAGTAACATTATTAGTAAAAGAAAAGGAGTAAGTTATGGAATTTATAGTTTTACTAATAATTATGATATTAATATATATAGTTTTAAGATTTATGTTTGATGTGAATATAAATGAATTAAAACAGATAGGTGAAGATAAAGAATTAGATGAATTAACGCAAAAATATCCTGAGAACATTGAAATGTGTAAATGGTATTTAAAAAAATTAAATAATAAAAATGTTAAGATTGAAGAAGATCAAAATTCAAATGCTACATTGTATTTGGTAACAAGTAATAAAATATTTATTGCAAATTTGAAAAATAGTTATACAAGAATTCAGACAATAGCACATGAATGTTTACATTCAATTCAAAGTAAGAAATTATTATGGTTTAATTTTGTTTTTTCAAATGTTTATTTGATTTATTTTGTTGTTGTTTGTGTGTTAGCAATTTTTAAAATATTGCCATGTAAGATGTTGTTTTTGTCAATTTTAATGTTATTTGGTTTTGTGTATTATGCAGTAAGAACATATTTGGAAAATGATGCTATGATTAAGGCTATATTTTTGGCAAAAGAGTATATGCAAGAAATGAAAATTTCTGATCAAAAAGAAATTGATAGAATTGTTGATAAATATGATGAGTTGAATAATGTAGGAATAAGGATTACAAATTTTAAATTTTTGAGTAATGTGTTGATTAAAAATATAATTTTGGCATTGATTTTTGTATTTTTTTAATAATATAAGAGTGGTGTACTTGCATTTTCAAAATATATATGGTAAAATAGCCAAGTAATAGATTTGAAACCACAGGGAGGAATTATAAATGAATATAGTAAGAACAATATTAACTGTGATATATTTTGTAGTAGCATTAGTTGTTATAATATTAGCATTGATACAAACAAAAGATGATGCTGGATTATCACAAACAATAACAGGTTCATCAACTAATAATTTTTATGAGAAAAACAAAGGTAGAACTAAGGAAGGAAAACAAAAAAGAATGATGATTATTTCTTCAATAGTTTTTGGAATTTTAACAATAGTTTTAGGAATATTATATTTAATGTAAAATTAGTTTTAGTAGAAAGAGTTGTAAAAGATTCTTTCTATTTTTTTTGAGAAAAAAATAGAAATATAACTAAAAGTGTTGAAAAACATTTATAGCTTTGATAAAATTAAGATACGATAAAACTCGCAATAAACAAGAGATAGAAAGGGAGATTTTTATGAAGAAATACAAAAGTCAAATAGGGATAACACTTATAGCCTTAATTATAACAATAATTATATTGTTGATATTGGCAGGGATATCAATATCAGCATTAACAAATCAAGGATTATTTAAAAATGCAAAAGAAGCTCAGAATGCAATGAACAAAGCAGAAGGAGAGCAAGGAAAAGTTTTAAATGAATATGAAGACGAGATTAATAAATATTTAGAAAATGATGATAAAACAGCAAAAAAACTAGTGGATAAGGTCAATGATGGAACAATAAAAATAGGAGATTACATTAAATATACACCAGATACAGCGAGTACAGATGCAATCTTACAAGAGTTAAATACATATTCAGGTTCAGATGCAAATACAACATCAACATTAACACAAGAAAGCTTAAATTGGAGAGTACTTGATATGGAAGATGGACAAGTAAGATTAATAAGTGAATTACCAACAACTTCAAAAATAGAACTTTCAAGTTATAATGGATATAATAATGCAGTAAAGTTATTAGATGATACTTGCAATGTACTATATAATAATTCAAAATTAGCAAGTAAAGTGCAAAATTTAAAAATAGAAGATATAATGGAAAAAATGATTGAAACAAATTATACTAATATTACTGCTAACTATGGAAAACAATTTACACCAACAAATAAATATTATCCAAGTATATTATTAAAAGAAAAAGGACAAAATGTAAATGGAATAGTTGGAACGGAATTAAATGAGAGTGAACAAAAAGAATTAATAAATCAAACAACAAAACCACAAGCAACTTCATTAGAAGTAAAATATACATACTGGTGTAAGACTATGACAACAAGTGATTTTAAAAATAGTAAATATTATGAATTATTTATAAATAATGGAAGTAATTATTCAACATATTGGATGTCATCTCGTTGTATCGATTATCCTTCTGGTGGGGCTCGTTTCAATATTAGCCGTGTGCATTCTGGGGATGTTCGTGCATCTAGCTTATACAACACTAATGGTGCTGAGTATTCTGATGTTAATGCTTTCCGCCCAGTAGTAACTCTAAATTCTAATGTTCAAATAATTTCAGGAAATGGAAGCACAGATTCACCATTTAATATTCAATAAAAATAAAAAAGAATGTAAGAAGTCAATATATGATTTTATTGACAAACTACATTCTTTTTAAAATTTTGTTGTAGAAAGACCTATAAAATGCTATAATAATAATGTTAAACAAGATCAATTATTTGAAAGGAACGAAAATGAATAAAGAAGAAATTATATTAGGATTCATGAAAGATGAAAACTATACTCCAATGAAAGCAAAAGAAATATCAATACTATTAGGAGTACCAAAAAAAGAATACAATCAATTTACACAAACACTAAAAGACTTAGAAGAAAACTATAAAATAGTAAAAAACAAGAAAAATAGATATAGATTAATCGGAGAAAACTTTGTAGAAGGAACATACAAAAAAAATCAAAAAGGATGATTTACTTTCTATCTATATGATACTTGAAGGTTCAAATGATCCCAATGAGGTTCTTCCTATTATAGAACAACTTTTAAATCAATCTTTAGGCGATTCTGTTCGACCATGGTACGAATTAATTATCCCTGATTCAGATTACTCTGAGCTATATGAAGAAGAAGATTTGATGGATGCTCTGGACGTTCTATTAGAAGAATATTTTGTTCCTCAAATTTCTGATCGTATATTTGCTATGCCTGTAAATCAAAAACAAGCGGCTTTAACTGCTCTTCGCCATTTTTATTATTCTGTATATAGAAACCCTGATTTAGCTTTTGCTTTAATTGGAATCCCGATATACGGGGTAAATGAGAAAGATCAAAAAGAACATATTAATTCTATGAATGATATACTTTCCTTATATTCAAAATATAATAATATGTCCATTAAAAATAACAGTATGCAAGCTATCAAGGAGCAACAAGAATTTCAAAAAGAAATGCAAGAAGTGTTTGCGGAATGGATTCATGAGGCATTTTCTAATTTCGAGGAAATTATTCCTGAACTATCCAAAGCTATAAAATCTGGCGATCCCGATCTGTGTGCTTTATCACGAAAATTTGTTCAAAACGTTACATTTAAAATTGAGCAAGGACAACCCAATGTCACAAAGCATTATCTGAAATCTTTTCAAATATTTACGGGAAAAGATTTTGCAGTTCATATTCGCGAATGTGTTAATTGGTTTGTAGGCTTTCATGAGCAATATAAACTACCGCTTGTGTATAGCATCTTTTCTCCAGAAACATTAAATTCTATATATGAATACCTCAACAATTATGGAAAGATCAAATTTCGCAGACGCTTTCCCTCTACGGAGTAACGTTTCGTTACCCCCATCCAAGATCACAAAAGTCACGGTCTATTTTTCGACCGTGACTTTCTTTTCGTTTCCCTATTAAATTTCTATCGTCCTGCTGCCATGTTCTATCCTATTGCAATCTAATGATAGCTCACTGGATGGCAGCAGAATGATATCCCTCATTGAACATATGTTTCCCTTGTGGTATACTATTATCGTATAATTGAACAGAGAGTAGGATGTGACTTTCCATTTATCTGATGCCCTCTAGTCTACAAAAGGAGGGATGCCTTATGATTAGCCTAAGTGATCTTTTGACGCTGTTACTGGTAATCTTCGCGGCTTTGTCATACATAGACAACCATCACGATAAAAAGAAATAAACATCCTCTTCCGCCCAAAGACTAGGATGTTTATTCTTATATAACTATTCTACAGAGGGCAAATCGGACAATCACATCCGATTCACTTTCTAATTAGATTATACTATGGGGTGCTTGACTTTTCAAGTACCCTTTTATATTACTTCTCTCCGTCAAGTATCGCCTTAACCTCATCAAATGTCAAGGAACTTCCCTCTAATGACACAGAATCGTATATAAGCCGTTGCTCGAACTCTCTTTCATAGGATGTTAGAACTTGAGGTTCTATCTTATGTTTGCTTTCTGCAAATATTTTTTGTTTTTCCAATAATCTATTAAAATCCATATTATCCCCATTTACATCTGTCCGATTATGTTCCGCGTATTGTCCATGTTTTAGTTGTTCCTTAGACTTAACCAGCCAATCATAATTTTCCTTGCTTTCCTTAGTCCATT
>ERZ773143.2923-NODE-2923-length-11349-cov-3.175226_pt1 | contig 11349 bp, 9 predicted proteins | sample MGYA00580852_ERZ773143 | MGnify/ENA primary metagenome ERZ773143 (study PRJEB29015, sample SAMEA2737853) | human gut metagenome | biome: human gut; feature: human-associated habitat; material: faeces | place: China | collected 2012 ... | reverse complement strand
TTCTGGTCACCCGTTCGTATACTTCCGTGATGGCTGGCAAGTTGCTGAAGTCCAGCTGCGGGTCAATGCCCTGTGAATACATATTCAATGCAACAGTAATAATGTCTACGTTGCCTGTCCGTTCCCCATTTCCGAACAGCGTTCCTTCTACACGGTCGCCGCCTGCCAGCAAGCCCATTTCGGTATCTGCAACGGCACAGCCACGGTCATTGTGCGGATGGAGCGAAACATAAACGTTTTCCCGATATTTCAAGTTGTCGCTCATGAACTCTACCTGATTGGCATAAACATGCGGCATGGAATGGGAAACCGTTACCGGCAAGTTGATAATCACCTTGTCATCCGGTGTTGGCTGCCAAACGTCCAAAACGGCATTGCACACTTCCAGTGCATATTCCGGTTCTGTTCCGGTAAAGCTTTCCGGAGAATATTCAAAAGTAAAATGTCCCGGTGTCATGGCACGATACTTCTTGCAGAGTTCTGCACCCGTTACAGCCAGGTTCAAAACTTCTTCCTTGCTCTTCTTAAACACCTGTTCCCGCTGTGCCACCGAAGTGGAATTGTACAGATGAATGACTGCGTGAGGCGCTCCCTTGACCGCCTCAAATGTCTTCCTTATAATATGTTCTCTTGCCTGGGTTAAAACCTGCACCGTCACATCCTTCGGGATCATGTCGCGCTCGATTAACGCACGCATGAAATTGTATTCCGTGTCCGAAGCTGCCGGGAAACCGACCTCGATCTCCTTAAATCCGATGTCGACCAGCATCCGGAAAAATTCAAGTTTTTCCTCCAGTCCCATCGGCTCGATCAGCGCCTGATTACCATCGCGCAGATCCACGCTGCACCAGACGGGCGGCTTCTCAATGCTGTCCTTCTTCACCCAGTCATATGTCACCTCCGGCGGCATAAAGTATGATTTTCCGTATTTTGCTGCAATATTCATGTCTTTCCTCCATACAAAATAATTCAAGAAAGTTGATTTCTGTTATTCATTTCGTATATACTATCATACCCCTTATGCTTCCGCAAGGTGCGTTTTTAATCAAATATATTGATTTATTTTATCTTTTTCTAAATTCCGGCCTTTTTGCAGATGTCATTGAGACAGCAGCGGTCGCAGTACGGTGCTGTCCGCGCGGTACAGACTGCACGCCCGTGATCCACAAGCCTGTGGCAGAAATCATTGCTCTCCTCCGGCGGAATCAGCTTCCAGAGTGCCATCTCCACTTTCTTTGGTTCCCTGATCCCGTCCACAAGCCCGATGCGGTTCGCCAGGCGGATACAGTGCGTATCAGTGACGATTGCCGGCTGTCCAAAGACGTCCCCCATCACCAGATTGGCGCTTTTTCTGCCGACTCCCGGAAGTTCTAACAGTGCATCAAAATCTTCCGGTACCTTTCCCTGGTACTTTTCCTTCAGCATCTTCATGCAGGCGGAGATGTCGCGCGCCTTGCTATGTCCCAGCCCGCACGGTTTTACAATACGCTCAATCTCCTCCACATCTGCATCCGCAAGTGCATCCACATCCGGGAATTCCCGGTACAGATCCTGCACGACCACATTGACTCTCGCATCCGTACACTGTGCCGCCAGTCTCACACTGACCAGAAGCTTCCATGCATCGTCATAATCCAGCGAGCATCCCGTGTCCGGATACTCCTTTTTCAAACGCTCTATCACCTGAAGTGCCAGTTCCTTTTTCCGCATATTTCTCCTCCCTTCCTGTATCGGTTCCGTTTCCGTCTCTGCTTTCCGTTTCTATCTCGTTTTTCCGTTTCTGTCTTTGCTTTCTGTTTCTGTCTCTGCTTTCTCTTCCTGTATCGGTTCCGTTTCCGTCTCTCAGATCCGGAGCTTCTTCCACTGATACAGTTCCATATCCACATAGCCGTCAGTTACTTCGACGCCCTCCGCCTCCAGCAGCAGCTTCTGCTCATTCACACCGCCGAATGCAAAGGCATCCGAAAGTCTGCCTTCCCGGTTCACCACACGGTAACAGGGAATATGCGCTGGATCCGGGTTCACGTGAAGCGCGTAGCCAACCACTCTTGCCCATCTGGGATTCCCTGCAAGCGCCGCCACCTGTCCGTAAGATGCCACACATCCCTTTGGAATCTGCTTTACGATTTCATAGATCTTCTGATAAGAATTGCCCGACTCCGCCATGATTGCCGCCCTTCTTCCTATATCATTTATTATCATCTATCTTAGCATACAATCCGGCTTTTCACATCTTCTTTTTCCTGTAAAATGTCTTCCATTTTTCCCAGTTTTGCTCACCTTTCCATGTGCTTGTATTTTTTCCCGAGCGTTCTTGCGTTCGCGTTTGTAAAGTGTTAAAATTCTGACTTGTGTTTATAAAAATTTAATAATTACAGACTGAGGAAATGAAAATGAATGAATTGAAACCAAAACTATTTGACGTCTTAAAGGACTACAGCAAAGAACAGGCCATGCGCGACGTGATCTCCGGTATCATCGTTGCCATCATTGCCCTGCCACTGTCGATCGCGCTTGCCATCGCATCCGGCGTCGGGCCGGAGCAGGGTCTCTACACTGCCATCATCGCTGGATTTTTTATCTCGTTTTTCGGCGGCAGCCGTGTGCAGATCGGTGGTCCTACGGCAGCCTTTGTAGTCATCATCTATGGCATTGTCGCGGATTACGGTACGGCAGGTCTTACTGTCGCAACCATTCTTGCCGGCATTTTTCTGATCGTAATGGGAATCTGCCACTTTGGTTCTCTCATTAAATATATTCCTTATACCATCACAACCGGTTTTACCTGCGGTATCGCTGTGACCCTGTTTGTCGGCCAGCTCAAGGATTTCTTCGGACTCTCCATCGCATCCGTGCCGTCCGGGTTCGTGGATAAAGTGATTGCCTACGCCACAAATATTTCCACCATCAACTGGACTGCCACCGCTGTAGGCGCCGCAGCCATTGTCATCATGCTGCTCTGGCCGAAAGTCACCGACAAGATTCCGGGATCTCTGATTGCGATTATCGTCACGACCGCCGTTGTCTACTTTGCAAAACTTCCGGTCAATACCATCGGCAGTGTCTACGGAGAGCTTTCTTCCTCCTTCCCGACACCGCATGTTCCGGCGCTGTCCATGAAACTGGTGCAGGAGATGCTCTCACCGGCCTTTACCATCGCGCTGCTGGCAGGCATCGAATCCCTGCTGTCCGCTGTCGTCTCGGACGGAATGATCGGTGATACCCACAAATCCAACGCCGAGCTGATCGGTCAGGGACTCGGGAATATTTTTTCCGGCATCTTCGGTGGCATCCCGGCAACCGGTGCGATTGCCCGTACCGCAGCCAACGTCCGCAACGGCGGCCGCACCCCGATCGCCGGCATCGTGCACTGTATCACCTTAACCATTATCCTTCTGGTGCTCATGCCGCTTGCCGCTTTGATCCCGATGACAACACTTGCCGCTGTTCTTCTGATCGTGGCTGCCAACATGGCGGACTGGACTTCCTTTTTCCGCCTCTGCAAAACAGCGCCAAAGAGCGATGTCATTGTGCTGGTGGCAACCTTCCTGCTCACCGTATTTTTCGATCTCGTGATCGCGATTGAAGTCGGCGTTGTGCTCGCCGCCATGCTTTTCATGAAGCGTATGGCAGAAACCGCCGATGTGACCGCATGGAAATACCCGGATGAGCCGGATGTAACCCCGGGAGAAGCAGAAAAGCTGCACGATATTCCGCACACGATCCGTGTCTTCGAGATCAGTGGTCCACTGTTTTTCGCTGCTGCCGACCAGATCTTACAGATCAGCAGTGATAAGGCTACCCGCGTCATCGTCATCCGCATGCGCAGCGTTCCTGCCATCGACGCCAGTGCCATGAAATCACTGCGTGAGCTGGCCGACCGTGCAAAGAAGAAAAAGATTACACTGATTTTCTCCCACGTCAACGAACAGCCGATGTCCGTGATGACCAAAGACGGCTTTACCGAATACGTCGGAGCCGAAAATTTCCATGCAAATATCGTAGAAGCTCTGGATTATGCAGAAAATCTGGCAAAATAGTCCTGTTCCTCTTACATCTGCTTGATGAACATCCGCCAAACTGCTACAATAATAGCAGGAAAAAGGCATCGGTGCACAAGATGCACCGGTGCCTTTTTTACATTTAGAGTAATACGGTATTTACAAAGTAGGATTCTTTCTATGGATAATCGTTTGACCGATCTTTCCCATCCGGCAGTTGCAGCACAAAGCCGCAATAAGACAGCCATTGCCGGCACCTGCACAATGAATACGGTACTTGCGGCGGCCTACATCGCAGAAGTCTTAAAAGGCGTGCGCAGTCTTCCGTCGTATCTGATTTTTCTTCTGCTCTGTCTGCTGCCCTGTGTCACATCCATTCTTGCCTACACAAAGCAAAAGGATACCTCTAGTGTGCGCTATCTCTGCGGCGGCGGCTTTGCCCTTCTGTATGTCTATGTGATGTTTACCTCATCAACAGATCTGACGTTCTGCTATGTAATCGTAATGCTGTTAATTCTTCTGGTGTATGCAGATAAAAAGCTCGTTTCCCTGCTGTGTACTTATGCACTGGTGATCAATATCCTTGTTCTGGTCTTTCGTGCCGTTACACAGGGTTTCACCGCTGCCCAGATTACCAATGCCGAGATTATAATCGCCTGCATTATCCTTTCCTATATTTTTGTATTGATGTCTGTCACAAAGATTGCGCAGATCAACGATGCCAACATCAAAAAGGCGGACTCCGACCGCACCCAGTCCGATGATCTTCTCAAGCTGACCTTAAAGGTAGCCGGAGATATGGCAGGAAATATCGATCAGGTTTCACACAGCACCTCACAGCTTCGTGATTCCATCGCCGGCACACAGACCGCAATGGAGGATCTTACCAGCGGCACTTCCGAGACCGCCGCTGCTATCCAGGTGCAGCAACAGCAGACAGAAAACATTGACCAGCAGGTACAGAATGTATCATCCGTCACTGCCGAACTTCTCTCCTCCACCGCAGAGACCTCAGCCAATCTGACGGCAAGCAAAGATGTTATGAAGAATCTTGTGCAGCAGGTACAGGTCTCAGAGGCTTCCAGTACACGCGTCGCGGATTCTATGGAAGAGCTGAAGGAATATGCTGACAAAATGCAGAGCATCGTTGCCTTAATCAGCAGTGTTGCTTCCCAGACAAGCCTTTTAGCGCTTAATGCCAGCATTGAGGCAGCACGCGCCGGTGAAGCCGGACGCGGTTTTGCCGTTGTCGCCGAGGAGATTTCCAGCCTTGCCGGTCAGACCAATGGTGCTACGGGAGACATCAATCAATTGATTGAGCACATCTCGCAGTCCATTTCCTCCGTTACCGACTCCGTCACTGAACTGTTCGACAGCAACAGGCACCAGAGTGAATACATTACTTCCGCTGCCGGATATTTTGATCTCATTGAGAAAAATACCGCAGGCATTACCTCCGGCATGTCCGAGTTAAAGCAGGGTGTGGATGCGGTATCTGATTCCAACAGCCAGATCATCCAGAGCATCGAAAATGTATCCGCCCTGACACAGGAAGTTACCGCAAGCGCTGGTGCGACCCTTGCCGGCTGCCGCACCAATCTGCAAAGCGTGGACGACATTGCCCTGATCATGCAGCAGCTTCAGGGAAATGCCAATGAACTGCAGAAAAATACACAGTAATCTTTTCTCTTCTATAAAAACGGGACTGTCGCATCAAACAGCCAGTCCTGTTTGATGTGGTAAGTAGTATGAAGAACGACCATGTCCTTCGATTTCAGATGGAATGCATCTGGAAATTCGGATCAAAAATGTGGCATTTCTAACCAGCCGGTTTTTGCATCTCCGATGATCCGTGTTTTTCCAAGTTTTGAACACTCCACGGGCGTGTCCGCAACCCGCAGACAATTTTAGGATTCTCGTGTGTCCCTTGTGGCACTGCTGAATAAAACATAACCGCGCGAAGCCGCTGTTTGAGCCGTCATCTGCCTTAACTTCAATAGCAGATGACGGCGAGTTCGGTTCGCGCGGTTTTATATTGTCTGTGAAGCAGTGCCGTTAGGGACACTAGGGAATCCGCTCATTGTCTGCGGTTTGTCGGACACATTCCGTGGATTGTCAAAACGTGGAAGAGACACGGAATCCGATGCAAAAACCCGGCAGGAAGAAATGCACGCATTTTTTTCAACGAATGTTCCATCTGCATTTCCATCTGAAATCGGTGGGATGTGTCTCTTACCATATTGTCTGCCACGTCAAAAGGGACCGTCTGCTTCAAGCGACAGTCCCCTAGTGTTTTGGTGGGTTCTTAAAAAACTATTCGTTCAACAGATTGTAGTCCTCGATGGAAGCGTTGATCGTGTCCGCCATTTTCTGCACTGCCTCCTCCGGTGTCTCCTTGTCATTTAACGTGTTCTCGATCTCGGTCTGTACCGTCTGGCGTGCTTCCGGAAATACAGAGAGAAGCGCTCCCGCGTACTCGCCCTTGGTGTCGTTCAACTGGTCGATCGCGGTCTGGAACTGTGGGTACTGCTCGATGTTCTGCTTGAATACATCCTCATTGTACGCATCGTTGGTAACCGGGAAATATCCTGTCTGGGTTGCCCAGTATGCCTGAGACTCTGCCGATACCAGATATTCCACGAACTTCCAGGTTGCCTGTGCCTTTACATCATCCTGATTCTGGATTGCCCAGAGGGATGCTCCGCCGATGGACACACCGCCCTGATCTGTATCCTTAATGCCCGGAAAATATGCGGTTCCCACCTCAAAGGAGCCATTGACATCGTTTAAGATCTGCTTTAAGGAAGCGGTGGAGCCAAGCGTAATCGCCGCTTTTCCTGCAGAGAAGTCTGTCAGACCTGCATCGCCGCCAACTCCCACATTCGGTGCATATCCCTTGTCGTAGAGATCCTTCCAGGCGGATACGATCGAGAGAGCCGCACCGTTGCCGTCAAAATCCACGGCTGTCGCCGCCGCGCTTCTTCCGTTGTCATTGTTTGCGTAGGTCAGTCCCTGCTTGCAGATAAACTGCTCAAAGAACCATCCGTAGATTCCCATGGAAAGTGCCTCTCCTGCACCGCCCTTGTTCACAAGATCGTCGGCAATCGCATCGATCCCCTCCAGGCTCGTCGGCACCTCGGTGATTCCCGCCGCATCAAACATATCCTTATTGTAATAGAGAATCGGCGTGGATGTATTAAACGGCATGGAGTAGAGCTGGTCGTCGATCGTGTAGTAAGCGGCAATATTCGGCACGATATTGGAGTTGTCATAGCCGTTCGCATCCATCAGCTCCTGCATCGGAATCACCCAGCCGGAGTCGATCATGAAACGGGTGCCGATCTCATAGACCTGAATCAGATCCGGACCGCTTCCTCCCACCATGCTGCTCTTTAATTTGTTGATCGCATCATCGTACTCGCCCTCAAATTCTGCATCCACCGTAATGCCATAGGTGTTCTCCTCATTGAACTGATCCACAAGCGCGGTAAGTGCCTCGCCGTTTACACCGCTCATAGAGTGCCAGAATGTGATCGTCGTCCCGGAAAGATCCGCATCTGCCGTGGCGGACACATTCGTCTCTTTTTCCGTCACCGTTGCCGGATCACCCTGCGCACTCCCCGCTTCCCCTGCAGCGTCTGCGGACGTATCCGCCGTCTGCGCCGTGCTTCCCCCGCAGCCTGCAATTGCTGCTGCAAGCATGGATGCTGTTAACAATGATGCAATGATTCTCTTCTTCATTCCTCTTTTTTCTCCTTTTGAATTAGTGAGTTCCTTTTTTCTATGTCAGCCCTTGACGGCACCGGAAAACATACCGTGGATCAGCTGCTTTTGTCCTAAGATAAACACAAACAGCGACGGCAGAATCACCATCACAACTCCCGCGATTACCATCGTAATCGACTGGGAATCCACACTGTTTAACATGCTGATACCAATCTGCACGGTTCGCATCTCCTCGGTTCCGGTTACTAACAACGGCCACATATACATGTTGTAAGCGTTGATGAAGGTATAGACCGCCATCGCTCCGATCGCCGACTTCGTCAGAGGGATCAGAATCCGGACAATGAACACCAGATTCGGACAGCCGTCGATCTTTGCCGCCTCATACAGGGATTTTGGAAAGGTCAGATAGAACTGACGGAACAAAAAGATCCCCATAGCGAAAGTGATATATGGAATGATGAGCACTTTGTAGGAATTCAGCCAGCCCCATCCGCTTACCGTTAAATAATTGGAAATAATTGTCGCTTCACCCGGCACCATCATCGTCGCCATGATCAGCATAAAAATCACATTTTTTCCCTTAAAGTCCAGAAATGACAGTGCAAACGCCGCAAGGGAGCAGGAAATAATCTGTCCGAACGTAATGCATCCCGCCACCAGAAACGAATTTAAAATAAAATGAAACAGCGGAATTTTGGTAAACGCCTGTGCAAAATTGTCAAGCGTCGGCTGCTTCGGAATCAGATTCATCTCCATCGAGAACAATTCCCCGGATGGCATAAACGCAATGGAAAGCGCATACAAAAGCGGAAGGATCACCAATACCGACACCACCAGGTTGACGCCGAAACGGCTCCATAATCTGCGCCGTTTTCTGCCGAGTTCCCTTTTTTTCATGGTCTCGTGCAGCCGTTCTATCTCTTCTCTCTTCGGATGTGCCGCAGTGCGCGGCTCGAGCCTGATATCCATCAATACTTCACTCCCTTCTTTTCCAGACGGAACATGAGCAATGTCAGCAGCATGACAATCAAAAACAGTACCACAGACTGTGCCGCCGCCCCGCCGAAGCGGAAATTAAAAAACGCGTCGCGGTAGATCGAATAGACGATCAGGTTCGTCGATTCACCCGGCCCGCCTTCCGTCAAGATTTTCACCTGCCCGAACGACTGGAACGCCAGGATAATATTGACGATGACCGTATAAAACAGGATCGGGCTTAGTCCCGGCAGCGTTAATCTGGTAAACTTCTGCCACTCGTTCGCGCCATCCACAGACGCCCGCTCATAGATCGACTCGTCAATATTGGCAAGTCCCGCCGAAAAATACAGATAATTGATCCCGCTGTTCAACCACGCCGTCAGAAGTGCCACGCACACCAGCGCATAGCGCTCGTCATGCAGCCAGTTGATGTCCGACCGCAGGAATTTGTCGAGAATGCCGATCGTCGGATCTAACATAATCTCGAAAATCAGTGCAGCGGCGCTTGAGGCGATCGCCATCGGCAGTGCGTACGCCGTGGAAAAGACCCGGATTCCCGGAAAATTTTTATTCACCAGCAGCGCCGTCACAAGACCGAGCAGCATGCTGACCATTACCACGATCACCACAAAAATCAGGGTTACAAGCAGGCTGTTATAAAAAGATTCTGACGTAAACAGATCGATATAGTTTCCGAAGCCGACAAACAGCTTTGCCTGTCCCAGCTTGTCGGTTTTATACAGGCTTAAATAGATCGTTTTTGCAAACGGATAAAATAAGAACAGTCCGAATACGATAAGACACGGCACCAAAAACAGGTACGGGCTGATCTTTTGTCTTAGCTTTACAAATGCATTCATGTTGTCTCCTTTCAGATGCGCATTTCACTGTCGCAGTCAAACAGATGGATCGCTGTCACATCGAAGTACAGCCGGCGCACCTCACCTGCCCGGGCGTCATATTCCGCCGGAATCTTTGCCACATACTTTTTCCCGTATAAAAGGAAAAACAAAAGCTTCTCGGCTCCAAGCAGCTCCACCTCAAGAATCATCGCCTCCACGTAATCCGCCCCGGCGCTTACACATTCCGGTGCCTCCCACAGGATGTTTTCCGGGCGTATGCCAAGGATCACGCTGTCGCTTCCGTGTCTGCTTATCCGCGCTGCATCCTCCCTGCACGGCATCATGCGGTACTCCCCGACCAGAAGCGCCGGAGCCTCCTCCCAGGAAACCACCTGTGCCTCGAAAAAGTTCATGGACGGCGTTCCGATGAATCCTGCGACAAACCGGTTGACCGGCTTTGCATAGAGGTTCGCCGGTGTATCCACCTGCTGCATTTTTCCATCCCGCATCACCACAATCCGTGTGCCAAGCGTCATGGCCTCCGTCTGATCGTGCGTAACATAGATCGTCGTTGTTCCCACCGCATGCTGCAATGCCGCCAGTTCCACCCGCATCTGCGTCCGCAGTTTCGCATCCAGATTGGACAGCGGCTCGTCCATCAAAAGCGCCCTTGGATTGCGGATAATCGCATTTCCGATCGCCACGCGCTGTTTCTGCCCGCCGGAGAGTTCTCCCGGTCTTCTGTCCAGCAGATGCTCAATGCCAAGCATCTTTGCCGTATCGTATACTTTCTTTTTTATCTCCTTCTTATCGACCTTCCTCACGCTCAGGGAAAATGCGATATTGTCGTACACGCTCATATTGGGATACAGCGCATAATTCTGAAATACCATGGCGAGATTCCGCTCCCGCGGCTCCTTGTAATTCTCGATCTCTCCGTCCACCCACAGCTCGCCCGACGAGATGTCCTCCAAACCTGCGATCATGCGCAGCAGCGTCGATTTCCCGCAGCCGGACGGTCCAACCAGAATCAAAAATTCTCCTTCTTTTATCTCAAGCGAAAAGTCATGAATTGCTTCATAACCGTTCCGGTATACTTTTCCCACATGTTCTAACGCCAATTCAGCCAAAATAAAACCTCCCAGTGCTCTCTTACATTGCAAACGCAACAGTCCTTATTGTAAGAGTTCCACCGGGAGGCAGCTATCAAATTCCTGTAATATTTTTTGTGTTTTCAGTAAACTTTATATGGTTTTTATAAAGTTTGTACAATTCGTGTAATTTTTTTCTGCTTGACGGAACCGCCTTTTCCATCTACCATAAAGGTACAGCCGTAAACCAGAAGGCTGTTTAGAAATGAGGTTACCATGAAAAAAGTGAAACGTATTCTTGCCGCAGCCGGCGCCATTCTTCTGCTTTTGCTGTATGCATCCACGCTCGTCTGCGCTTTAAGTTCCAGCGAGAATTTTATGAATCTGCTGATGGTCTCCATCTACGCGACCGTCATCATTCCGGTTCTGCTGTGGGCGTACACGCTCATCTATAAGCTCGTGCACAAGTCGTCCGAAGAGGACGCCGAGCAAAAGGAGCCGCCGCAGGGGCCGGGAAAATAGATACAAATTTCAGGATAAGAGAAAAACCGACAGAATGTTCCAGAATACAAACGGATGCGGGGATTCTTTGAAACAAAATGAGAGAATTTCTTCCCTGCCCGCCGGGACATCGAATTCCGTGTCTTTGTCACGCTTGGACAATCCACAGGGTGTGTCCGACAACCGCAGACAATGAGCGGACTTTCT
>ERZ773143.2901-NODE-2901-length-11411-cov-3.579605_pt1 | contig 11411 bp, 11 predicted proteins | sample MGYA00580852_ERZ773143 | MGnify/ENA primary metagenome ERZ773143 (study PRJEB29015, sample SAMEA2737853) | human gut metagenome | biome: human gut; feature: human-associated habitat; material: faeces | place: China | collected 2012 ... | reverse complement strand
AGATGCTGGAATAAGTGCAAAAACTGGCAATCATAGACCAGAGTTTGAGAGATTAAAAGATGATATTAAAGCTAAAAAGATAAACACAATAGTTGCTTTAAAACTAGATAGAATTACAAGAAGTATCTATGATTGGGAAAATCTTATAACTTTTTTAGATGAAAATGACGCCTATTTAGACTGTGCTAATGATGAAATAAATACTACAACAGCAAATGGTAAAATGATTTCAAGATTATTGATGAGTGTAAGTCAAAATGAAATTGAAAGAACAAGTGAAAGAACTAAAGTAGGACTAGCTGGTGCAATTAAATGTGGTCATATTCCGCATATTGCCCCATTAGGCTATAAGCACGAAGATAAAAGATTAGTAATAGACTATTCTACAAAAGACATTGTGGTTAGAATATTTGATTTATATTATAATGGATATTCTTATCAAAAAATAAGTAATCTATTCAATGAAGAAAAAGTACTAGAAAAAGATAATTGGAGAGATTCTACAATACAAACAATTCTTGAGAATGAAATATACAAAGGAGATTTTATACACGGAAAAAGAACTAAAAATCCAACTTATTATGAAGATGTTGTAGAGCCAATTATTTCAAAAGAAATGTGGGCTGATTGCCAAGTACAGAAAAAGAAAAACTCGAGAAGTTATCAAAGAACATTGACATATCTATATTTACAAAAATTGAAATGTCCTAAATGTAATCGCATTTTAGGTGGTAAAGCTACTACAAAAAAGAATGGTAAAACATACTTTTATTATTATTGCAATGATTGTAAAGTTCAATTCAAAGAAAGTTTGATAAATGAGTATTTTGAACAATTTATAGATGAATTAACTGAATATGACTCTGTTGTAAATCAATTCTTCTTGCCTATGATAAAGCAAAAATTTGATGAGCCAAAAGAACAATTAGAAAAAGAAATAAATAATCAGAGAAGTAAATTAGAAAGAATTAAAAAAGCTTATGTAAATGGTGCATTTGAATTAGAAGAATATAAAGAAGAAAAGAAAATAGTTGAAAATGCTATTGAAGAACTACAAAACAAACTAGAAACTACTGACTGCACAGAAGAACTAAAATTTACACCAAGAGATATTTTATTAAAACGAGATATTGACTTTATAAACAAAATCAAATTAGATAAGGAATATCAAGAAAGAACTAAAATGTGGAAAGATTATATACGAGAGGAACAAGCAGATTTAATAATGAAATGTATTGATGATATTGAACTTGCTTTAGTTGGTAAAGAAATTGTTGTAAAACAAATAAACTTTAGAGATTCAATTTGTAAACCCTGTCAAGAATTATATGATAATGGTTATATTGATACAACAAAACCTATGATATTAGGTAATGTGCTTGGCAGTGTTAGATTCAGTAATTATTTGCCAGAGGAAGAAGTTGGAGAAATAATTATGAGATTAAGACAATACTATGATGTCCATTACACAGAGGCAACATACTATGTAGATAAGCAAGTATTTTATTTCAATTTTGCTGAAGATAACTCTGCTATTGTTAGAGTATTTCCATTAAAAGATTATTATAAACTAGATCCAGAGGGAAAAATGGAAACGTATGAATTTGGAATACTTTATATTAATGAGGAAGATAAATTTCAAATGCAAGAAATTGACACAGCATTTGATTATATACCAGATGAAACAAATGATAGTGTAATTTATACAAAAGAATCTATTCCTATTTCACTAGGTGTTAAGCCAGTAAAATTCTGCGAAGAGAATACAAAAGCAAATTAACAGAGCAATAGGGCTCCCAAAAAGCAGTGCTTTTTGGGAAAGAGGAAAAGCAACGAAACGAATTAAAAGGTCAGATGATAATATGACCTTTGATGAGTGAAGTTTGCTTTGACGAGGCGATAGTTAATTTGAATAAATTTTATCCTAATGGGAGAAAATTTATTGCCTCGCAGAGCCCCCGAGTTTTGTTAGCATGACGAAACTCATAGGGGGTTAGGAATATTGACTAAAGTCAAATTCCTATGCTACGAAGCAAATTCTAAAGGAGGAAAAAGATGAGTGAAGAGTTAGCATATTCTATTCACTTGGGTAGTGATAAAAACAAAACTAGTAAAGCTAAAAAAGTTGCAAAAAATAATCCATCTGGAGAAACATCATTTGCAAACAATGGAATACAAAACGCAACACAGTTATCAAAAGTGAATAAACACAATTTAAGAGATTATGATAATAATAAAGATAATATTTATATTTTATATGGAACAGACAACTTATACCAAGATGTTCAAGAACTATATTTACAAGAATTTGAGGAAGCAAGACTAGAATATAATAATAAACAAACTCGTGAAGATAGAAAAATTGATAACTATTTTAAGCATATATCACAAGATAAACAAAAAGACTTGGCTTGTGAACTAATAATTGAACTTGGAGATATGGAATTTTGGAATAATAAAAATTTAGATTATAGAATGAATATGAGGTATGTTTACAAAGAGCAAGTATTAGACTTAATGAGAATTGTACCAGAATTTAAAGTTGCAAATGCAGTAATACATTTTGATGAACTATCTCCACATCTACATTTAGTTGGTGTTCCTGTAAAAGATGGTTATAAGAAAGGTATGAAAAAGCAACCTGCAAAGTCAAAAGTATTTACAAAAGAGTCTTTACAACAAATACAAGATGAAATGAGAAATTGTTGTATTAGGTCATATAATAGAGTTTATGAAAAAAATGCTATCTTAAAACAAAAGCAATTAGGAAGAAATCAAGATATAAATGTAAATGATATGACAAATTATAGAGAAATGAAGAAACAACGTGAGCAAAATTCTAAAAGATTATCACAAGCAACTAATAAAGCAAATAATCTTAATAATAGCACTAAAAAAGTAAACGATATATTAAATGAATTAAAGCCCTCTAAATTTAATAAAAATAATATGGTTATTTCAAACGAGAATGTCCAAGAAATAAAAAAACTGACCGAAGAGATAAAAGATACAACTGGAGCAGTTAAAAGTGTAAATGACCTAAATTTAGCAATTAAAGATTTTGAGCATTATGCTTTTGAAACAAGACAAGAAGTTTCTTCTCTAAAATATCAATTAGAGCAAAAAGATGATGAAATACACTATCTAAAAAAAGAATTGTCTGCTAAAGATAAGATTATAGATAAATTACGAACTGAAAAAGAAAGTTTAAAAGAGCAATTACAGAAATTTAAAGGCTTTTGGCATAGTATTATGAGCCATTTTCACAAAAGAATTTGCTATGATAAAGATGAAAACTATAAAATTGTAAGTAATGACCTATATAAAAATGGCATATTTGACAACAACGACAATGAAATCGCTAATAATATTTTAAGGAAAGTAAATATACTAGATGAAAACAAGCCGAACAAGAATAAAAAGAAAAATAATGATACTAGATTTTAAAAGGAGGAAAAGAGCTATGAATAATAAATTACCAAAAACAAAAATTGATGAAAGAACAGGTATTGAATATCATTTAGATGGAGATTATTATATACCAAATCTAGCAATACCTAAACAAGAAAAAATCACTTTAAATAAATATGGAAGAATGAGATTAAGATATTTGAAAGAACACAAAAAAGCTGAATATACTATAATGATTATGAATGGAACATTAAATACACATTTAAAAGAATTGCAAGAAACGTCAGATAATAGAGTACAACAAATTATTAGAGAATTAAAAGCAAAAAGCGACTTGAGCGAAGATATGAAAAATACTGATATGTTATACTGGGTAGGTACAATGAACTCTATTCAAGCACAAGCAGAAGAAATTATTTTTAGCGAATTGATTTATGTATAAAATTGTTAAAAGAAAATGAAGATAAAAACAAGCTGTGCTATTATTCAATAACACAGCTTGCAAAATCATGAGATGCGATTATCTGATTCTTATATCGCCACTCATTGTAGAAATATCCACATCCGCATTGTAACCTCTGCTTTCTTTGTGGCGATTTCTAACATCCCCGCTCATAGAACTTGTAGAAAGATTGATGTGCCCAATATTATTAAATTCTGCTGACACATCCCCACTCATTGTGGAAACCTCGACATTTATGTCTTGGGTTGCATCGATACAAAGTTCGGCATCTCCGCTCATTGTGGAAACGGAAATATTGTTGACTGTTGCATTAGTCTCCAAATCGCCAGACTGTGTTTTCACTTTGAGATAGTCGGTGGATACACCTTCATTTAAGGTGATGTCCGCTGATGAACTCTTTGCAGAAATAACTTTGAATGTCTTTTGCGGTACGGTAACATCGAGTTTCAAATTTCCGTTGAAACAGTTGCCAGTAAACTCTAATGTAATTCTAAGTTCACGATTTACCACTAGAACATCAAAGTTGACATCTCCGTCAATATCTGCCTCACCATAGAAATGTGCTTCAACCTTGGACGAATTAGAAACGGAAACATTGACATCGACAAATGTTGAATCAATTGCTATCTTTTCGATATTGTTGCAATCTTCCGCTTTCCTTTCGTCAAATTTCTGGGTCTTGCCAGTTCCACCACCGCTTATAACCCGTCCGTTGACGATTGTTACATTGCTTCCTGAAAATACTCTGCCGTTGATACTAATCATGATTTTTCCTCCTTAAACTTTATTGTTGATTAGTGTTTCTTTGTGCTTAAACTAAAAAGTTAGAGGTTATCCCTCTCACTAATTAGTGAAAATGGGTAAAATGACACAGGACTTAGCCTATATCTCTTTTTATTATAATACAAATATACATAAAATGCAAATTTTGAAAAACACTTGAAATTTAGAAAATAATATGATAAATTATACATAAATTGATTGATATTTGTATCAATCGTCAAGAGAGCCTAAAAAGTTGTAGATAACTACGCCATCGGCACCAAAACTCTCAAGTAGATTTGAGAGTTTTAATTTTTTATTTTAAACAAAATAAAAAGAGAGAAGCAACCTCAGTTAACTTCTCCCCACACTTTCTCGTGGAATTTAATTACATATTTTAATATTTCTAAAACTTCTGTATATGCTTTTGCATTATTATCACACATATATATTAACTCCAATCTTTTGTGTATAATGTATTTATAACATATCTTAAATAAATTATCAATAAAACTTAAACTAAATAATTTAAAATAATTCTTCCAAAAACTGTTTTATATGATTTTTAACTGTCTAGGTTGGCTGGCTAAAATTCTTAAGAACGGATGTATATGTATCAATAGCAATTTGCATCTTTTTGTATCCAAAGATTAATATAAAATATTATAACTATTGAAAAATGTTAATTGTTATATTAAAATATAAAATGAAAAAGAAAAAGTAAGAGGTTTTGCTATGGAACAAATGAATAAAAAAGAACTAATTGAATATTTTATAGAGCAACTAGGCAACAATGAAATTTTAGGTAAAGTAATGTCAATAAAACAAATTAGAGAAAAATTAAATAATATAGTAGAAGTTGTAACTTATAAAGATGAACCCGGAAATTTTTCTGGTGGATGTTCAATAGATAAAAATGGAAAAGTAATTATAAATTTCGATACAAAAAAGATATCCTACCGAGAAGAAGATGTGATAATAGTGCATGAACTACTGCATGCATTATCAATACGTTCAATGTCAGTAAAAAATTATCCTGGATATCAAGAAATAAAAGAAGAAAATTGTGGAATTCATTTAACAGAATCACGTTACTTCACAGACGGAAGTAAAATGGAGAGTAATCGAAATTATGCCATTAATGAAGGTATGACAGATACATTAGCAGAAAGAATTACAGGAAATTTTCATAATGGATATAATACAGAAAAAGATATATATGAAATTGTTGCTATTATTGTTGGAGAAGATAACATGCTGAAAAAATATTTTTCTGAACATGTATATGAAGAAAAAAAATTAAATATTTTTGAAGAAGACATGATAGAAAAATATGGCATAAACTTAGGAAATAAAGTTAATGATGATTTAAAAAAAGTTTTTTCGTTATCTGATCAACTGCTTGATTTGTTTAGAATTGATTTTATGCAGGGGCTTAATAAAAAAGGAAAAGAACTTCAAAGTAAAACAAAATATGAAATATATGCTACACTTGAAAAAATAATTAGTATGATAATAGAACATGAACCAGATGCAATGATGAGAATACAAGATATTTTAGAGCCAGCTTTTAAAACAAGTTTAAGAGAACAAGTATCAAATCGAATATTAGGAGATTTAATAAGAAATAATGAATTTAATTTTGAAACTAAATTAGCATTTTTGGAATATGTAAGTCAAGCAAAAAATTCAATCATTCCAAAAAACATTGTGGATAGCATGTTATTTGAATTAGATGATTCAAATAATATCTCAGCAGAAGATAAACTAAGATATTTTTTAAAATTTGATAATACTCGCTATAGCTTTAAATCCTACGAGAGACCTTATGATAAATTGTATGATTTATATGTGCAAAGCGGAAAAATTTCTGAAGATAAATTTTCAAAGAGAGATATATTTAAGTGTTATGCTGATATAAGTAACAATGAGGATAAAATACTCTTGCGAATGAATGATATAAAATATAGACAAATAGGAGAATATTACGAGCTATGTGGAGGTTCTTTTGAACCAGCAAGATGTCCAATTTACGACTCGCAAGGAAAACATATAAAAAGTGAATACAGAAGAAGATATCATAAACTTGATGACGAGGAGTTCGATTTACTTTTTTTTGATGAAAACTCGGCAGAAAAAGTTAATGAACTGCATAAGAAAATTGATAAGATTTTTGAAAATATAGAAACAAATTGTAAAACCGATGAAGAATATATAAGTAGCATTGTAGTTAGTGGGAATATGTTAAAATTACTGTATCAACCCATTGATATATTGTCAGAAGGTGAAAAATATTGGGAATACTATGTAGTAGATGAAAATGGAATGCTATTGCAACTTGAACCACGGAACAGAACGAAGAATTATTGATGATATGTCTGAAATAGATGTACAGTTACAAAAACAAACATCAGAAGTATCAGCAATTGAAATGATGCAAGAGGCGGATATTATCAAAAAAACTTTAGAACAAAATACAAGAAGTAATCAAGAAAATACAAGAGAGGATGAATATAATGGCAAATAAGATTAATATTGGAAATCAAGAATTATTAGTTTTGTTGGAATTTTATGATAATGAATATGAAAAAATAATAATGTGTTTAGATGAAAATAACCAAAAAGTATTTATAATAAATAATAAAGTAATAACAGATAAAAACATTATTAATGATATAAATAAAAAGTATAATTTAGAATTACCAGATGAACTAAAAGGAAAAATATTCTAAAGAGAGGAACAAAAAATGACATATGAAACAAAACAAGCTTATTCAGAAGTATGTGCAGTTTTAGAAAATATGCCAAATGAATATATAAGCAAGATTCCAAAAAAGATAATAAAACTATTTGAAACTGAAAGGCTTGAAAACTATGAACCGAATATTAATAAATCCAATCCATGGGATAAAAATAAGTTAAGTAAAAAAGCAATGGTTATTATAGCTATGCTTAATTACCAATATTGGTGCCCAAATAAAAAAGTAAAAGATGATTTATATAAAACATATTTATCTAATAATGATAAATATCAAAAAGAAATTGAAAAAAGTATTCTGTTGATAATTTATTTAAAAATAAAAATAATATAACACAAGTTTATAACGAAGGTGAAAATGTAGCAATGGTTGAATATAAAGAATCTGTATTCAAAAGAATAATCAATAAGATAAAAAATATATTTCATAAATAAATTATTGGAAGCACTTAAAATTTTAAATGATTTTAAGTGTTTTTTGATTATGTATAAGTTAATAAAATGTTAATAAAAACAAAAGTAAATTCCTACAAACATCCTTCGCTAACGCAACATATAAAACTAAATGAAAAATCATAAAAATAAAAAGGGCACAAGGCCCTTAAAACTTAAAATATTAAATTTTTTATTTAATAACAACATCATCCTGGAGTGCAAGAAACCCACACTCAAAAAGAAGTTTGGAGAGTTGATAATAATCACATCTAACTGTCGAGCTAGACATGCAAATGATAGTAGCATATGAACTAGAATCATTAATAATTTCATAAGTCCTACCTGCTATAAAAACATAAGCAGTATTACTAGAAAGATTAAGCAAAACATCCCAAATATTCGCCATACAACTTATAGAAGAATTAGGTGGGATGGTTAAAATATTCATTTCAGTAACACCACTAAGTTGTTCAGTTTTTAAATTACCTGAACACCGTTCCTTAATTATCTCCATATTGTCGTTACCTCCTAAAGAAAAATTTTTTATAAAAAGATTTTAACATATTAATACAAATTAATCAAGAATATAATATTTTAAAATTTATTAAAAATATTATATAGCAACAGATTCAAATAATTATAAATGTATCACAGATAAAAAAGAACTAGATTAATCTAACCGAAGAAATCTAGTTCAATAAATAATAAAATAATATAAATATATGAATTTAAAGAAATTGTAGCAAAACCAAGCAAATAAGTCAATAAAAAAAGCAAAAAAACTCAAAAAAATATTGAAAAATAAGCAAAAAGGAAAATAATACCAAAACTACAAACCCAAATCAAAAATCTCCAAATCATCAAAAGCAGGATCATAAATATTGTTACCCATAAAATCAAACCTAGAACCATGACAAGGGCAGTCCCAAGTTTTATCTGCATCATTCCAAGAAAGCAAACAACCAAGGTGAGTACAGATAGGATTAACCGCAAAAATATTACCGTGAAGTATCTTTATAAATACCAACTTTTTGATTATTAACATCAATAACTCCGCCAGAATTAATAGGAATTTTATCAAAATTAACAGTTGAATCTTTAAACTTTTTTATAGCAAGAGAATTAACAGATTCAGTAATCATATTTTTAACCTCGATTCTATTTTTTATAGGATGAACACGAGTAGAATCAAACACATAAGCATATTTATTTTCTTTGCCCAAAATCATATCACACACAATATTTGCCGCAACATTAGAAGTAGTCATTCCCCACTTATTAAAACCAGTTCCAACATAAATATTGTCCATCACATTTGAAAAACGTCCAATATATGGAATTTTGTCAAGAGTAATACAGTCTCGAGTATCCCATCTAAAAAGAATTTCACAATTTGGATATAATTGTTTAGCATAATTTTCTAAAGTACCATAAGTATCCTCATAAGGTGCAGGAGTACCAGTTTTATGACCACAACCACCAAGCAAAAGAATTTTCTTGCCATTATAATTTGCAGTTCTAAAAGAAAAAGTTGGATCAGAAGCAGTAATGTACATACCATTGTTTATAGTTTTCTTTACATCGACACCAATTACATAAGAAGAAGCTTGATACATCTTAAAAAAATAAATCCCAGGAAAATTCACAAAAGGATAATGTGAAGCAAGTATAACATATTTTGAAGTTACAACATTATTTGGAGTAAAAATATAAAAATTATCTCCTATTTTTTTCACATCTGTAACAGTAGTATTAGTAAAAATTTTACCATTATTTTTTGAAATACACTTAGTCAAACCATTTAGATATTTTATTGGATTAAATTGAGCTTGATTTTTAAACTGCACAGCACCTGCAACATCAAAAGGTAAGCCAGTTTTAGTAACAAAGTTTGCAGGGAAGCCCAAAGCGTTTAGAACATCAACCTCTTTTTTAATTTGAGCGACTTCATTAGGGTTTGTAGTATAAACGAAATTAGATTGTCTTTCAAAATCACAATTTATTTTTTCATCATCAATTATATTTTTGATATTTTCAATAGCTTCCTGATTTGCAGACAAATAATCTTTTGCAAAACCTTCACCATATGTTTCAACCAAATAAGTATAAAAAAGACCATGTTGATATGTGATTTTTGCAGTAGTGTGACCTGTAGTTTTATGCCCAATTTCATTTTTTTCTATAATAGAAACATTTAGACCAGCTTTTGATAAATAGTAGCCACAGGTCATTCCAAAAATTCCCGCACCTATTATGCATACATCAGTATTAATATTTTTTGATAAACTTTCAAATTTACTATCATTTTTATTTTCAGTTAACCATAAAGAATTCATAAAAAATCTCCTTTTTATATTTATAAGAATTTATAAGAGTAAGTATAATAATTAAATCTTTGTTAGTTATATATTTTTAAGTGAATTAAATTTTCTTTTTGAACATAATTAATGTGAGATAATAAAAAAATATAACTAACAAAAATAAAAACAATATAAACTTTTTTTAAATTTAAATCTATAACTATTATTTACTAAAAAAATTAATAAATACAAAAAAAGGTGGAAAAATAAAGATTAAAGTGATATACTAAGAAAAAAACAAAAGACAATGGGTAAAATTAATACCCAAAAAAGAAAGGAACGTGATAAAAAATGGAAAAAAGTTTAGAAGAAAAACTATTTCACAAAAAAGAAAACGGATGGAACGCAGTAGACACAAGAAAAAAAGAAGCAATATTCAATTTTTCAAAAGACTACATGAACTTTCTAAATAAAGCAAAAACAGAAAGAGAATTTATAGTAGAAGCCACAAAAATGGCACAAGCAAACGGATACAAAGACATAGCAGAAATTGAAAAACTACAACCAGGAGACAAAATATACTTTATAAACAGAGGCAAAAGCATGTATCTAGCAATAATAGGAACAGAAAACATAGAAAACGGAGTTCACATTATTGGCTCACATGTAGACTCACCAAGACTAGACCTAAAACCAAATCCACTATATGAAGACACAGAATTAGCATACTTCAAAACACATTACTATGGAGGAATCAAAAAATATCAATGGACAACAATTCCATTAAGCATCCATGGAGTAATAGTAAAACCAAATGGTGAAAAAATGACAGTAAATATAGGAGAAGACGACGATGACCCAATATTTACAATAACAGACTTATTACCACATTTAGCACAAGAACAAATGGAAAAGAAACTAAAAAACGGAATAGATGGGGAAGACCTAAATCTTCTAATTGGAAGCATTCCATACCAAGACACAGACGCAAAAGAAAAAGTAAAACTAAATATTCTAAACATCTTAAACCAAAAATACGGAATAGTAGAAGCAGATTTACAAAGTTCAGAATTAGAAATAATACCAGCATTCAAAGCAAGAAGCCTAGGATTTGATGCAGGGCTAGTAGCAGCATATGGACAAGACGACAAAGTATGTGCATATACATCACTTGCAGCAATGATGACATTAGAAAATGTAAAAAACACAGCAGTATGCATTTTATCTGATAAAGAAGAAATAGGAAGTATGGGAAATACAGGAATGGAATCACATATGTTTG
>ERZ773143.2899-NODE-2899-length-11414-cov-9.990140_pt1 | contig 11414 bp, 10 predicted proteins | sample MGYA00580852_ERZ773143 | MGnify/ENA primary metagenome ERZ773143 (study PRJEB29015, sample SAMEA2737853) | human gut metagenome | biome: human gut; feature: human-associated habitat; material: faeces | place: China | collected 2012 ... | reverse complement strand
CGACGGCCTGCGCGGGCGCAGAGCTGGGGGCCGGGGCGGCAACATTGCCGGAGAAGCCCGTGCCCGCGGCCAGCCCCTTGCCGACCTTGTCCTTCAATTCCAGCGTGATGCGCTGGGCCAGCTTCGGCCCGACGCCCGCGGCCTTGGTGAACGCTTTGTGGTCGCCGCTGGACGCGGCCAGCGCGATTTTTTCCGGCGTCATGATGGACAGGATGGACAGCGCGGCCTTGGGGCCGACGCCGGTGACGCCGGTCAGCATCTTAAAGCAGTCGCGCTGCTCCTCGGCAGCAAAGCCGTAGAGCGAGACGTCGTTCTCGGTGACGTTCATAATCGTATAAACGGTCCCCTCCTGCCCGGCGGGGGGCAGGGCCTCGCCGGTGGTGGCGGGGATCTGGACAAAATAGCCGACCCCGCCGCAGCTGATGACGACGGAATCCAGCGTCTTTTTGATGATTTTTCCGGTAAGGCAGTAGATCATGGTGTATCCTTCTTTTGTATGGTGGAAAGCCTTCCCCCACTTGGGGGAAGGTGCCCGAGGCTCCGTCCGAGGGCGGATGAGGGGCAGCTTGTCGGGTACCGCACGCAAATGGGTGATTGCGGAAACCTCATCCCTCATCCGGCCCTGCGGGGCCACCTTCCCCCACTTGGGGGAAGGCAAGGGATTATCTCACCGGTGTCCCCATCAACCGGCTGCGGCTGCAATGGCAGTGGGCAATCGCCATGCCGAGGGCGTCGGCGGTATCGTCGGGCTTGGGGACGGACTCGAGGTGCAGCATTATGCGGGTCATCTCCTGGATTTGCTTCTTCACGGCCTTGCCGTAGCCGGTGATGGCCTGCTTGACCTGCATGGGTGTGTATTCGTAGATCGGCACGCCGCACTGCGCCGCGGCCAGCAGAATGACGCCGCGGGCCTCGGCCACGCCAATGACGGTGGTCTGGTTGTGCTGGTAGTACAGCTTTTCGATGGAGAGGGCCTCGGGCTGGTAACGCTTGCAGATGTCGAATACGCTCTCATAAATTTCAACGAGGCGCTGTTCAAAGGGCGTGTCCTTCTCGGTGATGACCGCCCCGTAGCCGATGGGTGCAAAGCGGTTGCTGATGTACTCCACAACGCCCCAGCCCACAATGGCATACCCCGGGTCGATGCCCAAAACGCGCATAGTCCTATACCTCCCCACTTTAACCGATATAGTATACCATAAAATTGCAGTTACGTCCATAGGTTGTAAATAAAAAAGCCTCCCTTTCGTGTGAAAGAGAGACTTTTGGGAACGAGCGGCTTCCCCCTCGGGGGAAGCTGTCAGCGGCCCCGCCCGCTGACTGATGAGGGCAAGGCCTGCGGTAGTTGCCTGTTAAGGGTCTGCAATGGCAAACCGGTCCCTCATCCGGCCCTGCGGGGCCACCCTCCCCCGAGGGGGAAGGCTTTGATAGATCAGTACCCAATCCCAATCTGCCGTTTTGCCGCCTTTAGCGCCTTGCGCAGCGGCCTGTACAGCACCAGCATAATGGCAAAATTGCCGACGCCGTGCAGGGCGTCGTAGCTCAAGCCGCTCAGCCACCAGCTCAATGCAAAGGCGGGCGTCTTGGCAAAGAGATATACCGCGGCGCATAACCCGCCGAAGCACAGTCCGTACAGCCCGCTGAACACGGCCCAGAACAGCGCGTGATCCATGCGGCGGAACAACCACGCCAGCAGTGCCAGTAAATACCAGATGTACAGGTACATGGCCCACCACAGCCCAAAGCCGTAGAGCACACCCTGCAAAAGGATGAACACCGTGATGGCAGCGGGCGTCTCCCGCGGAAGCTCGAGCGCAAACAGGATGATGAGCAGCGTGACCGGCTCGATGTTGGGCAGACCGCTCATGGCCTGCTTGCTGACGACGAGCAGCGCACCCATCAGCCCGGAAAGCACCAGACCGACAATGCGGCGGTGGTTACTTCGTGTAGGTGAAGGCATAGCTGTCGCCGTCGTGCAGCTCAATGTCGGCCACGCCGACGGAGGTCATCTCGCCCGCAGCGTCGTTCAGGCACCACCAGGAGCCGTCCTTGTTGTAGTCGGCGGCCTCGCCGTTGACGACAGTTACAAAGCCGGCCTCGGCCTCCTCGGCGCTGATGATACCGGCGTCCGCCAGAGCGGTGCTCAGCTTTTCACCGTCGGCGGCGTCCAGGGTCAGCACGGTGCTCTCACCGTCCGCGCCGGTCACCGTGAAGGTAAACTGAATGGCCTCGGCAGAGTCGGCAACCTCAGCAGTGGAGACGGCCGCCTCGGAAACCGCCTCGGATACGACCTCGGAGGAGGCGGCAGAGGATGCGGACGCGCCGCAGCCCGCCAGCAGTGCGGCGGACAGCGCCAGGGACAAAATCAGTGCAGAAAGCTTTTTCATGTGGAAATTCCCTCTCTATGTTCAAATAAAACTACCGCGCAGGGAAAGCTGCGCGGTAGTTATTATACAGGGATGGAAAGGTAAAATCAAGTGCAGGAATGAAATGACGTCTGTATGTGTATCATTGTGCGTAGGGCGGGGTGCCCTCACCCCGCCGCGGCCTTCCGCAACAGACCGTAAACGGAGTGGCAGCAGCGGCGGCATGAGGGCATGCCGCCCTACATACTCTTACCCCTCCAGCTGCTCCTTATGATATTGCAGCGTGTACAGCTGGTAATATCTGCCGTGCTTCGCCAGAAGCTCCTGATGGTTCCCCTGCTCGAGAATCTTACCGTGGGACAGCACAATAATGTTGTCCGCGTGCTGGATGGTAGACAGCCGGTGCGCGACAATCAGCATCGTGCCGACGGACCGCATCTTTTCCAGCGAATCCTGAATCAAAAGCTCGGTCTCGGTGTCAATATTCGCCGTGGCTTCGTCCAGAATCATAACGCTTGGCTTGTGGATGATCGTCCGCGCAAAGCTCAGCAGCTGGCGCTGCCCGGCGGAGAAGTTGTTCCCGCGCTCGCGGACCTCCTCGTCCAGACCGTGGTCCAGCTTGTCAATGAACTTGTCGGCGTTGACATAGCGGCAGGCCTGTAGGATCTCCTCGTCGGAGATGCCCTCCTCCCGCAGGACGATGTTGCTGCGGATCGTGCCCGAGAAAAGGAACACGTCCTGCAGCATCTGCCCGAAGTGACGGCGCAGCGACGAAATTTTGATTTTGCGGATGTCGATGCCGTCAATCAGGATCTCGCCCTTCTGGAACTCGTAGTTGCGGCAGATCAGCGAGAGAATCGTGCTCTTGCCCGAGCCCGTCGAGCCGACAAACGCCACGGTCTGGTGCGGGTCAATGTGGAAGGACACGCCCTGCAGCACCCACTCGCCCGGAAGATAGCTGAACCAGACGTCGCGGAACTCGATTTCGCCCTTTACCTCGTCCAGCTCGATGGCGTCGGGGGCGTCCACCATTTTGGGCGCAATGTCCATGATGGAGAACACCTTCTCCGACGAGGCCAGCGCCGACTGCAGCCAATTGAACTGCTCGGCCAGATTCTGGATGGGCGTGAAGAATTTGGAAATGTACATGTAGAACGTGACGATGGTGCCGCCCGTGATGGTCTGGCCCAGAAACGTCACGCCGTTCAGATGCCCCATGCCGCCGAGATAAAAAAGACACAGGATCGAGCAGATATACAGCATGTAGACCAGAGGACGAAACACGCCGAACACAAAGATCTGCTCCCGGTTCGCGCGGGCGAGGCGCTGGCTTTTCTCGCGGAACTCCGCCATCTTCTCGTCCTCGCGGCCAAAGATCTGCGTGACCTTGATGCCGGACAGATTCTCCGACAGGTAGGTGTTGATGTCGGTGGTCGCGTCCTTGACCTTGCGGTAGGCCCGGCGGGAGAACTTGCGGAAGATGACCGTAAAAATCACGATGAACGGCACAAAACAGAGCACCATCAGCGTCAGCTCATAGTTGAGCGCCAGCATGGCGACCAGGATGCCGAGGATGACAAAGATGTTCTTGGTCAGCGTGACCAGCAGGTTCGTGAACATCATCGAGATGGCGTTCGTATCGTTCGTCACGCGGGTGACGAGCTTGCCGACGGGAATCTCGTTCAGTTGCTCGTGGGACAGCGACTCAATGTGGGTGAATAGGTCCTCGCGCAGGTCGGAGATGATGCGCTGGCCGACGCGCTGCAGAATGACAGCCTGGAAGTAGGTGCTGGCCATCGAGAAAACGAGCACGCCCGCATAGACGGCGACGCCCGCGAACAGCCGCGGCAGCTCGAATTCGCCTGAGACCAGCTCCTCCAGTGCGCCGACGATCAGCGGCGAGATGATGTCATAGGCAATCGAGAACAGCATTAAAAACAGCACAACGACGAATTTCGCCAGGTACGGCTTGGCGTACCCGGCCAGGCGGCGCAGAATCTCGCCGTCGTTCATCGTGCGCTCAAAGCCCATCGTCTCCTTTTTGTCCTTGATGAGGGCGTAGGCCAGCACCAGCAGCGCCGTGACGACACCGATGACTGCGCCTACCAGCAACAGCGGATTTACGTTAGCCATGGCTGCCGCCTCCTTCCTCGTCTTCGAGCTTCTGCAGATCGACCATGCGGCGGTATTCGGCGCAGCTGCGATACAATTCATCGTGCGGGCCAACGGCCTCTACCCTGCCGTCCTCGATAAAGACGATCTTGTCCAGCTGCTCCACCGTCGAAATGCGGTGGGCGATCAGCAGCGTCGTCTTGCCCGCGCGGCTGGTCTTGAGGTTGTCGAGGATGATTTTCTCGGTGCGGGTATCGACAGCCGAGACAGAGTCGTCCAGAATCAGGATCGGCGCGTTTTTCAGCAGGGCACGCGCAATCGAGATGCGCTGCTTCTGTCCGCCGGAGACGGTCACGCCGCGCTCACCGAGTACGGTCTCGTAGCCGTCCTTGAAGTCCACGATGTTGTCCCGCACATCGGCCAGCGCGGCGGCGCGGTCAATGTCGGCCTGGCTGGCGTCGTCCACGCCGAAGCCGATGTTGTGGGCAATCGTGTCCGAGAACAGGAAGTTGTCCTGCGGCACGTAGGCGCAGGCGTCGCGCACCGAATGGATGGATACGGCGTTCACGTCCTGCCCGTCCACAAACAGCGTGCCGTCGGGCACATTGTAGGTGCGCAGCAAAAGGTCCACCAGCGCGGTCTTGCCTGCGCCGGTCTTGCCGACGATGCCGACGCTCTCGCCGGGCTTGATGGTGAACGATACGTCCTTCAGCACGTCGTACTCGCCGTCTGGGTAGCGGAACGTCAGATGGCGGAACTCAATGCCGCCGTGCGGGTCGCGCAGGTCGGCGACGCCGTCGCGGTCCGCCACGTCGATGGGTGCATCCAGAAGCTCGGTAATGCGGTTCAGCGATGCCTTGCCGCGGGAGGTCTTTTCGATCAGCATCGAGATGGCCATGATGGGCCAGACGATGGCCTCAAAGTAGCCGATGTACTCCACAAGCTGACCTGCGTTGAACTGCCCGCGCCAGACGAGCCAGCCGCCGTAGCCCAAAATCACGCAGATGACCGACTCGACGAACAGCGTGACCAGCACCTCGAGCAGTGTTGCAATCTTGGTGTAGGCGACGTTGACCTCCTCGTTCTCCTTGTTGAGTCGGCGGAAGGCAATCAGCTCCTTGAGCTCCTTCACAAACGCCTTGATGACCGCAATGCCGGAAAAGTTCTCCTGCGCAAAGTCGGACAGGTCGGAGAACGCCTGCTGGCGCTCCTCCCACCGTCTGGTCATGACTTGGCTCATGACGGTGCCGAGTACGAACATGACCGCCGCCGGGATCAGCGCCAGAAGTGTTAATTTACAGTCCATCCGCCACATCTTGACCAGCGCCATAATGCCCAGCACGGCGGCGTCAAAGAACATCAAAATGCCGTCGCCGAAGCACTCCTGAATGGTGTCGAGGTCGTTGGTGTAGAGGCTCATCAGGTTGCCGACCTTGTTGACCTGATAGTACTGCTGGGACAGGCGGCGGCTGTGGTCAAACATCCGCTCCCGCAAATCGGCGGCCACGCTGACCGCTGACCCGAAGAAACAGACGCGCCACAGGAACCGCCCGATGACCATGAGCACGACGATCCAAATCATTGGCAAACAGATGTGCTGAAACAGCACCTCCCTGGTAAAGGGTAGCGTCTGGCCGTCCACGACCACCTGCCCCAGATTTACGCCGTTGATGACCAGCCGGTACAGCTCCGGGATGAGCAGCTGAATGTAGTCCACCGTCAGCAGCGACAGAATGCCCAGCAGCAGCACCGGCGCGTGCTTGAGATAGTATCGGTTGATCGCTTTGCCGAAAATCACGGCAATCCTCCCTCCTTTTCCTATGGCAACACCGCACAATTCCCGCCTGACGGCTTAAGCACCGCTCCGGCGGCTGCGGCACGGCATCTGCGTTGCCAAAATGCTCGATAAGACATCCAGTATTATCTGCGCTTTTGGCTTAGCAGCTGCCGCACCTCGCTCGCCGTATCGGCACTTAGAATTATGCGGTATTGCCCTTACTCTACAACCACACAAGGAGACCTCATTATGCGCATGCGTTTTAAACCCTACGCACGGCCGGAGCTGCTGGCCTGCGATTTCCATGTCCATGAACCGCTGACCCACGGCGGCCACTGGCATGAGCTTTACGCCCGGCCCGACCAGCCGTGGCATCTTGAGCTTGGCTGCGGCAAGGGCGGCTTTCTGGCCCAGATTGCCCCGGCCCACCCGGACATCAACTATTTAGGCATCGACATCACCGACAAGGTGCTGATTTTGGCCAAGCGCAAGGTCGAGGCCGCCTACGCCGCGCGCGGGATCCCCGCCGACAACGTGAAAATTGCCAGCCTTGACATTGAGCGCCTCGGCAACGCCTTCACGCCGGAGGACCGCGTTTCGCGCATCTACATCAATTTCTGCAATCCGTGGAGCAAGAATGCCGGCAGCAACAAGCACCGCCTGACCCACCCGCGCCAGCTTTTGCAGTACCGCCAACTGATGGACGAGGGTGCGGAGATCTGGTTCAAGACCGACGACGACGACCTGTTCCGCGACAGCCTTTCCTACTTTCCCGCCGCCGGGTTTGAGATCACCTGGCAGACCTTCGACCTGCACAAAAACGAGCCGGACTGGAACCTGCGCACCGAGCACGAGGGCATGTTCAGCGAGCAGGGCATCCCCATCAAGGCGCTGATCGCCCTCAAGGGACCCGACAGCACCGTGACCTGGGTGGAGCCGAAGGCGCTGGCCAAACAGCAGGAGGCGGAAGATGAATCTGACTGAGCTCGCCGTCAAGACAGTGTATTGGTTCTTCCTGTATGGCTTCATCGGCTGGGGCGTCGAGGTCGTCTATGCCGCCGTCAAGACGCACAAACTCGTCAACCGCGGGTTCCTCTGCGGGCCGATCTGCCCGATCTACGGCTTTGGCATGGTGGGGCTGATCTACAGCGTCAGCCTGATCCCGATGCCGGGCAGCGGCAGCACGAGCGCGGTCGCCATCTTTTTCATCGGTATGATCCTGACCACCGCCATCGAGCTGGTCGGCGGCTGGGCACTGTTTAAAATCTACCACATCCGCTGGTGGGACTACTCCAACATGAAGTTCAACCTCGGCGGGTACATCTGCCCGCAGTTCTCGCTGCTGTGGGGTCTGGGCAGCGTGCTGATGATCAAGGTCGTCCACCCGCTCTTAGCCCGCGGCTCCAGCCCGATGCCGTTCAACATCATGCTGATCGTGGACGTTGTGCTGTTGGTTTTTTTTGTTGTGGACGTTGCGGCCTCCACCGCCGCGGCCATTGGCCTGAACAAGTACCTGCGCGAAATTGACGAGCTGCGCGCCAAGCTGCGCTTGACCAGCGACAAGCTGACCACCGTGCTGGGCACCGGCGCCATGACCGCCGACACGATTCTGGACGAACAGAAGCTGCAGCTGGCCCTGGCCAAGCTGGAGGGCCGCGAGAACGCCGACGTGCTGCGCGCCGAGCTGACGATCCGTGCGGCTGCCCTGCGCGAGAAGCTGACCGCCGCCGAGCACGACCACCTTGGTACCCGCCGTCTGCTGCGCGCCTTCCCTGACATGAAGAGCCTGAACTACGCGGACACGCTGGCCGCGACCCGCGCCGCCATGCTCCGCCTGCGGGAGCTGGCTGCTGCCGCGAAGGACGCCGCCAGAGAGACCGCCGCCAACGCGAAGGAGAAAATCAAGAAGGCATAGGCAACACCGCATAATATTTTATCAACAAAGCCGCCCGGGTTTGTGGAAAACCCGGGCGGCTTTGTTGTATGTATGCAGGGGCCGGGCATACCCGGCCCTGCCGTGCAAGGCTAACGGGCGCTTGCAGGAAGGCCGCGGGCCGCATATATGCGGCCCCTGCCCTCTGCCCCTCACGCCTTCTTCTTATCAAATGCGATCTGCAGCACCAGCCAGGCCGCGACAAGGCAGACCACCGAGATCAGCCCCAGCATCTGCCAGGAGTGGGTCAGGTTTTCCACCGTGGCGTCATACATCGGGCCGTCCAGACCTGCCTGCAGCCAGGCCATACGGCTGTTCAGGTCGGTGGATGCGCCCAGCGCGCCCATACCCCAGCGGCAGACGATGATGTTGGAGATCGTCGCCGCCGCGCCCGTCACGGTGAACATGATGTTGCTGAAAACGACCTGCCCGATCATAAGCACCAGCACGGCCAGTATCGCGCTCTCACCGCTGGTGAACAGCGCCGAGATCAGCAGGCCGATGCAGCTGGACGAGAACATCGTCAGCAAAACCGTGATAAAGATTTCCATATCCGTTTCCAGCAGCAGGTGGTTCTGCGGCACATGCACGATGGAAACAAAGCCGAAGGCCAGGATAGCCGCCTGCAAAACCTCGACCAGCAGCAGCACCGCCGCCTTGCTCAGCACGACTGCGGGCAGGCTGACGCCGACAGATGCCTCGCGCAGGATGATCTCGCGCTCCCTGCAGATCTCGCGGTAGGAGTTCAGCGTGCCCATAAACGTCGCCATAGCGGCTAAAATAAAGAGCGCCGTCCGGCTGCCGATGTTGACAAGGTTCGAGGTAAAGCAGTTCGGGTCCGCCGTCAGCTTGACGACCAGCACCATGAACGGCGACTGCAGCGTCAGGCTGGCCAGCAGCAGCTTATCGTTCCAGATCAGCTGTAAATTGCGTTCAACCAGAACCACGAACTGGCGCAGGAATTTCAAAAATTTTACTGGCTGCATCGCTTGTCTGCCTCCTGCGCTGCCTCCGGGCAGACCGCCAGCAGGCGGTTGAACTCGGGGGTCGTAAAGTATTTTTCACGGTAGTGCTCGATCTGCGCGGGGTCGCGCAGCTTTTCAAAAATGTCGCTCGTCATCTCAACGTCAAAGTACTCGTTCAGCTTTTCGGGCGCACCGTAGTAGCACAGCACGCCGCCGACGCCCAAAAACGCGATTTTGTCGCAGAGGTTGATGTTGGACATGTTGTGGGTGACCATCAGCACCGTGCAGTTCTGGTGGCTCAGGCGGCGGCACAGCTCCATCATGCTGCGGTCCAAATCGGGCGAAAGGCCGCTCGTCGGCTCGTCCAGGATCAGCAAACGCGGGTTCGCCAGCAGCTCCATGGCGATGGAAACACGCTTTTTCTGACCGCCGGACAGCTTGGAGATAAACGTCTTTTCACGCCCCTGCAGATCGACAGCCTCAATGGCGTGGGCCACGGCGGCGGCGATCTCGGCGCGTGTCGCATCGTGGGCAATGCGCAGCTTGGCCGTGTAGGTCAGGCTCTGCTCCACGGTCAGGTTGTCGTGCATGATGTCCTTCTGCGGCACGTAACCGAGCGCGGCCTCAAAGGCGTTGCGGTTGGAGCGGGTGTCCAGCCCGTCAAACTTCACGCTGCCCGCCGTGCAGGGGGCCGTGCCCGTAATGCAGGTCAACAGGCTCGACTTGCCCGTGCCGGAGCCGCCCACCAGCACGACAAAGCTGTTGGGCTCGACCTGCAGGCTTGTGCCGTCCACGATGTTCAGCGGCTTGCCGGTGTTGGCATTTTTAACCGTTTTGTATACATTTACAAGCTGTATGCTTATGCCGCTCTGGTGGGCATGATAGTGGAGCATCCCGCCCGTGAAGGCAAAAACCTGCGCAGGCACGTTGATGACCGCGCCGTTGCGCAGCACCGTGCGGGTCACGCGGACGCCGTCCACATAGGTGCCGTTCGTCGAGCCGAGGTCATGCAGCTCGTAGTGGCCGTCCTTGTACAAAATCTCGCAGTGATGGCGGGAGACGCGGTCATTGACGAGCTTGATGTCGCAGTCGTCGCCGCGCCCGATGAGTACGCGGCGCTTGCGGCGGATGTCTGTCTCGCGCAGGACGGCGTCGGTGGTCTGCTCCTTTTTCGGGGCCATGCCATCGCCCTGCACGCTGGTGATCTCCTCGACGCGGAAGGTGATCTCCTGCGTGTCCGCGTCGCCGTCGGTGTTCAGGCCGATGACGTCGCCGCTCTGCAAAATACTCGTCTCGCCGGGCTCAAGATAGCGGTTGTTGTACCAGGTGCGGTAGTCGCTGCCACCGTCGGTGACGCCCCACTGACCGTCCGCAAAGCTGACGGTGAACTGGTGGTCGCCGACGTTGTTGCGGCGCAGCACGTACTCGCACTGGGCGCTGCGCCCAAAGCGGTAGCTGCCCGCGGGCAGCGTGATGCGCTGCTTATTGCGCAGCTCGGTGATCAAAATTACGATCTCGCTCGTCATGGCGCGCCCCCTTACCAGTGGAACTCCGCGCCGCAGAACGGCACAAATTTCATTGCTGCACCGCCCATGCGCAGCGTCTCGCCGCCGGTGAGCGGCTGGGGCGTGAGCACGGCGTCCCCGCCCAGATAGCACAGCTCCTGCGACGAGCCGGGCAGCAGGGTGAAGGCAGACTTCTCCTCATCGTAGACCAGCACCGCCCGGCGGGCGCTCAGCGGGGCGTCGGCGCTCAGGGTCACAGGCGTGCCGTCGGCGTCCAGTCCCAGGAAGCTGCGGCCCACACCCAGACGCAGATCGCGCCCCTTCGCCGGGCCGTCCAGCACAACGAGCCACCCCGTAACCGGCCCTGCCGGGGCCGCTGTCTCCACCACAGCGGGCTGCTCGGCTTCGCCCGTGCGGACGATGGAACGATCCCTGAGCAGGTCGGTGTTGCAGTAGGGGCATTCCGGGTATTTGTCACTGTCGTAGAAGTGACCGTTTTCGCATTTTGTCAGTTTCATGGTGAAGTGGCTCCTTTGGGAGGGGGTGAACGGGTGGTTGGTGTGAGGCGGCACGTTGGCGGCAGTCGGCCGGGAGGCTGCGGAGGGGTCAAGACCCCTCCCTACGGAATGAGCCATAAAAGGGATATGGCGGTAAGTGTCGGGCCGGGCATGCCCGGCCCCTACGGACTGCTGTTTCCGGCAGCGGGGGTTCGGGGGCGCTTGGCGGCGCACAACGAGCGCCGCCAGTTTGCTACGC
>ERZ773143.2892-NODE-2892-length-11440-cov-2.661133_pt1 | contig 11440 bp, 9 predicted proteins | sample MGYA00580852_ERZ773143 | MGnify/ENA primary metagenome ERZ773143 (study PRJEB29015, sample SAMEA2737853) | human gut metagenome | biome: human gut; feature: human-associated habitat; material: faeces | place: China | collected 2012 ... | reverse complement strand
TCTCCCTTCAATAAATAGTCAAGAGAGACTTCGTAGCAATCGCTCATTTTAATGACACTGATGATATCTGGGTATGATTTTTCATTTTCCCAATTTGAGATGGTCTGACGACTTACTCCCAATATTTCGGCAACCTGTTCCTGTGTCAGTTTCTTCTCAAGTCTGGCTGCCTTGATTTTACTTCCAATATCATGCTCCATGCCATTGCACCTCCCTTGCACTTTTATTATAGGAAAACCACCACTTGTAGTCTACCAAACGGCTTTGACATCGCAGAAAATACGTGTCAAAATGCTTTTACATTTGCTTTTTTATTACTTCTTCGCCTTTTCCTCTAATTCAAGCAGATACCTGTCATAGTCCGACATGAACAATCTGTCTTGAATGATACGATATTTTTCAAACTCAGTTTCAGCGTGGAGTTTGGCTATTTCAGCAGAAACCTTTCCGGCATCCTGCAAAATGCATTTTGTTTTGAACGGTTGCATAGAACCTTTTCGTTGTTGCCGATGTTTTGTCATAATCTATCGCAGTAGCATACATATCTGTGATTTTCTGATAGAACTTTCTTTCGCTTGCACGAATTTCCCGGATGCGTTCTAACTGCTCATCGAAATACTTGTCCGTAAGATAAGTACCTCGTTTCAGACGCTCATCATCCATAACCCAGCCCTTGATGGTGTAGTCCTTTACGATACCGTTTGCCCACTTACGGAACTGCGCGGCACGTTCATTGTTTACCTTGAAGCCGACAGCAATAATCATCTGCAGGTTATAATGGTTCACTTCTCTCTGAACCTGGCGAGGGCCCTCGGTTTGAACTATCCGAAATTTTCGGATAGTTGCCGTTTCTTCCAACTCGCTATCTGAATACACCTTTTTGATATGGTCACTAATTGTACGCACATCAACATCATAAAGCGTAGCCATCATCTTCTGTGTCAGCCATATATTTTCATCCTCGTAGCGCATCTCAATGCTGTCCTGCTGGTCACCAATAGAAGCAACATAGGTCAGATATTCTGCTGCGCTGGAACGGATTGTTACTTCATCTTTTTTCTTTTTCAAATTGAATTTCCTCCTTCAGCTCAAACTAATACAACATTTCAAACATTCTCTCAATAAAAAATTGAATTTCTCTATTTACACAATTTTTCATATGCTTTCATTACGATTTGGACAATCAAAATTCTACGCTGATTCAAAAAATCAGGATAAGATAACTGTTCGCATTTCTCTGGAAGGGCATTCTGTGCGCACGCCAACTTATCTTCTTGAATTCGTAATTACCTCTGTATTAATGAAAGTATATCATATAAACAGAAAAAAGAATCTGCTATTTTACAATCTTTATGAAAATGTCCAAAGTACCATGCCTTAAAATCAGTATGGTCGGCTACCTGTTGTAAAAATTCTCTTAAAGGGGCTTCTTCGTTGCGATCGGATAAAGCTTTATAGCCCATTTTGTAAACAATGTTTTGGGGTGCGGTATGGGTAAGAATATAGTCGACCTTAAAACCGGATTTTTTCAAATTTTCCCAGCCTTTTAAATATTCCTGCCGGGAGGGAAGTTCTTCCGGAAACCATGAAATACCCTCCTCCCGATATGCTCTGTCAGGACTGTATGCCCCGCCAAAAGTAAAAAATGTAATGCCGCTTAAATTAAAAATCTGTCCTCGCATCAGATGAATAATATCTTTTTCAATAAAATGGACATTGCCGCCATGCCATTTTTCAACCGGAAAGGCATTTAATTTTTTAAAATCTTCATGGTTTCCGTCTATAAAAAGCGTTGTAACCGGAAGATTTCTTAAAATGTGCCTGACTTTGGTTTCTTCTGTTTCAGAGTACCCGCAAATGCCGGTATCTCCGCAGATTATGAGATAATCTTCTTTTGTGTAAGTTGTATTCTGTTTTTGAAAAAATGTTATAATTTTATCAAGGTCAAATGTTCCGTGTGTGTCGCCGGATAGGATAAATTTCATTGGGGGTGTCCTTTTTTGCTATTTCTATTTAATAATTTACTATTTCCATTATTTTTTTAATATTTACAGAACAAAAGCCTCCAAGTCATTAAACTCAAAGGCTCCTGTTCTCATATAATTTTATACAAGCGCAGGTTCTTTCCCTGCAATAATCGCTTTCACTTCTTCGATATCCTTATCTGTAGCCATAGCAATCCCCTTTTCTTCAATTCCCTGACTCAAGTTACACATAACACTCACATCCTTTCTGAAGTTCTCCTCGATAGGGATATCGTATTCATTTCTAATTTTATTTTAATGTCATCAAAATTACATTTTCGATATGCGTGGTCACCGCAGTTGAAACACATATCCTCTGCCTCGTGTCCTGAAAAAGAACACATATCATTATCATTCAACAAGTCGTGATTATCGCTCATTTTAAAGCTCCTCCTTGTTGTTTTATACTGCCTGCTTATGAAGATTATTGTACCTGTCCCTCGCATCCGGCACACTACAATCATCCATACCCTTTAATACAAATGTAAGCTTGTATGGGTCAGTACTGCCATCCTCTGCAATCTCTCCGACAATCACCTTCTCCACAATGCTTTCAAATACCAGTCTGTCAAATTCATCCGTCACATCGGCATTCTTAAGCTTTGCTCTAATGGTTTTCATACGGCTTGCAATATTCTTCTGGGACAGAGCATTCCCGGAAAACAACAGCTTCTCTTCCTCACACTTGTCCAATTTGTGATTCAATTCACTGTATTTATCCTCATAAGCCTCTTTAGAAATTTTATCATCCAGATACATGTCGGTCAATTTCTTTCTCTTTTTTTCAAGAGTCGAAATTTCCTTCTCCACTCGCTTTAGCTTCTCAGTGCTGTCATCCTTTGAAATAGCAGCTTCCAATGAGGAAAGCACCGATTCCAGCACATCATCGAAATTCTCAGCCAGTAGCCGAAACATCTCCAGAAATGCATTCTCTATGATAACCTCATCAATTGCCTTGCTGTGCGGACAGTTTTCAATTCCTTTATTGGCTGCCGTCCTGCATTTCCATACAGGCTTTTTATGCTGTGTATCCTGATGATGGGAACGCCTTGTAAGATTCGTTCCACAGAAACCACACTGACACATACTGCTGAATGCGTACTTTCTTGTGAACTTGGTTCTTGCTCCATCGGACACATTCTCATTGGTACGATATCTGCTCTCACGAATCTCCTGTGCCTTGTTCCATATTTCTTTCGAAATAATGGGCTCATGATGATTCCTTGTATAATACTTATTGGATTCCCCACGATTATCAAGCCTCCTCTTGGAAATCGGATCAACGGTATAAGTCTTACCCATAAGCAGGTCTCCCTTATACTTCTCATTCTTTAGAACGCCCCGAATACCGCTATCCGTCCACTTAACCTCGCCCTTCTTATTTATTTTATCCAGCCTCGTAAGTTCCTTGGCAATCGTATATGCACCATATCCCTGCACATACAAATCAAAAATCATACGGACTGTCTCAGCCTCTTTTTCATTGATGGTAATGCTTTTGTCTTCCGAGTGATAATCATATCCGAGACAACCATTGAATCCCATCAGCTCCCCTCTGGACATCTTCATCTGAACGCCCAGTGAAACATTCTGTGACAGAGATTCCACCTCATTCTGCGCCAGTGCTGATAGAAGTGATAACTGCATTTCACTCTCCATGGTGGAAGTGTCAATATTTTCTTTCTCAAATATGACTGTCACTCCCTTTGCCTTCAACATTCTTGTATAAGAAAGCACATCCACAAGATTTCTCGAAAATCTGGACACGGATTTTGTGATAACAATATCCACCAGACCATTCATACAGTCATCAATCATCCGCAGAAACTCATCCCTCTTGTTGGTCTTGGTTCCTGTAATTCCCTCATCTGCATAAATACCTACAAGCGCCCACTCCTTATTTGCAGAAATTTTGTCCTGATAATACTCCTTCTGAGACTTAAAACTCTGCAACTGCTCCTCTGCATTTGTACTGACACGCACATATGCCGCCACTCGTTTTTCTTGTGATGGTAAGTGGCTTCCCCACCAGTCTTCGACCCCTGATAACAGGACCTTCAAGCTTCTTAATTACTTCTACCTGTCTTTCTTCCATGCAAAAACTCCTTTCAAAAATCTGTCTGTATACGTTAAGTTGGCAGCAACAAAATATCTGCTACTGCCTACACTATAAATCATAATGAAAATGTTAACGAATGTGCGGATTATGAAGTCATAAAACTGATAACATCATATTCGCCCATAATTATGAATTCTTGTTCTGTTGTACTCATCTTCCGTAATCAGTCCTTTACGAAAAATCCATCCCAACACCGCAAGCTTCTTACTCAACTCCAGCTCCTTCGTCATAAGCTAACACCCCTCTTTCCTAATAATCTGACTTATCACCTTCTTTCTGCATAAATGCTGTGATAATACACGAATTGCTAATAAGATAAAGTTCTTTTGGCTTCCATTCGTATCCTATGCCGTCAGCGTTACAGCTGACCTTTAGCTCATTGCCTGCGGGCTACTCCTGCTCGAGTTCCTTTCCCACCCTTGACGGAAGTGTCTTCCCTCGCTCCGCTTGATTGCTCGAGCCTCTTCGCAAGGTCTGTTGGCATAAGATACAGCTCATGAATCCGTTTCCGGATTGTTTATCAAGGTTCATAATACAAAAAAGATTTAGTAGAACACTTGTTCTTTTTGTGCTATAATCTTCTTGTAGCCAAACCATTTCTCTTATGGCTTATGGTGGCTACGTTTTCATGGGTTAATGATACGAAATTTTGTCTTGGATTATCATTGACGGAAAGTTGACCGGAAGTTGACGAAAAAGTTAGGAAGTGATGAATTGCAGAACCGCATTACCTTCTCCAACGTAATTGGAGTGTTATTGGAAAATAAAAAGAAAACTTATGCACAGTACCAAATGATTGAAGACATCTTCTACGACTGCCTGTACAACATGGATCTATTTGAAAAAGAGGATTTTGAGAAAAATGTTACCTACAGCAGATGGTGTACCAGAGAACGCCCGATACCCAAGGAAATATTATCATTTTATGACAATTGCGGCTTTGACGGCATTCAAGATAATATTCAGGATGATGTAATTCCAAACCTTATCAATGTTCCAGCCACAAGGAAACTGCTTTTAGAATTGGTTATGGACAGTATGGATGTAATTGGTACAAAAAAGGCTGATGAATTTGCCCAGATAAAAGATGATGCCGAGTTTATTACCGCTCTTGTCCGTTATGCCATATTAAATGACCATAGCAGCAGACACACCCTGTTATCTCCTGATTTGGCGGATATTCTTCTGAGTAACAAGCTTCCTTCTGTAAACCGCTATTTTCTCGGAAGAAAAGAAGAATTAAAGGTCGTTAGCAAAGCTTTGCAGGAAAACAATCTTGTATTTATTACCGGCACTGCCGGCATGGGTAAAAGTGAACTGGCAAAGCCCTATGCCAAAAAGAATGAAAAGAAATACACCAACATCATTCACTTATTTTACGATGGTGATTTAAAGAAATGTGTTGCTCAGATGGAAATTAGCGATGATACCGCGGACATGAGCGAAGATATGCTCCTTGACAGGCATATGAAACTATTAAAAAAGCTCCACTCTGACAGTCTCATTATCATTGATAACTTCAATGTCCTGCCAAAAGAGGATGCTTTCTTTAAGGAATTTATAAAATTGAATTGTAAGATACTGGTCACCAGCCGGTGCAATATCTCTCCGTTTGAGATGGTAAAAGTTTCTGAAATGGATGCAGATACAGAGCTTGTAGAACTGTTTTATAAGCATTGCCCTTCTGCAAAGGGTTCTAAAGATGTAGTAAAGGACATTATCCAGACGGTGGGCTGTCACACCCTTACTGTATGCCTGTCTGCATTATCCCTGACAGCCAGCGGCATGGAACCGGAAGAACTGCTTGCTGAACTGAGAACCTGTGGACTGAATATCGCCTCCGGAGAAGATGTGGAACTGTATAAAGATGATGATTTTACTAACGGACTGATGATCGAACATTTACGCAAACTGTTACAACTTGGCAAATTGTCCAATCAGCAATTGGATATTCTTCGCAATCTGTCTCTGCTACCGGTTGCCGGCATATTAAAGAATAGCTTCAAGAACTGGATGAGACTTGATAACCTTGCGGATGTAAACCACCTTATCAAGTACGGATTTATTAACGAAGATACAGATAACAAGAAAATTAGCCTGCATCCACTGTTACAGGAAGTGATTGCCATTGAAACCATACCAACCGTGACTGCCTGCCGGACTCTGCTTAATAGCCTCCACCTTGTCTGCCTGGCACATGGCTTGGAGCTTCGCAGGCCGGAAAATATCATTGCTGCCCTTGTCAGTGTATCAGAACGTATTATAGTAGATGATGGTGCATATTTCTTACTGTTTTTACAGGATATGTTCCCATATCTGGACAAATACCTTGTATCGGATTACCTGCCGAAACTAACTGATAGAATCAGCTACCTTATGGAAGAATACAAACTGGATTCTCCGTGTGACAGGGCATTGCTACTGGATTATAAGGCAGAGTGTTTTCTGTTGAAAAAAAGATTACGGAAATGCAGTTAAGAAGCGAGAAAAAGCAATCAACATCATGGAAAAGCTTCATACTAAAGATGCAGATACGCGAACTACAAACCTGCTATCCAATCTGTACAACAACCTTTCCAACACTTATCTGCTGATGAAGCGTGGAAATGAGGCAGCCAATGCACTCCGTACAGCCTTTGATATCCGTATGGAATATATACGCTTGGGACTAACCGAATTCCATGATTCCCTGCAACAGATGATGAACCTTATCAATATACTGTTGCTGGCAAAGGATGTGGACAATGCCAAGATTGTATTGGAACAGTATGAAACCTTGGTGTTGGAACATCTATCTGATACCTCTCTTGATTATGGTATCTGCAAGCTGAGCCGGGGTATTATTGATATGATGGAAGGAAAGCCGGAACCGGCGGAAATGAATTTGCTTGGAGCAGAAAACATTATTGGAAATGCTATGGGTACGGATAATGACTATATGAATACTACCTACCGGTATCTGAATAATCTGTACGCACGGTGGAAGAAGCCGGAGAAGGCGATTGAGTATAGGGATAAATATTTTAACACAAACAGAATAACTACAAATAAAAACGCATAAACTATCAATACCACTAAAAATCCATTTGACAGCTTTTGTCTTCGATGGTATATTATATTTAGTGGTTGTGCTGCGGAAACTTGCGATGCCCGCAGCCGGTGGAGTTCCATGCGTGGGCTCCACTTTTTTTTTACCACAACATAGGAAGAAGGGGTACATTTGGCAAAAACATTTCTAACATACCAACAACAATTGCATATACTTGAGCATGACAAGCAACTGGCAATTCCCGACCCAGATTATGCCAAGAAAATGCTGGAAGAAATCAGTTATTATTCCCTTATCGGCGGATATAAATCTTTGTTTAAACACAATGCATCCAACAAATATGCTCATGGCGTAACTTTTGATGAATTGGTTTCCTTTTATTATTTTGACGAAGAGCTTCGCACTTTATTTTTAAAATACATCCTTCACGTGGAACGTCATATGAAGTCCATGTTTTCATATCACTTTTGCGAAAAATACGGTGAACAACAAAGTCATTATCTCAATGTAAACTGCTATAATTACAACAAGAAAAACCAACAGCAAGTTCAAAGATTAGTTCACTCTTTGCAAAAGGCCATTTCGGTACCTAGCCAATATGCATATATAAACCATTCCGCAAATATGCACCATAATGTACCGTTATGGGTAGCAACCAATGCACTTACATTTGGACAGATTTCCAAAATGTATCAATATGCGACTACTGACTTAAGAACAAAAATAAGCAAGAATTTTACCAATATTTCAGAAAAGCAGTTGCACCAATTTGTTACAATAATTGCACGATGTAGAAATGTATGTGCCCATGGAGAGCGTCTCTTTTCATTCCGCATACATGAAACAATACCAGATACGCTATTACATAAGAAGTTACAAATTCCCCAGAAAAACAAAAGCTATCAATATGGGAAGCAGGACTTATTTGCCGTCGTGATAGCCTTACGCTATCTTATTAGTGATGAAGATTTTAAAGCATTTAAATCTGGTTTAACTAAACTCATCAATAAGGTTCTCAAACAATGCCCGCATCTTACCCGTCAACAATTGTTAAAGGAGATGGGATTCCCAGAGAACTGGGAAAACATTATGCGATATAAAAAATAATCATATTTTCGGCGGTCATATTTGAACCGCCGAAAATATTTATTTATCAATATCTCCCTGCTTCCATAATGTTATACACTTTGTGATTTCGACTTACTTCTTCTTTTTCATTTATATAATATGTGTAACTAAATTCAGCTCTTCCAGGGAAATCTCTACCAAACCCACCAGTTATTTTTTGCTTTTCTCCCAACACAGTCCATACAACATCTAATTCATTTTCTTCTATAAACTCAAGCAGGGATTTTTTCTTAATAAATAAAGCATTATTTTGTCCATTAACAATCACTGTACTACCATTTGCAGCATATCCAAACGAACCATCCCACGTTAAATTCATTTGTTCCATTAAAAACTTTGATGGGAACATATATGTGCTTTCTTCATTAGTGCAAAATGGTGAATCTTTCTCAGCCGTATAATCATTTGCTGTCGTAATCAAATAACATGGTGCTGGATTTTCTTGTCGAAAATCTTGTTCCTCCTCTTGTCCCAAATAATTTACCATAGTAGGGCTCCATGGATACTCTCCGATACAACATTCATATAATTGTCCATACCCCTCTGGCATCCATCTTCCTTCAAAATCTTTTTTTTCGAACCATTTCAGCAAATCATTTTTCTTATCCTTGGTGTATAAATAAGTTCTCACTTGCATCCATACCTCACGAAATGCCTTTTTGCCTACTTCTTTCGAGGACAAATATCCTTGTAGCATATAGTACTCTTCGCCCTCATAATTACATCCTATTAAATTTGGAATATAACGTTCGACATCATTATTTTTAAACCAAGTTATATCATTCCATTTACAATATCTATAAAAAGGATATACAAGCTTTGTTCCTATAAAATTATTAGATTGAGGCATCACCGTCAAATCTATATCTCTAAGAGAATTTCCTTGTTCCGGACATACTAATTCGATATCACTATATCTAAATCTCGGCGAATATTTATAATTATCATAAATATTACCCAATTCCCTATATAGATATATTTTCTGATATTTCTTACCTATCCTCTCCACTTGCTCATCACGGCTTCTCAATGAACCATATGTATAATCAATACTTTTATCATAATTTATACATGGCTCATAACCGCTTTTCACTATGTCTTCAAAAATCATAAGACCTACATCTTTTTTTGTAACTCCATAATTCTCAACTTCTGAAGGAATCGTATATATTGCAAAATCACTTTCCTGACAATTCCAAAATAAACTAGAAAAACGATCTTTGAATTGCAACGCAAACTTTTTATTTACCTTATGCTTTTTACTTCTATATGGTGGTCTAACCAAAATTACTTCTCTCTCAGTACACCAACCTTTGTAATAAGCATATTCAAAAATATTCCTTAGGTAATCACGCTGCAAAACGTTTTGTGGCCAAATACCAACCAAAATGATACTATTTTTTATATACTCTAAAATTGGCATGACATATTTTTGTTCTGCTAATACAATAAGAGACGAATACACTGCTTGCCATATTCTTTCATGAATATAATCATCATCAATATCTTTAAACATATTAATGACTGTCAACATATCCAAAGGATACAATCTAAATAAATTTGTCAAGCCTTTACTAGCCTTATCTCTTAACTTAATATCATTACTCCCTGTTCCCCAACACAATATTATTTTCCATAGCAAAATACTATCCTCTGCAAACGTGGGATGCTTTAACACAATTGCTCTTTCACATGTATCCGATATAATTTTCACTTGATCATACTGTTTTAAAAGAAATAAACTTAAAATAAAGTCTCTCCGATACGAAGACATGTTACTTAACTTTTTATGTACATAATACGCATTAATAGCACAATCTTTCTTTGTAGCGATGGTTATTAAGCCCAGTATTACTCGTCTCATATCAGATTCATTTGATGAAGATAATAATTTTTCAATCTCAGCAATCGTTTTCTCATTAATCTCATTTACATTTCTCCAATATAATCCACTCATGAAAGTTTCAACTACTTCACCATGTATTCTATTATCGATTCTACTTATGAGTTCTTCCTTTGTATTTCGCAAAAACAATATTTGTATCATTTCAAGTGTTCCCAGAGTTATTTTTTTATTCTCAACCGCCTCTACAATTATTTCAACCTCTACATCCAAATACTTTTGAGCATACAAATATTCATAAAATTTTTGATATGCAAATGTAATTTCTGCTCCTTTTTCATCTGCCTCTCTTAACAAATTTTCAGATATTAACAACTTAATAAAACCTGCTGTTTTTTCTTGTATTCCAAATTCAGCTAATACCTTAGCTATAACTGTTCTAAGTTCAAACCATGTCATACTATATCGATCATGTTCAGCCATATACTGGGTTACAGCACTTAGTGCTAATGAAACCACCTTATCTTTAACAGAAAAATATTCCGCATAGTACTTAGATATTATTTTATTTTTTACATCGAAAAATTCTCCCATTAATGTTTGAATATCTTCTACTACAACTGTTTTATCTTCTTTTCCTATCGCAATTTCACAAAGCATCTTAAGAAAAAGTGGATTCATGAATTCTGGAACACATGTCGTATCATAATTAATATTCACGCCATAATACTCACAGAAACTGCCAAGAGCCTCAACTTCCATTTCATCAAAACCACTATGTGGAACTTGTAACATTCCCCCTATTTTTTCCTCATCAAGATATTCCTCTAAATATATACTTCTACAACTAACAATTATCTTTATGTTGGAATACGCCTCAGCCTTTGCAATAATTAATGGAAGATTACTATTCCAATATGAATTATCGTCCACCTCATTAATAGCATCTATACAAATTGGTACATATACATTATTTTGGTTACCATATTCATTTAACCATGCAAAAAAGTTCTCTATTGTCTCTCCCTTTTGAAACCAATTAATAATCACATTATCAACAGTATCTTTTCCCTTAAACATGTCTCCCAACAATAATACTGCCGGAATACCCTTATCAACAAAATCACGCACAATATCACATAGTAAATGCGTTTTACCAATTCCCCCTTTCCCTGTAACTAAAATTGCACGATTCCCTGCATTATTCATCAAACTTATATCAAATAACCTCGCAATTAAAGGGAGAGTTGAAATCACATACCATAATTCATCTAAAT
>ERZ773143.2888-NODE-2888-length-11450-cov-6.263186_pt1 | contig 11450 bp, 9 predicted proteins | sample MGYA00580852_ERZ773143 | MGnify/ENA primary metagenome ERZ773143 (study PRJEB29015, sample SAMEA2737853) | human gut metagenome | biome: human gut; feature: human-associated habitat; material: faeces | place: China | collected 2012 ... | reverse complement strand
AACTGCCGCCTAAAACTCTCCGCTGATTTATGGATCAGTTAACCGGGAGTTCAGGTATATTCGATGCCCGAGGCATAGATGGAGGTGCCGAAAAAGCGCTTGCGGTCCAATTGGTAGCCAAGATCCTGCAGCATGGCGAGCTCGGCTTCCATGAACGTTCCCCAATTGCGCCATGACTGATGTGAGAGCAAACCGTTTTGAAGTTCTAAGTGGCTGAAGTCGAGGTTGCCCATCTCAGCGCCTAAGACGGGAATTGCACCAGTCACAGATATGGCCTTTTGAACGGCATCTTCGCTGTCTGTGACCTCGTCGGGAAAATACATTACGGTTTCCTCACCAATGACTTCCCTGACATTTTTTCCCTGAAAACCGATCCCGGAATATCCTAAATACCAGCGCACTTTGTTTAATTCGGTCTGAAGGTTCGCCGGCATGCTGTCAAAGGAAACCAGCCCGCTCAAAGAGGATCCCGCTTTAATCGGATTTCCATTGAAGGTGAGTTTCTCTGTGAACGCGGTATGACACCAGCCGTTCGGACATTCGAATCCCAGATAGTCACCCGTCTCTATAATCGCCATGCCCGCGCTGTGCGCGAGCTCATGAAGAATAGTGCTGATTCGCGAAGAACCTAAAGCGTGCGCGGGCAAGACTGCAAGAGGGCTGTAATCGTATGACGCCCCGGGTGCCGGACCCAGATAGACGCTTCCCGAAGGCTGAGAACTCGACAGTCCCTCAGTCCAAGACAAAGCCATGGCCGGCCTTCCATTGTCGTCAAACCAGGCACCGCCGGAGGCGTACGTAACGAAAGGATTTGCTGCAGCAATGACCGTCGGAGCGGTTGCCGGCGTTCCAAAAAGTTCGCCGAGCCACGCCCCGGCTTCGAGCAAAGCGCCTTGATCGGCAGCAGACACATCTTCTCCGGTCCCTGACTCCGCGCCCGAAAGCAGCTTAAAAAGCATGACGTCATTGCCTTGAGCGTTCTTCACCGCAGCAATAACGGAAGCATTGGCGACGGGGGCCGTGAGGAGCGTGAGCACCGCCGCTGCAATAGAAGTGAGCCGCGGAAAGGGAGCTAGCCAGGCGGATTGAAAAATCGAGGCATTTTGGGCTGAGCTCATGGCGGCTTCTTCCTTCACGTGCGAGCTGCATTTCAGCAAGAGTGGACGAACGGGGCTATTCCCATTGTAGCGGGATTACGTTATTTCACAGTTTTCGCCACAAAACGCAGCTTTCTCACTGCGGCTCCCGGGCATTGGCATAACGGAGCGAATTGACCTCTCGAGCTCTTCCGCACTGCAGCGCTGGCCGTTCGTCATCGGGAGGTTTCGGGGTTGAGCATGTACTTGGGGAAAGCGTTCTGCCTAGCCTCCCGCGTCCATTGAGTTACGGCAGTTAAAGCTTGGGAAAATCGCCATAGCATTAACCGCTTTTCTTTTATGCACGCATCTTTCGAAATGCGCTGAATAATGCCCTAGCGGCCTTCCTCGGGGTGAACAACATGTCCGCCGCTCAGCGTTTCTTTAACAGCATAAGAGATCATGCCGCGCATCCACTGCATAGCCGGATCGAGATGACTTCTTTCATGCCAAATGAGCTTAGTGACGAATCCCTTGCTCTGGACATGCTCGAGCTCTTCGGAAACAACCGGAATGCGCCGCAGCGCGCCCAAACTGATGAACCAATCCGCCATGATGTCCGAGAGCAGCATCACAAGATTGCTTTCGGAAATAATCTTCGCCGCCCCCATGAAGTAAGGCGTTTTAATGACGATGTTTCTCTCGCTTAAGAGCGGTGAAAGCCGGCTTTGAGTAAGCCGGTAGTAAGTTGTAGGCCGCCAAGTGACCTCCACAAAGCCGTAACGGATCACGTCGCTTTCCGTCACCCGTCCCGTTTTTTCGTAAAGCGCTTCAAGCGGGTGCCCCGGACGCACGACAATGCCGGTCGTTCGGCCTTCCCAGAGCGGCAGCCACGGGAAGCCCTCGGGAACGGTTTCCATCGGACTGATCAGCAGATCAAGCTCGCCGGTGCGAAGCTGCACGGGCCAGTCGTTCGTGAGCTCGGTCATGTCGACCGATACGCCGGGCGCAAGTTCTGAGATTTTGGCAATCGCCGGAGCGAGAAAAATAACGCCGTGATCAACGCCGGCAATCTTGAATTCACGTTTGAGCGTCTTCGGATCGAAAAGCTTCGGTTCGAGCAGATGATCGTAATCCGCCAGGAGCCGAATGACGTCAGGCATAGCCTGAGTTGTTCGCCATGTAGCAGCGAGCCCGCCCGAGCAGCGCGTGAAGAGTTCGTCATTGAAAACCTCACGAAGCTTGCCGAGCATGCGCGAAGCTGTGGTCGGCGGGATGCCCAGCTGATTGGCAGCATTGACGAGATTTTTGGTCTCGTAAAGCGTCTTTAAAAACAGCAATGCAGATCTATCAAGGGTGGTTTTCATTTTTTCGGAATTCTGTGTTTCCACTCAGCCCAACTTGCCGGCGGGAACCTCAGAATAGCATGTCTACTCCTTAAGACCTACTCTTTCGGGGTCGGCAGGATATGTGCCAAAAGGTACAGCCAGCTGAACCATGACACTTCAAAGGAGTTGTTTCACTATGAATATATTAGCAAAGATTACCCCGGTCGCCCTCGCCATTGCGCTGGCCGCAGGTTTTGGTCTCCCGGCCGCCGTACAGGCATCCGGCGGCGGATCCGGCCCGGCCGTGACCTATGTTGCCCCGGGTCAGATCGGTGAAATCGTCGTCAACCCCTATAAGATCGCTCCGCTCACCGCGGTCATTAAGAACGGCGGCTATCAGCTTAAAGACGCTACGGTCCGCGTGGTTCCGAAGCAGGGCGGACAGGAAATCAGCTACAAGGTCACAGACACGCTTCTGCGCACGCACGCCGGCATTCCGGTGTTCGGTCTTTACCCTGACTACAACAACACGGTCGAAGTGAGCTATACGATCGTCGACCAAGGTCAGGAACGCCGCGTTGAGAAAGAGCAGTACCGCATCTACGCGCCGGCTGTTTATACGCCGGTCAACGGTTCGATGGCTCAGCATCACAACATGTTTGAAACGGAAGTGGTCAAGGTTGATCCGGAATTCAAAGACCGCCTCTATCTGATCAACAACTTCCTTTCGACGGCTCCGAAGCAGGCCCGCGTGGTGTGGAACAACCCCACCGGCGGCGCACTTGAATGGAACTACTATCCGCAGAACGCCATCATTGATACGACGGGCGAAGTCCGTTGGTACATGTTCGTCGATCCTATCTATGATCCGGAAACGATTTATCACTCCGGCATCATGATGGGCTTCCACATGAATCAGGACGGCTTCCTCACGTTCGGCTACGGCCAGCGCTATGCCAAGTACGACCTGATGGGCCGCGAAGTCTTTAACCGCCGTCTGCCGACGGGTTATGCCGACTTCTCGCACGCACTTGATCCGGCTCAGAACGGCCACCTTTTCCTGCGCGTCTCCTCTTCCGACTACCGTCGTCCCGACGGCAAGCGTGTCCACACGGTCCGCGACGTGATCGCTGAAGTCGATCAGAACGGCAACGTGGTTGATGATTTCCGCCTCTTCGAAATTCTCGATCCGTATCGCGACGTTGTCATTAAGACGCTTGACCAGGGTGCGGTATGCCTCAATATCGACGCTTCTCAGGCCGGCAAGACGCTTTCGGCTGAAGAACTCGCCGCCATGGACAAGAATGATACGTTCGGCGACATCCCCGGCGTTGGTCCTGGCCGCAACTGGGCACACGTCAACTCCGTCGACTATGACCCGACCGATGATTCCATCATCATCTCGTCGCGCCATCAGTCCGCCGTCGTCAAGATCGGCCGCGACAAGAAGGTCAAGTGGATTCTCGCCACCCCGACGGGCTGGAAGGAAGATCTCGCCAATAAGGTGCTCACGCCTGTTGATAAGGACGGCAAGCCTCTGAAGTGCGAAAACAACCGCTGCGAAGGCGGCTTCGACTGGACCTGGACGCAGCATACCGGCTGGCGTATTGACTCCAAGTCTGATGAACACGTCATCTACTTGTCAGTCTTCGACAACGGTGACGGCCGTGCGCTCGAACAGCCCCCGCTGCCCGACATGAAGTACAGCCGCGGCGTGATCTATAAGATCGACCAGGACAAGATGACTGTTCAGCAGATCTGGGAATACGGCAAGGAACGCGGCCACGACTGGTACAGCCCGGTGACCTCGCTGGTTGAGTACGAAAACGATAAGGATTCCGTGTTCGTCTATTCCGCCACCGCCAGCCTTGATCTGAGCAAGTTCAATACGGAAGCTCCGAATCCGTGCATCAACGAATTCCACTGGGGTTCGGTTGAGCCGAGCGTTGAAATCCGCATTAAGAGCTCGCTTGGCTATCAGGCCATGCCGATCAGCGTTGAACGCGCCTTCTCGGGCAAGTAATCCGCTTAACCAGCAGCCGCTTCACGCCGGTTCTTCCCCCGCCTGTCCGTTCTCTGAGCGGCCGGCGATAAGATCCTCGTGAAGCATCTCTAAAAGCGCAGCGCGGCTCAGCCGCCCTGCGCTTTTTGCTGTACATCAGCAATGAGCGACAAGCACTCCATTGCCGAGCCCGTCATTCCATGAATGAACAAGCCCCTGCTGCAGAAGGCAGTTTCGCCAAACAATGGATTGGAAATGATTTGGATGATCTTGCCGGCCGTCATCCCCAGCGCGGTATTGTGAATGCCCGCACAGTTAAGCGTCCTTCTTCTGATTAGGCTGCGGATCATCGAATTCAATCTCTTCTCCGCGCCGATAAGCAGAACTGACGTCGCGGGGATCAATTTCAATCTGATTGAGCCGCACTGAACGTACTTTTCTCATCACCAATGTCGAGAAGATGCCTGTACGTCCGATCACTGCCCAGTAAATTAGGATACCGACAGCCGCAACTGATGCCGCAGCAAAATAAACAGCCGAAAAACCGAAATACGGAACAAGAAGTCCGAGCGTATAAGGCCCAATGCCGACGCCGACATCAAGCAGTACAAAGTACGTTGCCGTTGCGCGGCCGACATATTGTTGCGGGCTGACAAACACTGCGAGGGCATGGCACGCTGAGGTAATCGTAGCGAACCCCAATCCGAGTACAAGTGCTCCAGAGAGCAGCATGCCGTTAGAACGAGCCGCACCGATCAGCACCATAGCCGCAGCGAGAAAGATCAGCGCCGGATATACCACAACGCTGCCGCCGAATTCATCAAGCAAACGCCCTGTCACCGGACGGCTGATGATCGAAGTGAAGGCAAAGCCCAAGAAAAACACTGATCCGGCCCAGAAGAGCGACAGCGATTGCGAATAGGCGCCGATATATGCAAGAACAGTTGAATAACACACGCCGCCCAGCATTGCGATGAAGGATATCGGCAGTGCCTCGAGCTGAAAGAATGTCGAGAACTTTAACGTACGCATTTCTTTCTTCTCGGCCTCTGTCATGCGGTGCGCCGGTGTACGAATGAGCAGAGACAGCACAAAGGCAAGCACGCCTACCGCCGAACAGATCCAGACGGACGCTTCATACATGCCATGCTGTGTGAACCATATGCCGAGAAAGGGGCCAATGGCCGACGCAATCGTAACGCCAAGCGTGAAATATCCAATTCCCTCACCCTGGCGTTTGAGCGGAATAATCGTCGCGACGATCGTGGAAGCCGCCGTAGAGGCAAGCCCGTAGGCAAACCCGTGAACCACACGAATTGCCTCAAACTCGAGCATTGACGTAATGAAGAAATAAAGCAGCATGGAAGCGGCATAAAGCGCTGTGCCGCAGCGCAGAACGAATCCGCGCCCCAAACCGTCGATAAAGTGACCAGCCAGAAGGCGGGCAACCAAAGCGGAAATGATGAAAAGACCCGCTGCCAAACCTGCTTCACTCACGTCCGCTTTCCAAATGTGCATGGCATAACTCGTGGTCCAAAGCATCAGCTGGTAATAAACCACGTAGAGCAGAAAGTTGGTGACGATGACAAGCAGGTATTGCTTCGTCCACAAACGATCTTTCATTCTGAACGATCCTCCTGAAAATGTATTTCTGAGGACCGTCATTCTTGTCCAACTCTAAGAGGCTGCAATGTAAAAGCAGCCGTACCCCGCAGTCCTAAGATTGATCTGAAGCCTGCCCCTTACATTCCTGTACTTCTTATGAGATACGCCTTTAGTATTGAATACGCAATATTCACGTATACAAAGGCAAGAGAGATCTTTTAATCAGCCATATCGAAATCGTAAGCACTGCTCAATTCTGGTTTTCGAGTTCGAACAAGGCACGGCAAGTCCAACCGGCTGGTTTAGGCTTCACCTTCATCCTTATTTTCAACAACGCCGTCGCCTCTGGGACGAAGACCGTCCAAATCGACGATGAGCACGTCTTGGTCTTCATCAATAGCGCTGCTCTTCCCCAGAGAAAGCGGCACTTCCCCGTCCTTCCATTCCAATGCTTCACCGGGCTGCATCTGAGCATCATGGTCGAGCACGTAGCACGCGGCGCTGTTGAGCAGAATGAAGGCATCGTGAATATCGGCCGCAGTGGATGGGATTTCCATTTCGAGCTTGTCGAACCTTGCGAGACCATTAGTCCAGGCTTTAAGGCGCGGCAGACCGTCAGCGCCTTCGGGCAGGCGTGAAAGACCGATCCAAAACAGGATGGGCGTAGCGAGCGCCTGCTCGCGCAGCGCCAAAGCCGTTTTGCGGAAATGAACCGGTTCACGCAGCACGTCGCAGTCTAGGAATCCAATAGCCGATTCATTGTCCAGAATCGTAGCGGCTGCGCGGATGAAGAGCGCTGCCTGCGTACTGCGGTGAGTGCCGCCGCCCACGGCAATCATCAGTTCGGACTGCATGCCGCGGATCAATGAACGCCCTTCCGGCCAGAGATAATTTTCTGCCGCACCGTCAATGAAGCGTTCAATACCCATACGTCCCGGCCGTTCGATCACATTGATGACCACTCCGGTGCCCGGCAGCGCCGCAGCAAAAGGCTGCCCCGGACCGCGCTCGTCGGGCAGCACCTCGAGTTCAATGCCCCAGTCTTTGGCAAAAGATTCAATGAAGTCCTCCGCATCCCAGCCGGGACGGCTGAGCGCAGCCGCACCGATAAAGGGCAGCTGCGACTTGAGCATGGCATTGATTTGACGGATTTCTTCTTGAGAATGCATGGATTCGTCGGGAGCGGTCACAGCGGAAACCTCGAACTGATAAAAAAGGAACTGCAGTAAAAATCGAACCTGCGATTTTAGTCAAACCGCAATAATGCCTTAGTCGGAGCGGCTTCGGGTGCTTCACTGCAAACATCCGCTGCTGATCGCCTTCAGAAACAGGCTGCCGCTTTCAATGGCTCTGGATGATGCTAGTCTTTCGATCATTCAATTACTCTTGCGAGATTTCGCTGCTATGACCCATTCCGCGCCTAATGTTCTCGAACGCTTCCTCCGTTATGTCCAGTTCGACACCCAGTCCGATGAGACGAGTGCGGCAGCTCCGTCAACCGCAAAGCAGCTCAAACTCGCTGAAGCCCTCACGGATGAACTTCATCAGCTTGGCATCGGCAATGCAGTGATTGGCCAGGGCGGCATCGTTTATGCCCACATTCCGGCTTCCCCAGGATGCGAGCACTTGCCCGCTGTCGGCTTTATCGCCCATATGGACACGTCGCCCGATGCGTCCGGATGCCAAGTCAAACCGCAGATCATCCGTTTTGACGGCACTGATGTGCTGCTCAATCAAACGGAAGGCATCTGCTTTCCTGTTGAGCGCTTTCCTGAAATCAAAAAGTACATCGGTGAGGACGTCATCTTTACCGACGGCACGACGCTCCTTGGCGCTGACGATAAGTCCGGCATTGCCGCCATTATGGATATGGCCGCCAAAATCACCGCTGATCCGACGATTGCTCACGCCAAACTCTGCATAGCATTCACGCCGGACGAGGAAATCGGACGAGGCACCGACAATTTTGACCTGGAGCGCTTCGGCGCAGACTGGGCTGTCACGATTGACGGCGGCGAGGTCGGAACCTTGGAGAGCGAAAACTTCAATGCCGGCTCTGCCGTCGTCGACTTTCAGGGGGTCGGCGTTCACCCGGGGAGCTCCAAAGGAAAGATGGTGAATGCGCTCCGCATGGCCGCAGCCTTTATTGACGCCCTGCCTGCGGATATGGCGCCCGAAACCACCGAAGGCCGCGAGGGCTTTCTTCACCCCAATCAGCTCGAAGGCACCGTCACGCATGCCAAACTGCACCTTCTGATTCGCGACCACGATCGAGCGCTTTATGAGGAGAAGAAAGTGCTCCTCGAGCGCATTGCCGAGGACATCCAGTCGCGCTTCCCCAACGGCACAGTGACGCTTTCCGTGAAAGACAGCTACGAAAACATGAAGCCCTATATCGACCGCGTGCCGGCCGTCATGGAACATGTTCGGGCAGCGTACCGAGCCGCCGGGCTCGAACCCATTGAGGAGCCGATTCGCGGCGGAACAGACGGTGCGCGGCTCTCCGTCATGGGGCTCCCTTGCCCCAATGTCTTCACGGGGGGCCTCAACTATCACGGCATCTATGAATGCCTGCCCGTGAAGTCACTCGAGCTGGCTGCCAATGTGGCCTTTGAGCTCGCGGTACAGTCGGGTAAAAAATAAATGCACCGCTGAGGATTTCGTTCTCGGGCGTCAGATCTCTGATCCTGCAGGCGCGATATCAGTCCTATCCGAAGCAGGCCGCTGAGTTTTCTCAGCGGCCTTTTTCTGTTTTTAGTTCGCCGCAGCGCTCAGTACTGCACCTCCCCCTACGATGGGGCATCGATGTGCCAGCGGTCCGTATGTGATGCATAATTGTGCATCTATACAATAAGCGGACCTAACGCTCGATTTGAGTCGTGGTCGTTCGCGGCTTTCTATCCAGCATTACCCAAACCCGAGGTTCAGTACATGCAGCGCCAATGGACTCCTATTAAAGAATACTCAGACATTCTCTTTGAATACTTCGAAGGAATCGCCAAGATCACCATCAACCGCCCGCAGGTGCGCAACGCTTTTACGCCGACCACTGTTGCGCAGATGTCGGAAGCACTGGTCATCTGCCGCCAGCGAAACGATATCCGCGTAGTGGTTCTCACCGGAGCCGGCGACAAGGCCTTCTGCTCCGGGGGCGACATGCATGTCAAAGGGATCGGAGGCTACATTGACCCCACAGGTGTGCCGCGGCTCAATGTGCTCGACGTGCAAAAACAAATCCGTTCTCTCCCCAAACCCGTCATCGCCATGGTGAACGGCTTTGCGATCGGCGGCGGCCATGTGCTTCAAGTCGTCTGCGACTTGTCTGTTGCGAGCGAGAATGCCGTGTTCGGACAGACCGGGCCCCGCGTCGGTTCCTTCGATGCAGGGTTCGGGGCGAGCTATCTCGCCCGCTGCGTCGGACAGAAGAAAGCGCGTGAAATCTGGTTCATGTGCCGCAAGTATTCGGCCCAGGAAGCGCTCGAGATGGGATTGATCAACAAAGTCGTGCCTTTTGATCAGCTTGAAGATGAAGTGGTCGACTGGGCCAAGACCATCATGAACCACTCGGCTTTGGCCATCCGCATGATCAAAGCCGGTCTCAATGCTGAGCTCGACGGTCAGGCCGGCATTCAGGAGCTCGCCGGGGACGCCACGATGCTCTATTACATGACTGAAGAAGCACAGGAAGGGGGACGCGCATTCCTCGAAAAGCGCGTGCCGCACTTTAAATACAACACGGATCCTTCGAATCCGTAAGTGCGCTCAATCTGTATTTGAGGATGATTTCATGAAAACCGATGAAGCAGGCATTGTGATCAGCGGCCGCAGCTGGTCTGCCTCCGATTTTGTGCGTGCAGACGGCACGCCGGGTCCGTGGACGTCTAAGGCGCTTGAGGCGGATCCCCTGAGCTTTGAGGCCGAACTCGGCCGATTCCTCACGGAATTCTTTTCGCCCGGCGCAGCCGTAACGGTGCACACCAGCGGATCGACCGGCGCTCCCAAGGCTTTCGCTGCAGAAAAAAGCCGCATGCGGGCGAGCGCTCGTGCCACCATCGCGTTTTTGGGGCTCAAACCCGGCTGCACCAACCTGCTGGCTATGCCGCTTCGCTTCATTGCCGGAAAAATGGTGGTCGTACGCTCTGTTGAATGCGGTCTTAACCTTATTCCCGTCGAGCCTTGCGCCAATCCGTTCCTCGAGCATCGTGAGGCCGTTGACCTGTGCGCACTCACGCCGATGCAGGCCGCCACGGTGCTTGCCAATCCCGCTACGAGCCGCTTTCTGCTTGAATCGCGCGCGGTTATATTGGGCGGCGGCCCCGTAGATGAGGAGTTGACGGCAAAACTTCAGTCTGCTCAGGGTGCGGTCTATGCCTCTTACGGCATGACAGAGACACTCTCGCACGTCGCCCTGCGCAGACTGAACGGCCCGACGGCAGACGCGGGTTTCCGCGCGCTCCCGGGCGTAACGATTTCGCTTTCGGCGCTTAACACCCTTCAGATTGAAGCGTCCGCCGTAGCGGCCCAGACGCTCATCACGCACGACCGCGCGCGGTTTAATCCCGACGGAACATTCAGCCTCATCGGACGTTTGGATAATGTCATTAACACGGGGGCAGTGAAGATCCAGATTGAAGAAGTCGAAGCTAAGCTCAAACCCTTCATTTCAGGCAGATTTGCCGTCAGCGCCAGAAAAAGCCGACTCTTCGGCGAAGAAGTCGTGCTCGTTCTGGAGGGGGCACCGGCGCTCCTCAGCGCTTTGGACTTCTCTCGTATGCGGCAAGCCTTAGGTCGGTTTGAGCGGCCGCATTGGGTGATTTGCACCTCAGAGCTCCCGCTCACCGGATCCGGAAAACCGGATCGGCCGGCCATCCGCAAGGCCGCTGAAACGCTCTTTGCTGAGCCTTGGACCGCCCTAGAAGCCGGTGCGGCTTCCAATATCATCGGAAGCCGCTGGGATTCATTTTCAACCGGCCAATCACTGGCTAAGCCGGCTGAGCGGCAAGCCGCCTCTTAATATAAAAGGAGCGGTCAGAATCCCACTTGGTGCGAATTGCCGTTATTCAAATGATTCGTATCGATCTCAACGAGTTCTATTCGTTTTTGAGCCTCACCTTCCCACCAAGTGGTTGAATCGCGTTTGACACATTCTTCAATAAAGTTCTTCACTAATTCGGAAGTCGTGAGGTTGTTGCGCCGGCAGAGCGCATCTACCTCAGCTTTAAGCGCATCGTTTGTACGGCAGCAAACAACGGTTGTCTTCGGAGCCTTACGACCCTTTTTGATCGTAGACCTTGGATTTCGTTCAAAGAGGAACATCGGGGGAGCCTCAGGAAGTTTATTGAGCCTCACATTTTAGAAATCGCACCGCGCAAATAGAATCAGCTTTCTTCCTGAACTACGGGATGCCTGCTCACTAAAACAAGGGCAGTTCCGTCAATA
>ERZ773143.2877-NODE-2877-length-11472-cov-3.127091_pt1 | contig 11472 bp, 10 predicted proteins | sample MGYA00580852_ERZ773143 | MGnify/ENA primary metagenome ERZ773143 (study PRJEB29015, sample SAMEA2737853) | human gut metagenome | biome: human gut; feature: human-associated habitat; material: faeces | place: China | collected 2012 ... | reverse complement strand
TGTCGGGGAGTGTGCCCGACGGCATCCCTTTTCTGATTTGTTGGAAAATGGATCAGAATTACTGCTGATGAGAGAATTTACTGTTTGTTTTTGCAGAAAAATGAAATATATGGGAATGTTTGGTGCAGATTCCGGATATTTGTCTGAGAGAGAAAAACAGTAAAGCAGAAGCGGGGAAAAAGAACATTTTATTCACAAAATGCTCAATGGGAATAAAATATTCTTTATTAAGAAAATAAATCAAATTCGCGAAAATACTTTACAAAATAATGTACTTCAAGTAGAATAGATGAGTACGGGGTATGATCCTCCATGTGGTTGATGGAGGAAAGGAACATTGTCCTGAAAGGAGAGTTTTTTTTATGAATTGTCTTATTATCGACAAAGTATGGGGTGGAATCGCTGAGGAACTCAGCAAAGTTATGAATGTTAAGACAGCTGCTAATCTTCCGTGCAGCAAAGAGGAGCTTATCGCAGAGATCGGTGATGTTGATGTCCTGATCATGCGTGTAGACCCGAAGATCGACAAAGAGATCATCGATGCTGCAAAGAACTTAAAGGTTATCGGTGTTTGCTCCGTTGGTTTAAACCACATCGATATGGATTACGCAAAATCCAAAGGAATCCAGATCTTCAACGCACCGGGCTTAAACGCTAACGCAGTTGCAGAGCTGACCATTTCCAAGATGTTAGATATCTCCCGTGGTACTTTCACAGCTAACTACGATGTAAAAGTAAAACATGAGTGGAACAAATATAAATTCGAAGGTCGTGAGCTTCGCGGCAAGACTCTGGGTGTTATGGGCTTCGGTCGTATCGGTAAGAGAGTCGGCGAACTTGGTCGTGCATTTGGTATGACTATCGTTGCTTACGATCCATTCCTGAAACCGGAAGATTTCGAGAAAGAGCATGCAACTGGCATGTCCGTAGACGAGATGTTAAAGGTAGCTGATTTCGTATCTATCCACGTACCGCTGACACCAGAGACAAAGGATCTGTTCAACGCTAAGTCCATCGCTGAGATGAAGGATGATGCAGTTGTTCTGAACATGAGCCGTGGTGGTATCGTAAACGAGAAAGATATGTACGAGGCTCTGAAAGCTGGCAAGATCGGCGGCTACGCAGCAGACGTTATGGAGAACGAGCTGGCTGGCAGCGGTCTGACAGGTGATGATACATTCGCAAGCCCACTGTTCGAGTGCGATAACTTCATCGTTTCCCCGCACATCGGCGCTCAGTCCGTAGATGCTTCCAGAGACATCGGACTTCACATCATTTCCAAGGTAAAAGAGGCTCTTTCCCTGTAATCAGGAAACCAGTCTTATACTCATATAGGAAATCCTGCGGAAATCGTTCTGCAGAAACTGCATAAAGACAGGAACCGGATGATACTCTCGCCGGTTCCTGTTTTTTATGTCATAGGAAACTACTGGAATACCACTGGTTCCTCCAGCAGTTCCGTCCGCAGCACAATATATGGATACGACGGCTCTTCCCCGGTCGGCTCACTTCTCTCCGGTCCTTTTAACTCGGTCTTGACGATGATCGAATTGTCCGTCAGGTACAACTCCGGAACCGTAATGCTGTAACCGCCGGTCTCCTGCTTGCCGTACCCGGCAGCTATGTAGAGGTCATTTCCGCTTGTGTAAGTCAGGCGGAAGGAATCGTTCTTCTTTTCTTCTATAATCTGAGCCAGCTCCTGCGGCGTCTCATCGGGACCTATGACGGCAAATTCCAGATCCCGCAATTTTTCTGCCTGTTTTTCACCGCTGCATGCAACCGCATAGACCCCCGCCAGAAAGATTCCCATCACAGCCATAAGGCTTAGAAACCATTTTTTCCTGCTTTTCTTACTTTTCATCAAATAAAAAACCTCCCGCTCCCCTGCACGCAGCCACGCGGCAAAATGCTTTGATTTACTGCATTTTATGAAGCGGAAAGTTGTGATATTCAATCTTTTTTTCTTTTTCCCTGGCATACGCCAGCAACCGGTCATTCGCCGCCGCCCAGCCCCCATACTGCTTGCGGCACGCAATCACGCGCTGACACGCATCCAGACATTCTCTGGCTTCTTGTTCCTTTTCCTCTGATATTTCTTCAAATGCGGGGACTGCAATCAATCTGGACGCCAATGTACAAGCCGCCGGATAATCTAAGTCGGCTTCCGATACGATCCCTGCCGCAAACGTGGTTCCAGCTCTCTGAAGCTGCCAGAAGACAGCGCGCCCGCTTCCTCCTCCTGCCAGCACAAACACCTCTGGTGCCCCCTCCGGACGCGGAAGCTCCATACTGCCGCCTGTCTGACGGAAGCGCCCTTCCTCGACCTGGAAAAGCTCGGAAAGATGTTCCGGAGTCAGCAGCTCTTCCGGGCGTCCAAACCGGCTTTCCTGCCCCGGGCTGACGCACAGCACCCAGTCAGAGACGCGCTCAGCCAGATCAAGTTCATGAATGGATAAAATGACTGCCACCTTCTTGCGGCGCGCCAGCTCCTGCAAGACCGACATAAATTCCAGCTTATAACGGATATCCAGATAGGAAGTCGGCTCATCGAGAAGCAGCAGTTCCGGCTCCTGACAGAGCGCCCGCGCCAGCATCACCCGCTGCCGCTGACCGTCGCTGAGCGTCTGGAAGTCCCGCTCCCGAAGCTCTGATACCTGCACTGCCTCCATCGCCTCATCAACTGCCTTCCAATCCTCCTCCGAGAGAACACCAAACCGCCCCGTGTACGGATAACGCCCGGCCGCCACCACATCCCGGCAGGTCATCCACTCTGCATGAACCTTTTCCGTAAACATGACCGCCATCCTCCGTGCGCGCTCCGTTCCCTTCATTCCCAGAAGGTCCGCGCCGTCCAGGTAAACCGCGCCTCCCAGAGGTGGAAGCTGCGCCGCGACACTCTTTAAAATGGTCGATTTTCCGGCTCCATTCGGTCCGACTAAGGTCAGGATCTCACCCTTCTTTATCCCCATCCGAACTGGATTTAAGATCTGTTTTCCACCGTATCCAACCTGTAAGTCCTCTGTATAAAAGTAGATCTTCTCCTCTGTTTCTGGATTCATGGTATTTTCTCCTCTGCTGCTCTATGTTTTAGGCGCTCTTTCGATGTTTCCGCATCATCACAAAAATCACGACCGGCGCACCGAAGACAGCTGTTACCGTGCTGATGCTCAATTCCGTCGGGGCAAAGACCGTCCGCGCCAGCCAGTCGCTGAACAGGCAGAACACGCTTCCGCCCAGGAAACAGCCCGGGATCAGCACCAGCGGTCTTGTATCGGCAAACAGCCAGCGGATCAGATGCGGAACCGCGATTCCAACAAAGGAAACCGGACCGGCAAATGCCGCTACGCAGCCAGATAAGATGCTGGACAAAATCACCATAAAGAAACGCAGATGTGCGACATTGACTCCCATGCTTTTCGCATACGTCTCCCCCATCTGGTATGCGCCGATCGGCTTGGATAACAGAAACACCGCTGCCGCTGAGACAAAGGTCACGCCCGCCATGACTGCCACATTTTCCCAGGTCATACCAGAAAAACTTCCGCGCGACCAGTTATGCAGGTTGACAATATCCGCATCGCTGGCGAAGGTCACAACAAAATCCGTGATTGCCGAGCAAATATAGCCGATCATCACGCCCCCGACGATCAGCATTGCCATCTGTTCCATTTTCCGCGCGACCAGGAGCACAAACAGCATAGAGAGAAGCGCTCCGGCAAATGCCGCTGCCACCAGCATCCCCGAATTGATCGTAATATTCCATTCCAGAAATCCGACCATCACAAGTGCTACCAAAAGCTTTGAACCAGAAGAAATTCCCAGCACAAAGGGACCCGCGATCGGATTGTGGAAAAAGGTCTGTAACAGATACCCTGACAGTGCCAGCGCCCCGCCAAGGATCAGCGCCGCCAGCGCGCGCGGCAGACGGATCTCCCAGATGATCGTCCACGCCATTCCACGCAGCTTAGGCTCCCGCAGTTCCTGTAAAAATTCCATGATCGGAACCGATACACTGCCTGAACAGACACTCCAGATAAGCGACAGGAGCAGCAGCACAATCAGAAGCAGAAATGCGGCTGCGATCCGCACCTGTCTGCCTGCCTGCGTCAGGTTTCTTTGTCCTTTTTCCTGTTTTTGTCTGTTTGCTTCTGATACTGAACGCATCGTTTCTCCTATCTATCTTTATTACACTTTCCATCCTCACGACTGCAATTTATACAGATATGTCCCATCTTCCTGGCTTCCGCTGAAAATCGCATGGATATCTTCCAGCATCGCTCCAACTGACATAGATTCCTGATAGAGATTCTTCGTCGTACACCAGACATTTCCCGCCTGTACCGCCTTGAAATCCTTGAGAACCGGCGCTTTTGCCAAAAGCTCCGAAATTGAGTGAACCTCCCCGTCGATTGTGCTGTTATAAATCAGATAATCGGATTCTTTCGCGGCTGCATAAAATTCTTCCATCTGCATATTGACGGTCGAAGACCGCTTTCCGTCATCCCCCAAATGACTGAATATGTATCTGCCGCCCGCTAATTCTATCATTTTCGGTATATAATCAGAGGAACGGCGCACGTTCACGCTGCCCTGGTTCGTAATATAGAAAAATGCCGCCGACGGCTTTTCCGCCTGTGCCGTCTGTTCTGTTTTTACGCTCCCGCCTGCGTTCTCCGCATCCGAACCTTCTTCTGTAACACGCTGCAAAGCCGCTTCCTGCTTTGCAAATGCCGCTTCCGCCTCTTTTTCTTTTCCGGTCAGCACTCCATACAGGCGGATCCATTCCGTCCGCCCCAGCGGATGTGCTTCGTAGCTGGAATGATCCACAAGCACCGGGATTCCGAAACTTTCCAACTTTTCTTTTACCTCCGGCGAATGGAGAATCATCGTATTTTCTATTGCCAGACCGCAGCCCTCCGAGACGATCCGCTCATAATCCGGTTCGCTGTACTTGCCTGCGTAGAGAATTGACCCATTCTCCATCGCCTCCTTTGCCTCCGGGATGTACCAGCCCGACGCATCGGTTCCCGAAAACCGGATATCCGGGAGCGCTCCCAGCATCCGGAACATATCCATGGTCGCGGTCGCTACCAGATAAATCTGTTTGACCGGGCGCTTAAGCACCTGGATCGAATCCGGAAGATCTTCCGGCACCTTTCCGCCCTCTGGAATCAGAAGAAAACGGCTTCCATCCGCAACCGAAACTGCTTCGTACTGCATCCCGTCCGCATCCTCATAGGTATCGACCGCAAACTGGGTCGCATAGGCAAGCTCCATCCGCGATTCCCAGGTCAGGGACGCACTGATCGCCTCACCCGGCTGTGGAAGTGATGCCTCCGCCACCTGTGCGTCCACGTTTTCTGCCGGCTGGGACACTTTCGTACCTTTACCCGCCTCATTGGATGTCTCACTGGCAGATGTAGACGACGCTGCCGCCACCGCACTCTTTCCCGTATTTCCACAGCCACTCAAGAGCAGCACCCCCATAAGCGACAGCCCTGCCATCCTAAGTAACCTTTTCTTTCCCGTTATCCATCCTATTTTCTTCATTTTTCCCACTCTGCCTCTCTCACGTGCGCCACATACAGCTTCCGGATCGCCTCAACCTCTCCCAGTCCCCGGATGCGGCATTCCACCTGGTATCCGGCGCGTTCCAGGCGGCTCTTCCAGGAATCCTCCTCTTCACCTGCCATATCCTGATTCGCATGGTCGCCTGCAACCACCATGAGCGGCTGCAGCACTGCCCTCTGATAGTGTTTCTGCGCGCCCAATTTCTCGATCACCGCCTGTAAATCCGGCTGCGCCTCCACGGTTCCGATGTAATAATTTGCATAGCCGCCCGCGATCATCCTATCCTGCATCTTCTGATACACCTGATTGGAAGCCGCGTCCGTCCCATGCCCCATCAGGCAGAGTGCCGTTTTTCCATCGTCATATCCGCCCAGTTCTCCTGCCATCGCCCGGATCACCGCATCCAGATCCGCTTCACTGGCAAGAAGCGGTGCTCCCAGCGCCAGCCGTTCAAAACGCCCCTGATTCACTTCCACTTCCGCTTTTACATCCATGTATTCAAATCCATCCATCAGATGGGTCGGCTGCACAATCAGACTTTTAATCCCATCGGCTGCTGCCCGGTCAAGTGCCTCCTTCAAATTGTCGATCGACCGTTGATCCCGCTTTTTCAATTTATCAATGATCCTCTGGCTGGTAAATGCCCGGCGCACCTCATATGCCGGAAATGCCTCCGCCACTGCACGCTCAACCGCTCCGATCGTCTTTTCTCGGCTGTCATTGTAGCTTGTCCCGAAGCTGACTACCAGGATTGCCTGTCTTGGTTCCATCTATCCATTCTTCCTCTTTGTTTTTTATCTTTCAATTCAGAATTTTCCCGTTCCTCCTACGCTGCCATATGCCTGAATCTGGCTGACATATAGCTTTATGAATCGAAGCTACTATAGCATATTTTGAAATAGTTTGCAATGAAGCAGAAAAAATGGCACTCCGCCCGTCCAGGCGGAATGCCCCTTTTTCTGCTTTCAGCTCCAATTTTACCAGCTTTTCTATTTCTCGTCCCGGCTGCACGCGCGCAGCTGGTGCTCATGCTCATATTTTTCTTTCGTCGCCATCCCGCCCCGGATATGGCGTTCCGCTTTGTTGATGTCCAGTACCACACGCGCCCGGGATGCAAGCGGCGGATTGATATGGGAAAGGCGCTCGGCCACATCTTTATGCACGGTAGATTTACTGATCCCAAATTTCCGGGCCGCCTGCCGCACTGTCGCATTGTAGTCTATGATGTAATTAGCGATCGCAACCGCCCGTTCCTCGATATATTCCTTCATGGGAGTTCCCCTGAGAACGTTTTTTACATCTTATTACATCTGTTTCCGGTTTATGCAAATTCCCTTTCCCAAACAAAAACACTGCCGATTAGTAGTTCTCCGCACGGCGGTGTTTCCGCAAGTCGTTTCTCTTCACGCCAGCTTCCCACTCTGCCTTCTCCTCATCGGTCTCGACAAGCAGTCCCGGAACTTCCATCGGATGCTCGTTTTCATCCAGCGCTACCATAACCACATAAGCGGTATTAACCAGTTTACGCGCGCCGCTTAAAGACTCTACGAATGTATCGACACGCACTTCCATGGAGGTTCTTCCAACGTAAGTCAGCTTACCCTCGATAATCAGGGTATTGTTCAGGTGGACTGCCTCTTTGAACTGCAGGTTATCAACCGATGCAGTTGTCGGATTGCAGTGCGCGTGGCGGCGCGCAACAACGGTCGCTACAACGTCGATCCATTCCATCAGCTGACCGCCAAACAAACGACCAGCACCATTTAAGTGACTATTTAATACAAGCTGTGTCTGGATAACAGCTGAATCCGCTACGCGGCGCATAATTCTTTCTTCCATAATTTATTTCTCCTTTCGAGAAGGATGCCTCTTCCAATCTCCCGCTTTCGAAGGACTTCCCTGTGATATGGTACCTAGTATACTGGCTTTCCCTCAAATTTGCAAGTATTCCGCTGCAAAAATTCTGAATCTTTTTAGTTATACATCCTATTGGCAGTAAACTATAAATGTAAAAAAACGACCGAAGAATCTGGGAGCAGCGTCTGTTGTCTTTCGCTGACTCCCATCATCTTCAGCCGTTCTCTTATTTATCCTCTTCCCGTGCCGTGATCATCCGATAGATGAAATCCACAGTTCCATCGATACCGTAGCTGGCACTGTTGATACAGAGATCATAGTTGTTGGAATGTCCCCAGTTTCGGTTTGTATAGTAATGATAGTACTGGCTGTGGACATGATCCAGATGCTTTAACATATGGCGTGCCTGCTTGACCGTCAGGGAGCTGTCAATCTCCATCGCACGTTTGATACGCTGCTCAAACGGCGCCGTGATGTAGATACTGATATGCGGGATGTTGTTATTTGCCATGATGGCATCTCCGCATCGTCCCAGAATAACAAAATCTTCCTTCTTCGCCATGTCAACCAGAAGGTCGCTCTCGTTGAAGAAGACCGCATCACGCTTCGGCAGTCCATGGAAACGGCTGAACTCGCGCATGCGCTGGCGCAGGGTCAGATGGCGCTCCGGGATGAATGCCTCACTCGGGTTTACATTGGCATCCTGATCGTGCGCCGGCTCTTTCTTGATTCCCGGCTTGATTCCGTAGCTGACAGAATCCTGTATAGAATCCTTCTGAGCCTCGAGACGTTTCAGAACCGCTTCAAAGATCTCCGCGTCGTAGAAATTGATTTTCAGCTTATCTGCCAGCTTAAATCCGATATTTACACCGCCGCTTCCGTAGGTCCAGCTGATACATACGATCAGGTGGTCATTTTCGGAGAAACGGTTTTTCAGGTTAAATGTATTCAGCTTCGCCAGCTCTGCGTTGATAACGTCGCCGCTCGCGAAACTGGTCGGCAGACTCATGACTTCGGTCAGAATCCGGTTGTACTCGGTCATGACGAGCTTCCGCTCTTCCTTATTCTCGATGGTACGCGCCATGTTTCCGATCAGGGCAATCTCACTTCGAACCAGGTTACCCTGCGGGCGTGTCAGCATCAGATGAGTCAGCTCATCCACGCAGCGCTTCCGGTCACGATTGAAAACACGTCCCAGAGAAGAACCTAACTGTGCATAAACCTCCGCATCCAGATCGTAAATACTCTCCGCCAGTTCACGGATTCGTTTTTCATCTCTTCCAGGCACCGTGCTGCCCGGCTTCTTCCCTGCTGAATCCTTTTCGGCTGCATTTTCCGCACCCGTTACTTCATTCGCATACTGGGCGCTGTCCTTTTCAAGCGCCTGCTGCGTCTGATTTTCCATATTATCTGTATTGGTATGTTCCTGATTGTTGCTCATCGTCACTCACCCCCTATAAAAAGAATAACAGCATATCAAGTGCAAAGACCGGAACCAGAATACCGAACGACCAGAGCAGATATCCGAAGAAGGACGGCATACGCACACCGTTTTCATCCGCAATCGACTTAACCATGAAGTTCGGTGCATTTCCGATGTAGGTGTTCGCACCCATAAATACCGCACCACAGGAGATCGCCATCAGCATCTTGATCGGAACCGTTCCTAACGTCGTCACCATGCCCTCCGTAAATCCAAGCGCACCTGCCGTTGTTAAAAATACCAGATAGGTCGGCGTGTTATCCAGGAAGCTGGACAGCAGACCGGTCGCCCAGAACATTTCAAACGGCTCGGAGATGCCCAGGTTCGCGCCATTTGCTTTCAGAATCATCAGGGCTGGCTGCATCGTGATGAAAATACCGATAAACAGAACCGCAACCTCCTGAATCGCGCCCCAGGTAAAGTGGTTCTCACGGCGGATCTCAACCTTCGTGGTCTTGAAGGACAGGAAGGCCGCCACCAGAATGATCACAATCTCAATGATGGCCGGATAGCTTAATTCTACCTCTCCAAACAGATGGATGCCAAGCACCTTTCCGGCTGCATCCTGGAACTGCGGCATGGACGGTAAGGTACCGCTTAAAATAACGGCTGCCACGATCATAACCAGGAAAATCAGGTTGTGCGCGCCGCGCAGCTTTACTTCGGTACCCGGTTTGCTGATATCCGGTTTCAGACCGCTCGCGATATCCTGACGATATGCCCTCTTATCAATAAAATAGAAGATTGTCAGCAGCACCAGCATATTGAAGAATAAGATCGGCGCCAGATGTAAGCTCCAGAAGAACGGTACGCCGCGCATGAAGCCCATCAGCAGAGGCGGGTCACCGATCGGGGTCAGACATCCGCCGATGTTGGATACAAGGAAAATAAAGAAGATAATGATATGACGTTTCTTCTTTCTCCATGCATTCATCTTGACAACCGGACGAATCATCAGCATACTGGCACCGGTCGTACCGATCCAACTTGAAAGCAGGGTTCCCAGTGCCAGTAATCCCACGTTGACACGCGGAGAACCTGCCAGGTCACCGGACATCGTGATATTACCGGCAACGCAGAAAAGTCCAAATAACAAAATAATAAAGGTCAAATAGTCATTGACCAGGCATTCCAGAACCGTTTCCAGTGCTGTTCCCGCACTGTAACGCATTGCAAACGGAATGATAAAAAGAATTGACCAAAGAGCAACCGCATGAGGCTGGTGCTCTTCCCACCATTCTGCCTTCACAAGCGGCAGAATCGCAATACAGAGAAGCAGTCCCGCAAATGGAATACACATCCAGAGCGGCACAGAGGATGCCGATGCACCGCCTTCCTGTTCTGCTGCCAGAGCCGTCATCGGATTTGCCATCAAAAATAATCCCAGGCTCGCGCAAAACGCACTCAATCTTTTCACCTTCGTAACCTCCCAACTTTTTTCTTTTTTGTTTTACATTTTCCATTTCAGCCACTCATTATAACAATTTTATTTCCTAAATACAACCGTGTTTTTCACGTTGTAAGCGTGATTTTCCGTGAATTTTTCGTTAAAAGTACCTTATATTAATTCTTATTAATAAGTGTTGTAAGCCTGTGCTCATAACATAAACAAATACCTCTTTTGTATATAGAAATTATGTATAATACTGTAATTTCACAAATGATATATTTAATTCTACTATGAAACAAAAAACCGCCCGCCGATATCCCGACAGACGCTTCCTACATTCACATATAACTTTCTCTTGAACTATACTCTCTTTCCAGAGTTCATATTTCAATTCCATATCTTCCCCGCCATCTTCCATCTTTTTCCTGCAGCTGTTTTCGCGCTTCATTTTAAGCCAGCCGCCCGATCTCTCGCGGTATTCTTTCGTGGTTTCTTTTTCGATATGTGCCAGTTGGCAAATCTGCCGCTGTATAACCTGCTCTTTCGCAGCGTTCACACATATTCTCTCTCGAACCTGTTTTATTATAGCGCTTTTTTGTAAAATTTATTTCCGCTTTTTTGTCAAATCTTTGTAAAAAAATCAAGCAGCAAATTGGAGAAACTGTCTCATTTACTTTTTATCTTCTTTATGCTATAGTTAGCCTGTATTTTGCATTCAGATGTATTACGAATCCATTCCGAAATTCCGGTGTCATCCCGTGCCGGAATTCTCAATGTCTTATCGTGTTTTATAAATATCAGAAGGATTTTCAGGAGTATTGTATTCATGCAGGCGAATATATTTAAGATCAAACGAAATGAATTGGCTGACGGTTCCGGGCTGCGGACTACGATTTATTTTAAAGGATGCCCCCTGCGCTGTGTCTGGTGTTCAACCCCGCAGGCGCATGAGCGCCCGACCCGGATTCTCTGGGACAGCAAGCACTGTCTCTACTGCAATCTCTGTGTCAGCGAATGTCCCACCGGAAGTCTGGCATTTTCAGACAACCGTCTCACCTTTACCCCGGACACCTGTACATTCTGCCGTGCCTGTACGGATCACTGTCCGTCCCGAATGCTTCATTTCGTCGGTCAGATGATGGATATGGATGAAATCATGGAAAAAATTCTT
>ERZ773143.2872-NODE-2872-length-11488-cov-3.355987_pt1 | contig 11488 bp, 7 predicted proteins | sample MGYA00580852_ERZ773143 | MGnify/ENA primary metagenome ERZ773143 (study PRJEB29015, sample SAMEA2737853) | human gut metagenome | biome: human gut; feature: human-associated habitat; material: faeces | place: China | collected 2012 ... | reverse complement strand
TATTGTAAAGTACGAGTTTGGAATCCATAATCGCAAATTAACGTTTTGAACGGGTAAAGGTACGAATTTTTACACGGAAACCGAAAAATAAATCGTACCTTTACGCCGATTATTATGAAATTTCAAGACTTACGACTCTCCGAGCCGCTGTTGCGCGCCATCGGAGAAAAGGGGTACACAGATCCCACCCCCATTCAGCAACAAGCCATTCCTCCCGTACTCGAAGGCCGCGACCTCCAGGGCTGCGCCCAGACCGGAACGGGCAAAACCGCAGCTTTCACGCTGCCGATGCTCCAACTTTTAGCCGCCGAACCGGCCCCCAAGGGACGCCGCCCGATCCGCGCCCTGGTGCTCACCCCGACGCGCGAACTGGCCATCCAGATCGACGAGTGCTGCCGCGACTACGCCCGCTACACCCCCATCCGCCACTGCGTGATCTTCGGCGGCGTCAACCAGCGGCCGCAGGTCGATGCGCTGCAACGCGGCATCGACCTGCTGGTAGCCACGCCGGGACGCCTGCTCGACCTGATCGGCCAGGGTTACGTCTCGCTGTCCGACATCCGCTTCTTCGTCCTCGACGAAGCCGACCGGATGCTCGACATGGGTTTCATCCACGACATCCGGCGAATCCTCCCGCTGCTGCCCCGCGAGCGGCAAACGCTCTTCTTCTCGGCGACGATGCCCGACGACATCGTAAAACTGGCCAATACGATGCTCCGCAAGCCGGCGCACGTCACCGTGACGCCCCCGGCCTCGGTGGTCGAGACCATCCGCCAGAGCGTCCTGTTCGCCGAAAAGGCCGAAAAACGGACGCTGCTGGCCTCCCTGCTGCGCGAACGCCTCGAGAGCTCGGTGCTGGTATTTTCGCGCACCAAGCACGGCGCCGACCGCATCGCCCGTATCCTCACCAAAGCGGGCATCGAAGGACGCGCCATTCACGGAGACAAGTCACAGGGCGCCCGCGAACGGGCCATGAACGACTTTCGCTCGGGGGCCTGCCGGGTGCTGATCGCCACCGACATCGCCGCGCGGGGAATCGACATCAGCGAACTGCCGCTGGTAATCAACTACGACCTGCCGGAAGTGCCCGAGACCTATGTCCACCGCATCGGCCGCACGGGACGCGCCGGGCGCGACGGACAGGCCATCGCCTTCTGCTCGGAGGAGGAACGCCCGCTGCTGAAAGACATCCTCAAACTGACCGGGCTGGAACTCGACCCGGATTCCGGGGAACTGGCTCCCGCACAAAACAGCCGGAAAAAGCCAGCCGGGAAAAAACCGGATGCAGCACAAGCCGGAGGACAGAAGCAACCGGAGGAAAAGCGAGCCGCACAAAAACACCCCGCACAAGGCCAGGCCGGACAGAGGCAGGGCAGGCGCAAGCCGCAGGGACAAGCATCCGGCGACCCGAAACCACAGGGGCAACGAACCGGCGGCAAGCAGACCCCGGACGGGCAACAGCCGCAGGACAAGGGCACCGCAGCACGGCCGACACGGCGCCGGAGCCGTAACCGCAACCGGGGCGGGCAAAAACCGGACGGGCAAAACGCGGCAGCCGCAAATCCGGAAGTCAGAAACCCGCCCGGGACAAACGGGAAACGGGAAGCCCCGAGGCACCCCGAAAAACGCAGGCGCCGGAGAAGAAAAAGTCCGGCATGGGCAGCTGGCTGTCCGGCATCCTCAGGCCGGGCCGCAAATAACCACCGGGCAGCGTGCCCGCCAGCCACACCACCATCTGGAAATGCCGGAGCGACGCTCCGGCATTTCACATTTTTGCACATCGCGGCCCACCACCTTGTCCCGGCCAGCCATTCGAAAACGGCCACGCCACAAACCCGCACCGGCGTCAGCAGACGCTACGGCAACCGGACGGCAGAACAGGGAAATCCGGCCCGGCTCCGAAAAGCCTTAAAAATAGCAACTTTCCGCCTTCGGCAGGTAATATTGATTGGATTTCGCCGTTAAATGATTACTTTTGCAGGACATAAAGCGAAACATACCGAAAAAATATGACATCCTTCAAACGCTGGAACAACATCGTCGGCTGGGCGGTCTTTGCCATCGCCGCACTGGTATACCTGATGACGATGGAACCGGTTTCGAGCCTCTGGGACTGCTCGGAATTCATTGCAACCTCCTATAAACTCGAAGTCGGGCACCCTCCCGGCGCCCCGCTGTTCATGATGCTGGCGCGCCTGGCGACGCTCTTCGCCGCCGGCAACCCGGACTTTGTGGGCATGGCGGTGAACGGCATGAACTCCATCGCCAGCGCATTCTGCATCCTGTTCCTGTTCTGGACGATCACACACCTGGCGCGGCGCCTCGTGACCCGCGACGGCAGCCAGCTCACCCAAGCCAACGTGTGGGCCATCCTGGGTGCAGGCATCGTGGGTGCCCTGGCCTACACCTTCACCGATACGTTCTGGTTCTCGGCCATCGAGGGTGAGGTCTACGCCCTCTCGTCGATGTTCACGGCGCTAGTCGTATGGCTGATGCTCAAATGGGAGGAGGAGGCCGACCAGCCCCACTCGTCGCGCTGGATCGTACTGATCGCCTACATGATGGGACTGTCGATCGGCGTGCACATCCTCAACCTGCTGACCATCCCGGCGCTGGTGTTCATCTACTATTTCCGCACGACGGAGAAGGTGACTTTCAAGGGCATCGTCTACGCCACGCTGATCGCGGGCGCCATCCTGATCTTCGTCAACAACATCATCATCCCCTACACGGTCTACGTCGGGGCGATGCTCGACCTTTTCTTCGTCAACACGCTGGGGCTGCCCGTCAACTCGGGCATGGTGCTCTTCGCACTGGCGCTGATCGGCGGCATGGGCTGGGCTTCGTGGTACACACACCGCAAAGGCAAGGTCGTGTGGAACATCGTCCTGCTCTCGACGACCATGATCCTCATCGGGTTCTCGTCCTACGCTTCGGTGACGATCCGTGCCGCCGCCAACCCGCCGATGAACAGCAACAACCCCAACAACCCCCACGCACTGATGTCGGTGCTCAACCGCGACCAGTACGGCGACCGGCCGCTGCTGTTCGGCGCTTACTACTCGGCCCCGCCCGAAGGGTACAAGGAAAAGCATTTCTACTACCTCGACGAGGACGGCAAGTACAAGCCCGCATCAGTCATCACGGGATATACCCACGCCCCGGAATTCATCCACTTCTTCCCCCGCATGTGGGATGCGCGCAAAGGAGAGAAGGAGTACAAGCAATGGGCCGCCTACCGCACCAAAACCGAGATCATGCGCGACGAAAAGGGCGAAATCGTCCGCGACTCGCAGGGACGCCCCATGCAGGGCGAAGTGCTCGACTTCGGCACCAAGAAGGTATACGACGACGGGTACGAACCGCGCACGATCGTCGAGCCGACGTTCCTCGAGAACCTCAACTATTTCTTCAACTACCAGCTCTCGTACATGTACTGGCGCTATTTCCTGTGGAATTTCGTAGGGCGCCAGAGCGACATACAGCCCACCCGCGTGACGATCACCGACGGCAACTGGCTGTCGGGCATCAAGTGGATCGACGAGAAATACCTCGGGCCGCAGGACGGCCTGCCGCGCGAGATCGCCGACAACAAAGGCCGCAACACCTACTATTTCCTGCCGTTCCTGCTGGGGCTGATCGGACTGATCTACCAGCTCAACCGCGACCAGCGGAATTTCTCGATCGTCATGTGGCTCTTCATCATGACGGGTATCGCGCTGGTTTTCTATTTCAACACTTCGCCGGGCGAACCGCGTGAACGCGACTACGTCTACGCAGGGTCGTTCTACGCATTCTGCATATGGATCGGGTTCGGCGTACTGGCCATCCGCGACCTGGTCGCATGGCTCACCAGGCGCAACAACGTCACGGCCGCCGTGGCGGCGACGGTGGTCTGCATGGGCGTGCCGACGATCCTCGCGGCGCAGAACTGGGACGACCACGACCGTTCGGGACGATATGTTACATGGCGCGCGATATCGGCTGGAACTACCTGATGTCGACGCTGCCCAACTCGATCATCCTCAACTACGGCGACAACGACACGTTCCCGCTCTGGAACAACCAGGAGATCTACGGCGTACGCCCCGACGTGCGTATCATGAACACCTCCTACCTGGGCGGCGAATGGTACATCGACGAGATGAAAACCAAGGCCAACGACGCCCCGGGCGTACCCTTCTCGCTGCCCAAGAGCAAGTATACCTTCACCAACGACTGGGTGCCGGTGGACAACCGCTTCGACCGCGCGGTGGACATCAAGGACGTGATCGAATTCGTGCGCAGCGAAGACCCGCGCAGCAAGATCAAGCTCTCGGACGGGACGATGACCGACTACATCCCGACCAAACGCATCGCACTACCAGTGAACAAGGAGAACGCCATCGCCTCGGGCATCGTCGCCGAAAAAGACCGCGCCCAGATGGTCGACACGGTCTACATCAACCTGCGGAAGAACTCGATCGACAAGACGCAGCTCATGATCCTCGACATGCTGGCCAACTTCGACTGGAAGCGCCCGCTCTACATGACGCAGGTCTACATATTGCAGGATTTCGGACTGATGGATTACCTCCAGTTCGACGGCTACGCCTACCGTTTCGTGCCGATCCTCACTCCCGTGCAAAACCCCTGGGAAATCGGGCGCATCGACGCGGATTACGCGGCGCCGCTGCTCAAGGAGACATTCCGCTACGGGAATCTGGCCGACCCGAGGGTATATGCCGATTACTTCATCCAATACAACCTGAGCGCCTCGCACGCCCGCGATGCCTTTGCCCGCGTGGCAAAGGAACTACTGCGGCAGGATCGCGCGCAGGAAGCCGTCGAACTGCTCGACATGGGGCTTGAGAAGCTGCCCCCGTCGCAGATACGCTTTACGGACTCCAACACCTATCCGTTCCTCGAAGCGTACTACGCCGCTTCGGCGATGGGCGTGGAGGATGCGGCCGACAAGGGCGACGCACTGCTGCGCGAATACGCCAGGACGCTGATCGAGTACATCGAATATTACCTGCGTTTCGACGGCGTGCAGGGCGACATGGTGTCGCCTATCATCGACGAGAAACTCGACCAGCTGGGCGACGTCTACTACCTGGCTGTATATGCCGGTCGCAAGGAAATCATCGGCGAGATCAACGCCTATTACCGTTCGCTCGGGGTCGAAGAGGAGAACCTCGTGGATGTGGGCGACAAGCCCCACCAGGTCGATACGACCCTTATCCCGCGCAAAGACACCGCGCAATAGCAACTACCACGGACAAAAGGCGAAAGCCCCTCCTTTGCGGAGGGGCTTTTCCCATATTACGGATCGGGGCTTCCGGGCGGAAACAGTGCAGCTGCAACAACCAAAACCGCCTCATCCCGTCCCCGGGCACCCGCCGTAAAAAGACAGGGAACCCCCGCCTCGGTGGGTTCCCTGCGGTCAAAACGGTATCGGCAGCAACGGGTACACATTTTCAGTGACGCCTCATCCCGCACAGTGAGTTGCCAAGCCGTTTTGGCGCGTTTCCTGTATGATGACAAAGATAGGCAAATTCCCCGATAATGATGTATAAATCATTATCAAATATTGGGGAGGTTTGTTTCTTTGTTAACATGAAACAACCTTGGCGGGACATAACATTACTGAAGGCGATCGCAGGTCGGCTCAGGGAACTGCGTGCAGAAAAAGGTGTTTCCCAGGAAACCGTCTACGAGGACACGGGCATCCATATCGGCAAGATCGAGACCGAGAAATACAATATCACGGTGAGCACCCTCGCCCGCCTCTGCCGCTATTACGGCATATCGCTCGGCGCATTCTTCGACCAGGTAGAAGACAGGTCTGACGCAGAATGACAAGACGCCCCTCCGCGGAGGGGCGTCTTGTCATTTGGTTTCGGGTTTTCCGGCAGGCTGTTCCCGCTGCGGTTTGTCGTTGTCTTTGCTCCTGTTGTACAGGAACCGTTTGATCTTGTGCGTCGGAGTCTTTGCGAAATCGTCCTTTTCCTCGACCACCTCCGAAATCCGCGAGAAGCGGTTGACCTTGGCATTCACGAAATCCATGATCTCCTTCTTGAGCTGCTCGGTCTTGGCCTCCCAGGCCTCCTTCTTCGTCTCCCACTCCTCGCGCCAGTTGTCGACCATGGCCTCGATCTCATCTCGGTTGAAATGCACCAATGCCACGAGGCGCCCCTCCTGTTCGGTGACGATCGAATCGGCGATATATACGTGCGAATTGAGTACGGTTTCGATATCCTCGGGATAAATGTTCTCGCCGCCGGGGCCTACGATCATATTCTTCAGGCGCCCCTTGATATAAAGCCAGCCGTCCTTGTCGAACTCGCCCAGATCGCCCGTGCGGAACCAGCCGTCATCGGTAAAGACCTCTTTCGTCGCCTCGGGGTTCTTGAAATACCCGAGCATGACGCTGGGCGTCAGCGCCACGACCTCGCCCTGCCGGGTGTCGGGGTTGATATGCTCCAGGCGCAACTGCACGCCCGGCGCCTGGGGCCCGGTCGAGCCGAGGCGCACCTGCGAAGGTGCGGCGCCCGCAAGCAGCGGCGCGGTCTCGGTGAGCCCGTAGCCGATGGCATAAGGCACTTTCGCCTCCAGCAAGAACTTTTCGGCACCGCCGTCGAGTTTGGCGCCCCCGATGCCGAGGAACCGCAGCCGCCCGCCGAAGAGCTTGAGCAGTTTCTTGCCCGCGACGCGATGGAGGTAACGGCGCAAGAATCCCACCTTATAGAGCGTCCGCCAGAAACCGTTGGAATTGAATTTGGCCAGCACCTGGTGGCGGTAGATCTTCTCGATGATGAGCGGCACGATCAGCATGACCGAGGGACGCACGGCCCGCAGCGCCGGCATCAGTGCCGAGGCCGTGGGCGGACGGTCGAGGTAAACGACCCTGGCACCCATCGAGAAGGGATAGATCATACCGATGGAACATTCGTAGGTGTGCGAGAGCGGCAGCACCGAGAGGAATACGTCGTCGGGCAGTACGGGAAAGATGCCCGACGAAATCCCGACCTGGGCGCAGAGTGCCGCGTGGGTCAGCATCACCCCCTTGGGCTTCGAGGTCGTACCCGAGGTATAGATGATCACGGCCAGGTCATCGGGCTTCGGCACGGCCATGGTGCCCTCCCCCCTGACCCGCTGAGCAATGACGCCCAGGTTCTTGGTGCGCACCACGACGTTCAGCCGTTCGATGGTCTGTTTCGAGAGTTTGGTAAAGAGCCTGTCGGAAACGAGCAGGGCCTTGGCTTCGGAATGCGCGATGATCATGTCGAGTTCCTCACCCGAAAAATCGGGCAGGATCGGCACGGCGACCATGCCGGCCGAAGTAACGGCGAAATAGCAGACTCCCCAATTGGGCATGTTGCTGCTGAGCAAGGCAACCTTGTCCCCGGCACGGAGCCCCGCACCGGTAAGTATCTCCTGCACTTTTTCGATACGCCGGCCCACCTCGGCATAGGTCACGTCGTCGCCTTCGAACATCGAAAATGCGACTTTCGACGCGAACTTCTCCACGCTGTTGCGGACCAGTTCGTAAAGTGTATTGATGGTCATAATACGTTTCGTTTTAACTACGTTTCAATAACGCGAAAGTTTGGGGCGAAATTACTAATTTCCGGTTAAAAATCACTATTTTTGAACCAAAATAATAAAATGCTCGACCATCAGTACATCAAAAAACTTGCCGCCGATGCGGGGTTCGACCTTTGCGGCCTGGCTCCGTGCCGGCACCTGGTCGAGAACGAGTCGATGCTGCGGGCATGGCTCGGCAAGGGCTACCAGTCGTCGCTGGCCTACATGGAGCGCAATGTCGAGAAGCGCGCCGACCCGCGCAAACTGGTTGAGGGCGCACGTACGGCCGTGGTCTGCGCCGTGAGTTACAAAAACCGCGCAGGCGAGGGCTACCCTCCCGGACACCGCACGAAAGTAGCTTCCTACGCCTGTGCGGCCGACTACCACACGACGATCAGGGGAATGCTCGGCCGGATGCTCGATGCACTTTGCGCCTCCCGCCCCGATCTGTCGGGGCGGGCGTTCGTCGACACGGCCCCGCTGCTCGAAAAACAACTGGCCGTCGAAGCCGGGCTGGGCTGGATAGGCCGTCAGTCGCTGCTGGTGACACCCCGTTTCGGCACCTATGTCCTGCTGGGCGAACTGCTGCTCACGGACGATGCCGACGCCTACGACCCGCCTTTCGAAGGGTCGCGCTGCGGACGCTGCCACAATTGCATCGAAAGCTGCCCGACGGGCGCTATCGTCGCCCCGAAGGTAATCGACACGGGACGCTGTATCTCCTGCCACACGATCGAGAAAGAGCCCACCGAAGGAATCGGCCTCGACGGCTGGATCTTCGGCTGCGACCGCTGCCAGAGTTGTTGCCCCCACAACCAGAAAGCCCCGATGCACACCAACCCGGCCTTCGACCCCGTGTTCGACCCGCTGGCGATGGACGCCGAGGCATGGCTGGCGATGGACGAAACGGAATTCGAAGCCCGCATGGGCACGACACCGCTGACCCGCAGCGGACTGGCACGCATCCGAAGCAACATCGCCGGCACCCCCGGCCCCGAATAACCCGTCCCCGCATACGCAGGACAGACGCCCCGCGCTTCCGCAGCAACAACAACCCGGGCATTCGGCACGACTTCCACATCCTCCTTAGGGCAAACCCACGCCCCGGCCGGAAATGCAAAACCCGGCCCGGGACAAACGCCGGACACCGCGGTTTCCTGCCCGCCCGCAATAACAAGCCGATTCCGCAGGGGGGGGGCATATTCCGCACAAAAAAAAGCGGGTTCTCACGAACCCGCTTCATATCGGCACTTACCCCGTTTACTTGGAAAGTTCGGCCAGGGCAGCCTTGGCATTCTCGGCAGCCGGGCCGTCGGTCACCTGCTTGAAGGCGGCGATTGCCTGCGGCTTCATCTCCTTGGCATTGTAAGCGGCGCCCAGCAGGTAGTACATCAGGCTCTTGTCGGCCGGATCGGTCTGAGCATCGGCAGCAGCCTGTCCCAGTTCGATAACCTTGGCATAGTCCTTCTTGTTGGCATAAGCCTGCAGACGGACATTCTGCGCCAGTGCGCTCTGGGGATTCTTGGCCAGCAGGTCGTCGGCCATCTTGATGATCCCGTCGAAATCGTTGGCAGCCTGCATCTTGGCAACCATATTATTGGTATAGAGCGCCATATCCTCCTTGGCCTTGGCAGCATCTTCGGCATATTTGGGGTGCGTCTTGGCAGCAACGGCCTCGTAGATTTCCATACCCTTTTCGTACTGCGACATATCGCCGCTGCTCATGGCCATTTCGCAATAGCTCATCGCCAGGTTGAGCGCCATGCCCGTGTTGTCGGGGTCGGCGGCATAGCCCTTGGCGAAGATTTCCGACGCGGTGGCATAGTCTTTATTGTTGAAAGCGTCGCCGCCCTGTATCTGGTAAATCTTGGCAACCCAGCCGTTCGACTTGGCCATCTGGTTCATGTCGCCGTAAAGCTCGGCCAACTCGGCCGACTTCTCGAAGTTCTTCAGCGCCTCGTCGTAATTCTTGGTCTTCAACGCACCGCCGCCCAGCATGAAATAGCATTTGGGCAGCGTCGATTTTGCCGTAGCCACCATCGAAGCGGCACTCTCGTTGTCCATGCCCTGGTCGATGACCTGTTCGAACTTGGTAGCTGCCTCGGTGAAATTCTTTGCCCCGAATGCGGCGGCCGCCTCATTGTAAATTGCCGTGACATCCTGCGCCGAGAGCGATACGGCCCCGAACAGCGCAATTACCGATACTAATAATTTTTTCATTCTCCTATTCGTTTTTTAAGTTTTTCAGTTCATACATCCCGGTTTGCGGGTACGTTGGATGCAAAAGTATATTTTTTTTCCTTTTTTTCAAAATCTAAATGCGGCCTAATCGCGTAACCCGGCGAAAAAAGAGGTCATCAATGCCTCGCATTCCCCGCCGAGGATGCCGCGCACGACCGTCGTTTTCGGATGGAAGACCGCCTCGGAATAACGTCTGTAACCCTTCTTGGGATCGTCGGCACCCCACACCACACGCCCTACCTGTGCCCAGCCGATGGCTCCGGCGCACATGATGCACGGCTCGACGGTGACATATAACGTACACCCTTGCAGGTATTTGCCGCCGAGGGTCGACGCCGCGGCCGTGAGGGCCTGCATCTCGGCATGGGCCGTAGGATCGGAGAGCGTTTCGACAAGGTTGTGGCCACGGCCCACCACCGCACCGTCGGCTACAACTACCGCACCGATCGGCACCTCTTGTTCATTTAACGCTTTGCGGGCCTCGTTTAGTGCGAGGCGCATGAATTTTTCGTCGGTTTTCCGCTGTTCTTCCATTTCGGGTATTTTCCGCAAAAATAGACAAACTTTTACAAACGGCCTCGTCCGGCGGCGGATTATCCCGCGCAGGAGCCGCCGCGGCACGCCCCGCGCCAAATAAAAATCCCGGCCCGCGTTCCGTATTTCGCTTCTTTTATTTAACTTTGCCGGTTGCAAGGACAAAACAAACAAAAAATACAAACCCCTATGTACAGAACCCATACGTGCGGCTGCCTGAGAGCCGAAAACGTAAACCAGACCGTCACCCTCGCCGGATGGGTGCAGAAAGTGAGGAACCTCGGCGCCATGACCTTCATCGACCTGCGCGACCGCTACGGCATCACTCAGGTCGTCATCGAGGAGCACTCGCCCGCCGAAGCCCGCCAAACAGCATGTTGCGTGGGCCGCGAATGGGTCATCCAGGTGGTCGGTAAAGTCATCGAACGGCAATCGAAAAATCCCAGGATGGCGACGGGCGACATCGAGGTCGCCGCCCAGAAGGTGACCATACTCCACGAGGCCGAAGTTCCCCCGTTCACGATCGAAGAGGTTTCGGACGGCGGCGACGACCTGCGTATGAAATACCGCTACCTCGACCTGCGCCGCCCGCCGTTGCAGCGCAACATGATCCTGCGGCACAAAATGGCGCAGGAAATCCGCCGCTTCCTCGACGCGGAAGGCTTCCTCGAGATCGAAACCCCCTATCTGGTCAACTCGACGCCCGAAGGCGCCCGCGACTTCGTCGTTCCCAGCCGCATGAACCCCAACCAGTTCTACGCCTTGCCCCAGTCGCCGCAGACCCTCAAACAGCTGCTGATGGTCGCCGGCTACGACAAGTATTTCCAGATCGTGCGCTGCTTCCGCGACGAGGACCTGCGCGCCGACCGTCAGCCCGAGTTCACACAGATCGACTGCGAAATGTCGTTCGTCGAGCAGGAAGACGTGCTGGAGATTTTCGAGCGCTGGGCCAAGCACATGTTCAGGGAGGTAATGGGCATCGAACTGACTGAACCGCTGCGCCGTATGCCGTGGATCGAGGCGATGGAGAAATACGGTTCGGACAAACCCGACCTGCGCTTCGGCATGGAGTTCGCCGACCTCACCGACCTTGCGAAAGGCCACGGCTTCCAGGTCTTCGACGACGCAGAATACGTCACGGGAT
>ERZ773143.2860-NODE-2860-length-11515-cov-8.021466_pt1 | contig 11515 bp, 11 predicted proteins | sample MGYA00580852_ERZ773143 | MGnify/ENA primary metagenome ERZ773143 (study PRJEB29015, sample SAMEA2737853) | human gut metagenome | biome: human gut; feature: human-associated habitat; material: faeces | place: China | collected 2012 ... | reverse complement strand
CATAAAAGCCATCGGCCCTGGATGAAGCACCCAGGGCCGACGCGATAGATTTTGCCACGCTCGGTTTTTCTGCGATAATCAGTTTCATTCCGTATCCTCCTGCTCGTCCTCATTGACCATTTCTTCATCCTCAAAATCGTAATCGTCGGGATCGGCGCTGACCTTCATGCCCTGCTTCGGCTTGATGAATTTCACATAAGCGAAGGCCCCACCGCCTGCCAGCGCCAGCAGCAGGACAATGACCAGCAGACCGCCGCTGCTCTTTTTCTCCGGCTGCTCTGCTTCAGGCTCCGGCTCTGCCACTACCTCCTTGCCGCTGCACTCGGAGAGGTTATTCTTGCAGACAGGGCAATTCGTATTTACCGCGCCAGCCGCACACTTTTCCTTGCAATTGCAGACGGCGGGTACCTCCGCCGCAGGCGCATCGTCGCCCATGAGCGTCAGAAGGTCGGCTTCGTCCACCTGGTTCAGAAAATGCACGGTTTCCTCGCCCTCGTCGTCACGGTCAATAATGAGATAGAACACGTTGCCGTTCTTCGTTTCCACTGTGATAAACTGCTTGCCACTGGTGGTAGGGCTGCCAATATCGTCGATCAGCGACAGGTTCCCGTCCGGCGTCAAAGCGGCACCGCCATTCAGACCGCCGCCCAGCATCCCCAGCAGATTTTCCAGCGTTTCCGCGTCCAGAGAGAAAGGACCTTCCCCGGAACCAGCCTCGCCGTCACTTACCGTCATGTAGCCGGAATAGACATAGCCGACTTTCTCCGGCAGGATGACCTTCAGCCAGTCGCCGTCCGTGCCGATCACCTTCACGGTCGTTCCGTTGGGAAGCTGGGTGAAGGCGGTGTAGTCCATTCCCGCACCCGTGCGGACATTCAGATTGCCGCCGCCCGTGGTGACGGTGCCGGTCTGCCCGGAGTCATTTTCGCCGGAACTGAACTGGATACCATCCTCGGTGACGGATACCGTGACCTGGCTGCCTGCCAGAGCGGAAAGCAGATCAGAAACATCCCCGGCCGTTTCCTGTTCAGCCACGGGCTCCGTGGTTTCCTCGCCGCCGCTTGCAAAGGCGGTGACAGAAAAAGCGGCAGTGCTGAGCACCACCGCCAAAAGAGCCGATACCATTTTTGTCATAAAGTTATGCTTCATCCTCGTATCCCTCCGTTTCCTCATTCTCGGTGTTTCCCTCCTGCAGCATACCTTCCGGCAGGGAGATCATACCGCTGGCATAGGCTTTCAGGAAGGCGGTCAGTTCCTTGTTATCCATCTTCACGGCTTTCACCATGCGGACGATTTCCAGATTTTCTTCCTCCGCAAGCTGGGCCTCCAGCGCACGAAGGCGTTTCTGCTGCTCCGCGATCTTTTCTTTGGTTTTCGCAATGTCATTGCGGATCTTCTGTGTCGTTGCCATAAATCAAATTACCTCCATATCGTTTTTTAGTTGTAGGGCGGTCGCCCGAAAGCGTAAAAGTGGGATTGCCAGTAGCTTGTGTTGATATCTGCATACTGGATGGGGTCGCCGCAGTGCAGCATTTTTCCGCCGCCCACATAGATACCCACATGGGAAACGCCCGGTGTATCGTAAGTGCCGACGAAAAAGATCAGGTCGCCGGGTCTTGCGTTGGCAGAGGATACCGGGGTGGAAATATTGTAGAGTCCTTGGGCTCCCAGCCTGCCCGTATTGCAGACACCGCTTTGCGTCAGCACCCAGGATACGAAGCCGGAGCAATCAAAAGAAGTGTTCGGATTGCTGCCGCCCCAGACATAGGGATAGCCGATGTACTTCTCCGCCTCGGTAATGAGCGCTGCAAAGGTTTCATCTTCCAGTGCGGAAGGCGGAATATCATAGGTGGTGGGTGGTTTGGTGTACTTGTCTACATAGCCGGAGCCTGGGAACAAATCTTCCCGGTTTCCCAGCGTTGCCATATAGACCGCATACAGGGAAAGCGTTTCTTCGTCCATGATGTAGACCGGCACATGGGATAGGTCGAAGTTTTCCAGCTTCACCTTGCAGATATAGTAGTTGTATGGTACTTCCACGTCATAGTCGTTTCCTTCGCTGTCTGTCCGTGTCTCCGTCCGATAGCGCACCTCCACTTCCACGGTCTGCGTCAGGATGTACTGCTTTTCAAAGAGCATTTGCAGCTCCGCCTGAACCTCATCGATGGTGAACACCCCTTCATGGAACGCCGTGAGAATGGAGATCAGCACATAAGGGTCATGCTCGATCTCGTCCAGATCAAAACGGTATTCGTCATATCCGGGGTGCAGAGCCTCATAGTGGTCCAGCTCATATTGAAGCTCCTGCTCCAGTTCGCAGTAGGCCGCCTCTGCAGCCAGCATATCCGTGTCCTCGGAGAGATAAGAGGAAGTAAATACGCTACCTATGCCGGAGCCCGCCATCATGGAACAGGAAGATACCCCGCCAAACAGCAGGGCAACACAGGCACCAATGCCGATCACCAATAGCACCGCCCGGCTATGGTGCTTGATGTAGAAGAAAGTTTCCTTGAAGGCGTCCTTTGCTTTCTGTGCCGCACTTTTCGCCGTGGCCGCTGTGTTCTTTGCGGTTTTCTCTGCCTGTCGCAGCTCCTTTGCATAGTTCCGCTTGATCCGCTGTTTCTGCAGAAAGCGGGATACCGGGTTAGAAGCCGCCAATGCAGGATCATCATGCAGTGCCTTTTGGTAAAGGTAGTCGGCGTTTGCCTTAAAAGAAGCCTGCTCTGCCTTCGCCGCGTCACGCCAGGGCTTTGTGCGGTGATGGTGGACGGCGGCACGGACTTTGCCTTTTCCGTAGGCAAGCCCGCGTTCCGTCAGCACCTCGCCCTTGTGTCCAGCCTCAACACCCACATTTTCCTGTTCCACCTCATGCACCTTCGCATGGACGGCGTGGACGATCTCATGGACCGGCCGGGAAAGCGGATTGTGCCGCAGGCGTCCGTTGGGGCGTTTCTCCACTTCTTCAAAGTGAAGCTGCGTTTTGCCTTTTCCGGCTGTCTCGTCAAAAACACGCTCGGTACGGAGAACTTTCTTTGTGGGGATAGCGGCCTTTGCCGCGTCCAGCCTGTCCGCCGCACGGTCGGAACGGTCGATGTACTTTCCAAGTGCGGGATCGGCACGTTCTTCCTCGGTGAATTGCAGACGGGAGGACGGGCGCTGCCTTGCGGCAGAACCATCCCGCACCGCCTGGGTGTCAGCCTTTTCCGCCTTTCGTGCGCTTTTCTTCTCATGGTGTTCCGCCGCACGCAGGGCAAGGTCAGCCGCAGCGCCAGCGGATTCTTCCGAAGAAACAGACAGCTCCGTTTCCGGCTCTCGGCTGCTGATATGTTTCACCTCGCCCGTGGCAAGGTTTTCCGATACCGCACCGTCACGGGTCATTTTCTGCGTGATCTTATCGGTCGCTTTCAGTTCCCTCATAGGCAGTCACCTTCCTTTCCATAGGGGCAGAAGTTACCGCAGGTGCCATTCTCGATCATGGCGATATAGCGGAAAATGGGATAGGCCTGGGGCGGGCAGACCGCATTTCCCAATGTTTTCAGCCGTAGCGCCCGGTCATCCATGCGCTCGGTCATGCGGGGGATTCCTTCCGGTTCGGCGGCCCAGAGGATACGTCCGTCCATCCTTTCGGGAAGCCCATGAGCCATTCCACCCAATCCGGATTCAGCGCCGCCGTTTCGGACACCGGCCGCTCCTGGGAGATGATCTGCGCCGACAGGTTCCCGTCCTTCTTCGCCGGATTGAAGGCCGACGGCTTCAAGGTCGAGCGGAAACCGTCCGACGCCACCGGGGTCAGATAGAATACCGCCGCCGACAGGCTGAGGCTCCAGATCGCCCCGTTTCGGTTCCTCTTGCGGAATATCCCATTGTCCGACAGGAACACATCCAGGCTTGCCGCGTCCCTGGCGGTGTTGTTGTCGGAGGCAAGGGGTGTGGGAAACATCAGCCGCGACGATAAAAGTTCGCTGGCGCTCATGCCATGCGCCGACACCGCAAGCCGGAAATACGAATGGGAGAACAGCGTATCCCGCTTTTGCCAGGTCAAAGATCGTTTTGTCGAGCCCCATATTGATGAAGCCAGCAACATTTTCCCCAAGCACCCAACGGGGCCGCAGCTCGGTAATAACGCGGCACATTTCCGGCCACAGGTAGCGTTCATCCGCAAAGCCCTTCCGTTTTCCGGCGGTGGAGAAGGGCTGACAGGGAAAGCCGCCTGAGATAACGGTAACTGTTTCAAGTCCTGTTTTTTCAAAAAACGCCTCCTTCGTAAAAGTAGTAATATCCCGGAACCTGGGAACATCCGGCCATCGTGCGGAGAGGACGGAGTGCGGAAAATCCGCCCACTCGCACTGGCAGACAGTTTCAAACCCGGCAGCCTCCGCCGCCAGGTCCAGACCGCCAATGCCGGAAAACAGGCTCACATGGGTCAGGTTATTCATGGAGCATCCGCTCCCGGATGGATTTCTCCATTGTATCGTAGGCCCAGGGCGTATCATCCGTGGGTAGACCCCAACGCCTGCAAAGGCGCTTCATCCTGCGCTCATAGCCGGACACGCTTTTCTGGATTTTCAAAAGTGCCTTTTCGTCCGCAGCCTCCGCCAGTCTGCGGGTCAAACTGAAATGATAACAATAGAGATCATACAAATCACCGATCAGAAGCCGAAAACTTCCGCTACCAATCACATATTTTTCATCATTCATGCGCCGCGCCTCCTTTCCCGGTTTCACCAAGTTTTGTTGTCATAATGCTGTAAAGTTCATTGTCCTTCGGGAAGTCATCCACAAAAGGCAGGATCACATTGCCGAAGAAGATCAGCCCCTCGCCGGGGCCTGCGTTGCTGATATGCGCCGCCTGCTGGTTGGAGATATTCAGACGCTCACAGAGGATTTTCCTGTCTCCGCTGGCCTGGTTCAGAAGGTACACAAAATCGCTGTTTTCAAAGATGTTCTCGATCTCCGGGGAGGAAAGCAGGTCCTTGATGTTCTGCGTGATCCCCGTGGGGATACCGCCCCATTTGCGAAAGCGTTTCCAAATCTCCACGCTCCAGGAACCAACTTCACCGCGCAGAAGAAGGTGGAACTCGTCCACGAAGTACCAGGTGGATTTGCCCTGATCCCGGTTCTGGGAAACACGGTTCCACACCTGATCCTGGATCACCAGCATACCCAGGCTTTTGAGCTGCTTTCCCAGCTCCTTGATATCAAAGCAGACAATACGGTTGTTGATATCCACATTGGTACGGTGGTTAAAAACATTCAGGCTGCCATGCACATACAGTTCCAACGCTGCCGCGATCCGCTGCGCCTCCGGCTCCGGCTGCCGTTTGATCTCGTCATACAAATCTTCCAGCAGCGGCATATTCTCCGGGCGGGGGTCTGCGATATAGGGGCGGTACACGATCCGCACAGCACGGTCAATGACCGTCTTTTCCACCGGCTCCAGACCGTTCCGTCCGCCTGCCGCCAGTTCGCAGAACGACAGGATAAAATCTGATTTCAGCGCCAGCGGGTTATCATCCTCACTGTAATTGAGATTGATATCCATAGGGTTCACATACTGCGTGCTGGTAGGTGAGATTTTGATGACCTGTCCTTCCAGACGGTTCACCAGCGGAAAATATTCCGCCTCCGGGTCGCAGATCAGGATATCGTCCTTTGTGTTCAGGAACACACCCACGATGGAACGCTTTGCGGAAAAACTCTTGCCGCTGCCGGGCGTACCTAAGATCATGCCGTTGGGCGTTTTCAGCTTTTTGCGGTCAGCAAGGATCATATTGCCGGAAGTGGCATTGAGCCCGTAGTAAAGAGCTTCGCCGCCGTGGAAAATCTCCTGTGTGGTGAAGGGAACGAACACCGCCACCGCCGAAGTGGTAAGCCCGCGCTGTATCTTAATGCGGTTGACACCCAGGGGCAGAGCCGACACGAAGCCGTCCTCCTGCTGAAAGTCCAGCCGCACCAGGGAGCAGTTATATTTCTGCGCCACGCTTGCCGCACGGAGAAGGTCATTCTCCAGCTTTTGCTTGCTGTCCGCAAAATTTACCACCAGGAAGGTCATCAGGAACATTCGCTCATTTCTGCTTTGCAGGTCACGGAGGATGTTCTTTGCCTCGCCTGCGTAGGTGGCAAGATCGGTGGGGATGATATCCATATCGAAACCTTCCCGCACTGCCTTTTTCTGTGCGTCGATCTTCATACTGTCAATGTCAGTGATCTTCCGCTTGACCGTTTTGATCGCCTCGTTCTGGTCCATGCTGCGGATATGGAGGCTGACAAGCAGCCCGCTGTCCGTATCCAGCAGTTCGGTGAGCATACGGTCATCCATTTCCGGTGCGCTGATCTGCAGAAAGGACACGGCACAGAATTTATCCGCCATCGTGAACTTCCGTGCTTCACCGAAGCGGAAGGAAGATGGTGCGATAAAATCCTGAACCGACAGGCCGGAAGGGGCAAGCCAGCTCCATTCAAAGGCAAACCGTTCCCCGTCCGGGTGCAGGATGCCGTGGAGCATTTCCAGCCACTCCTTGCCGCCAAGCTCCTTTGCCAGAGCACCCATGACCTTGAAATGGTTGAGGGCATCCATGACGATCCGGGAAAATCGTGCCCGTGCGGTTTTGCTGTCCCGTGCCTCAATGGTGAGGGTCAGATACTTTGTTTTGATAAGACCGTTGTTGCCCCGTTCAAGCTGCTTGCGGAGCATTTGCGTGTAAAGCTCACGGATATGGTCGAAGTGATCTCCCTGCGCCGCGATCTCGATACGCTTCACAAAATCCTCCCGGTTCATGCGGCGGCTCACAAGGGAGAGCTGCATCCCGATAGAAGCGTCATGGGCGTTATACATATCGCAGAGGGCTTCAAAGATCGCCGTCTGGTCGTCAGGCTTTGCAAGCTGATAATTCACATCCTCGAACTCGATACACTTCGACCAGGTGTGGTCGTCCAGCTTGCACAGACCGTCCGGGTACATCTGGCGGAACGGTAAGGTGTCCTGTGCGGAATGTACCTTGCCGTCGCCTCTGGCGGTTTCCAGGATACGGCTGATCTCACGCTTTTCTGCGGCGGTCAGCTTTACCGCGGGTTTTGCCGCCTGTTGTGCCTGTGGCTTTGGCTTTCGCTTTCTGAACAATGGCTTTCACCTCCTTTTCCGCCTGAGCCTGACGCTCCAGGGCTGCATAGAAATTGTTTGTCTGGTAAGGCCGTTCCTTCGTCCGCAGGAACATACAGCGGATGACCTGTCCGGCCACCACCTCCAGGGGTTGGCCGTGCCGCTCATACATGGCGAGCAGAAAGAACGGGAGCATGACGATAATCATGCAGAACGCGGCGGCGCTGTTGCTGGCCGTGCGTCTGAGCAAAAAGAAAAGCGGTACTCCGATGAGTGCCGCCGCTCCGAAACATATAAGCTGCCGTTTGGTAAGCCCAAACAGCACTTTGGATTTTACTTTCGTCAAATCCTTTGGAATGGTTACATACGCCAATTTATCAAGCCTCCTTAATGCGCTCCGAACAGGCTCTTAGAGAGGCTGCCGGTCTTGAACAGGGCGAAGCACAGCAGGACCGTGTAGCCCATGCAGGCCCATATCGCGCCTGAGATATTTCCGTCCGTGGCGATACTCTGTACCAAAACAGAGTAGATTCCCACGCACACCATGATTAGAAATGCCTGGAACGCCAATGCAAATAGGGATTTCAAGTAGTTCTGTCCTGTATGGCTCCAATCCCGGTTCGTCATAGTGGCAAGCGGAATTGGTCCAACGGAAGTTGTCAAATACACCTCGATCATGCGGCCGTAGATGACAAGCATGATACAGATGGAAAGGGCGTTCATGGTAAGCCCCACGAAAAGGGACTGGAACCACAGCCCGAACAGTTCTCCCGTGCCCAGGGCTTCAAGCTGCGCCTCCATATCCGTGATGACGCTGCTGATATCAATGGAGGTATTTCCGATGATGACACCCGCGCTGCTGTTCACAACACTTTGCCCCACATCGAAGATACCCATGACGATATTCCATGTGTTTGTCACAATGAGGACGGCACAGAAGGTCTTGAAAATCCACTTGAAGAACATCCAGGTATCTACATCGGAAGCGTTTTGTCAAGACTGTCATTCAAATAAGGCGTAAAAAAAGAAGAACACCACGCAAGCAAGCGTGATGTTCTTCTGAAAAAAGCGGTCTATGCGGCTTTAATGAGGAAAACGGTCTGCGTCTTTAGGTCTACCCGGTCAACGTCATATCCGGCGTTGTAGATAACATTCGATAGCGGCCTGTCTTGGGACGGATACCAGTAGGAAGCGTATTTGAAAGCCGACGCGCATAGCTTCTTCCCGGTAAGCTCCTCCACCTTTGCAAAGGGGAGCGCAAGGGTGGCCTCGCCCTGCTTCGACAGGTATTCGCCGACAGAGAGGAAAGCGGAGTTGTCCGGCACATACCGCTTTTCCGGGCTTGCCGCTGCGGGGGCTTCGTCTGCCTCGTCCTCCGGCAATTCGATTTTCCCGATGAAGTTGAAATAGATGTCCCCCTTTTGGTCGTACTGATAGCGGTCTATGCACAACGATTTTGTCAATAAACTCGTTAAGCATGGGGGTGGTAAGCTCGGTAAAATCCGTATAGCGGTTGACAAGCTCCATGAAGCTGCTGACTTTTTCGCTGTCCTCCTGTATGCCGTCCACCTCCGCTTGCAGCTCGGCAAGCCGCGCCTCAAGCTGCTCCTGCTCGGCTTCATACTGCCCGGATAGCTTCGCATGGCGTTTCTCCGGCAAGCGTCCCAGCGCGTAGTCCTCATACAGCTTTTGCAGGAGTATATCAAGCTCGTCCATGCGGCTCATTATTCCCGCAAGCTCCGCTTTTCCGGCCTGTAAGGTCTGCTTTTGGCTGTCTGACGCGGTTTGCATGACAAGCCTTTCAAAGTCGGCGCGGTGTTCCTTTGCGTAGCCCGACACTTTCCGCAAGGCTTCAAGGACAAGCTCCCGGACAATCTCTGTCCTGATAAAGTGTATCGTGCAGTCGGCGGTCTTTTTGCGGTAGGAAGAACAGATATAATTGTTGCGCGGGGTCTTGTGGTATTTGTCGCCGTCGCTCCTGTCGTTATACATCTTCGCGCCGCAAGTCCCGCAATACATCAGCCCGGTAAGCGGGTTTGCCTCGCGGTTTCTGTCGCCGCGCCGGATAGTCCTTTTCAATCGCTGTGCGTTATCCCATGTCATTTTGTCGATGATGGCCTCATGGGTGTTTTCAAAGACTTTCCATTCTTCCTGCGGCGCGGTGCGGCGGTTTTTCTCCCGAAAGCTGCGCTTGTAGGTCTTGAAGTTGACCGTATGCCCCATATACTCAATGCGGTTGAGGATATAGGTTACTGTCGTTCCCCACCAGCGGTAGGGGTCGGGGAAAACGCGGTTTTTGTAGTTGCCCACGCCTTTCCCCGCCAGATATGCAGACGGGCATAGCACCTTTTCAGCGGATAGTATGTCGGCTATCTGATATGCGCCCTTTCCGGCAATCGTCATGTTGAATATCCGGCGCACAACCGCCGCCGCTTCCTCGTCGATTACCCAGCGTTGCGGGTCGTCCGGGTCTTTCAGATACCCATAAAGGGGGTGGTTGCCTGTGTGCTTGCCCTCGTTGCCCTTTGCCCGGTAGATAGCCCGTACCTTTTTCCCTGTGTCCTTCGCGTACCACTCATTTAGGATATTGCGGAACGGCGCAAAATCATTCTCGCCCTTTGCGCTGTCCACTCCGTCATTGATAGCAATAAAGCGGACTCCATTTTCCGGAAAAGTCATTTCCGTATAGAAGCCCACTCTCAAATAGTCGCGTCCCAGCCTTGACATATCTTTGGTGAGAACAACGCCGACAAGCCCCGCTTCAATATCTTTCAGCATTTTTTGAAAGCCGGGGCGTTGAAAATTCGTCCCGGAAAAACCGTCATCACAATATAGACGGAGATTCGGGAAACCGTTGTCCTGCGCGTATTTAGTTAATATGGCCTTTTGGTTTACTATGGAATTGCTGTCGCCTTGCAGCTCATCGTCGCGGCTGAGGCGGCAATATCCGGCTGTGATTTTTTGATTTGACTGTCTGCTCATGGCGTTACCTCTTTCAGACAGCCAGCTCATTTGCGGCATCCATAGTATAGCGGAAAAACAAGCGGAAGTAAAGCGCGTATTTGTAAATATTCCCGTTCATCATACACACTCCATTCTGATAAGCCGCTTGATTTTGTCGTTCATGTCCTCCTTGCCGTTCTCCTTAAAGTGCATGGTTACGCGATAGGTCGTATTGCCGATACGCTTATTCAGCTTAACGGCGGCGGTCTTTTCAGCCACTTTTCCGGTGGTGGTATTGGTCTTTTCTTCTGCCATAGGCTCTCCTTTCATAGAAAAAGCCCCATGCAGCTATCACATGGGGTGGTAAGTGTTAAATTGTTCAAGGGTGCAAGGGTGCAACAATGCAAAGGTATCTATGGATTGCACCCTTGCGCTGCACTCTTGAGGCGGTAGTACCATTGGTTTCCCCGGCGTTTGACCTCTATCCGGGTTTCTAAATTGCGGCGGGCGGTTTTCAGCGTTCTCTCGGATATGCCCACTTCGGCTGCGGCTTTCATAACTTCCTCGCTTGTCATTTCATTTTCATCTGCTAAAAGGTCGAGTATCAGCGTTTCCGCTTGCTCGGTCTTGGTGGCGGTGTTGCCGCCCGCGCCGGATAGAAGCTCATCGGCGGTAATGTCATATTCGCCCACCCACTCAAAGCCCGTTTCGGGGTCAAGACAGAACGCCATAGGCTTGCCCTCCGGCGCAAGGGAAGATTTGTCATGGACGATTACCCGGATATTCGGCTCACGCTTCACGCGCCCAATGAGAAGCACACTCCGCGCCGCCGCCCGGAAGTCGATAGAGCCTAAACCTCTATATGCGCTCTGCCCTCCGGCGGCTTTGTTCAAATGCCCGATAAGGATAACGGCGCAAGCGGTACGCTCCGCAACTTCGGCAAGGCGGCGGAAGATAGGGCGTATCTCGTTTGCCTTGTTCATGTCGGTCTTTTCGCCCACATAGGCTTGGATAGGGTCAAGGATAATCAGCCGCGCCCCGTTCTGCCGGATAGCTTTCTCTATGCGCTCGTCGGACAGGGATAGCTCCTGCTTGCTCTCGTCAATGACAAGCACCCGGTCAAGGTCTGCCTCGGCTTCCATAAGCCGGGGCTTTACGGTATCGCCCAGCCCGTCCTCTGCGGTCTGATAGATGACATTAAACGGCTCATGCTCCGGCATAAGGGGAAAGGGTTTGCGATTGGTGCAAGCAGCACATAAACAGAGTGCAAGGGTGGTCTTTCCCTCGCCGGGGTTGCCCTGTATGATTGTTACCTTGCCGAATGGGATATACGGCTTCCATAACCATTCAACGGTCTGGGTGTCCACCTCGCTCATGCGGATAATCTCAACGGTTTCCTCCTGCGGCGGCTCTTTCACGCCGTAAATCGCTTCCCGGATATACTTCCCGTCCGCGATTTCTGCCCGGTGCTGC
>ERZ773143.2850-NODE-2850-length-11541-cov-179.818475_pt1 | contig 11541 bp, 27 predicted proteins | sample MGYA00580852_ERZ773143 | MGnify/ENA primary metagenome ERZ773143 (study PRJEB29015, sample SAMEA2737853) | human gut metagenome | biome: human gut; feature: human-associated habitat; material: faeces | place: China | collected 2012 ... | reverse complement strand
ACCCTCTTTCTTGAACTTACTTATATATCTACTTAAGTTATCAGGAGTAATACCCATAGTACTTTTAATCATCCTACGATTGTCAGTATTAGCTACATTTTTACTTACACCAGGTATTGGAGTAAAGTTCACATCTAATTCAACGAACTTAGTAAGTAACTCCAATTCCCTATTTGTAAGTTGTAGTATACCATTTAAAGCGTTAAGGTATTCATAGTAAAGATTGCCTTTATTAACAGTCTTTACTAATTTATTCATCTAACAAATCTTTAATACTATTGAGAACTTTATTTAAATTATGGTATACAGTTTCTGCTTCTACTTTAACACACTGTTGAACATTGCCTTCATTATAATCCTTCATCAATTCGTTATAATCTTTAGTATATGTATCAATCAAAGTATTAACGTATTCTTTTACTTTCTCTAACTTATCGCAGCAGCATTCACATTCATCCACACCTTCTTGTACTTCTTCACTGTACCAAATTACATAATCTTTATTGGCTAATTCTTCCATAGTAGAAGAATCAAACGCCATTGAAGTATAAGTTTCTGTATCTGATACTACTTCAGATTTCTGAAGTTCCCACAAGTTTAAATCTTCAACTTTAGTAAACACATCACCTTTTTCAGCGAAGCTAAAATCCTTAATTACTTTGTATCCTTCCATATGTCTAACTTTTTATTTAATATCTTTTGTTTAAATTCTTGTATCTTATTAAAGTTTTGTTTACACTCTTCGTAACCATCAATTCTACCTTGGTCATAACCTTCTTTCTTTCCTTGACGATAAGTAAGAGCACCAAAACCAATAATACTCACAAGTACTATTATTATTGTTCCCATAATGCCCTTAAAACGTATTAATATAATAAGTGTTTAAAATATTTAACATTTATTAATGTTTAGTAAAGTAATAGTAAAAAGAATGCCCTGCTTTGATGGCAGGGCAGCGATTTAATACTCTAAAAACATTCAATTCGTGAATGATAGCTTATTTAACGACTTTGGCTACAACGTCGTATGGCTTAACTAATTGTGAGTCTTTAAATAGATCAAAGTCTTTAGCAAATTTCTTAGGGTATACTATAGTATCACCAACCTTAATGGTACTATCGGCACCGGTTGGAATAGATAGAACAATACCTTTTGCAAAATCTGATTCAACTTCTTTAGTATGAGTCTTTACTTCATACTTATTAAAACCTTCTTCATCCTTTTCACCAGTAGGGATTTGCTCTGTATATTCTTTAGTAACCATGATAGGAGCTAAAGGTTTTACCAATATATCTTTTTCAAAACTATATTCCAATCCGTTTACCACTGTTTCTAGTACTTTATCTTCCATAATATTTACTTTATAATATCTATTAACGCAGTAAGTAAAGTAAGGTTACTCATCTATATGATTAAATTTGCGCTTAAATATATATCCTTTATGACATATATCCATTCTATCTTTAAAGTTAGCGCAATTCATATTATTAACAAACGCACAACCTACACAACAACCTTTACTAAGTTCAGGAGTAGCTATATAAGTTTTATTCCTGAAAACATACTCAATTCTATCTGCTTTTTTTTGTTCGTTCTTTTCCATAGTAATACCGTTTTAGGGGCTACCTTTTTTATTCAACGACCGCCAGAAAGGTAGCTAAACTGAGCCTACTTACGATTAGGATTCCCTGGTGCGCTTCTACTTTACAGTAACTTCTTTAAGCGTGGAATGTACTACGATCCCGTGTACTTAGGGCACATTACTTTGTTAATTTATTTAGTATGATATAAGCTAGACACCCTAACATACCTACTAAACATAGTGCAGTAAATTCTGTCATTTAACTGTATTTATTTCTTTCTTAAACTGTTTATATAAATCTTCAGAGAAAGTATATTCTATTTGTCCTGGTAAAGTAAAGGATCTATAATTATCATTTAATTTATAGTTCTTACTTATCTTACTTAAGTAAAGGCAATTAGAATATTGCTAGTCTTTCTATCTTATAAAATAATAATTCATTCTTTGTTATTTATTTCTGGGGCAGTGATATAACTGTATATCATTGTTATTATACTTACTGTATATATAATTGCTAATATTGTCATAAATAAGTAAAGATTAATTCTAAAGTAATAGGACTTACATCATCTACTTTAGTTAATTCTTCTAATATATCTTCTGTATTCATACTGTATTTAACTGTATCTACTGTATACAGTAACGTATATTTAACTATATTAGTTGTTATTATTAACATTTATTATGAATATTTATTTAAGTTTAATAGCTATTTTTTTACATTATTTAAAATAAAAATATATAAAAAATTTTTTTGGTGAAGAAATCTGCGTGTGTTAAGCTGTACAAAATCAAGCCCCCTCTCTCTTTAATCGGGGGAAAGACCCCGTAGTAGTAACATTAATAAGTAAAAGTATGGCTAAATCAGATTTCAACAACTCAGTATTTGTAGTAAAAGTGTATGAACACACTACTCCTTTAATCGTAGAAACATTTCCAGCAACTGAACAAGGTATCAGTGATGCACATCAGTATTGTGAAATTATGGAAAGAACTGGTAAAGGAAGATACGATGTGGTTGTGCCTGTCACACAAACCAACCATTAAATAAAGGGATAATTAATTTTATCCCTTTATCTTTTCTTATTAATATATAGCGCAAATTACAAACCCATAAATATCAGCAACTATGAAAGTAAAAGTAGACTATGACAGAAGTGAAATCGTTGAATTTCAATCTGATGCAGACAAAGGACACAATTATTTAAGATTAATATTTGTGCCAGAGAAAATGTCACTACTAGAAAGAGCGGCAAAAGGACGTTCATCAGAATATCAGATGAACTTCTATCCTCAAAGAGATAACGAAGGTACAATAAACCAAGAGTTTGAAGATGCTATCATTGATGCATTTAACAACAAAGAAATCGACAAAGAGCCTGTTTATGTAGACAGAGTAAGTGTAGAGATTGCACCAGTTGTTATGACTTATCAAACAGATAGTAGAAGAGGAAACTATTCTAAAGGTGACGTAATCATGGAAGGTAACAACGCTAGAATTTACACAAGCATCCAGCTTACTTGCTTGATGAAAATTGTAAAAGGTGAGGAAGTACCAATGATGAGTGAAAACGAGCTTAAAACTCGTGCAAATGCTATCAGAGCATATCGTATTGATGAAGGTCAATGGTATGATGCTGAAGAATATTTAGCAAATACAAATGACGAAACAGAAGAGGAAGAACAACCTGACATCATAAATGATGAACCAGAACAACCAAAACAACAACCTCAGAATCGTCAACCAAACAGACCTGTCAGAAGATAAACTAAAGAAGCGGTGCAAAAAAGCACCGCCCTTTTTTAAAAAGAAGCAACAAAACCAGACAATGATATAATCAATATATTTTATTTATAAAATACTTTACATCATGAAAATTCTAGCTAAAATAATCAAAACAAGTGCAGCAATTGCAGCATTATCGGCAATAGCAGCAATTATAACAGGTATAGTATTTGAAAGCGTAAAACTAACAAGTTATTTTCTTGGAATATTCATAGCACTCAGTCTAATCAATCTAAATATCTACATAATATTAGGTATATTAGGTAAAGACACTAAAGACTTAGAAAATTAAGAACATATCTATGATAAAGCTTATAAATATTATAACACAAATCATAATAGTACTAGGATGTTGTGCTATATTAATATTTACATTATCTATAGCAATAGCATTTGCTAAAAATGATTTCGCAACAATAACAAATATATATGATTATATATATGTTAAACGTATCAATGAAACTCAATCATATAACATTTATGGCAATAATATTAATGCTACTTAATATGATTAACAATACTATCTAGATTTGATTATCTTTATAGTAACTAAATTAAAAAACTAATAACTTTCCAAGACGTTGAGGACATCAGTTTCTTATGTAAATCTAAAGGTTGTGGACTATCCACGTAAATACTTAGCTAATCCAAGCCAGATTAGAGAATTCCTTTAGTCTTAAGTTTTAGGTGTAAAATGCTAATTATTTATTTCTATATTGTAAGGATACAGCCATACTATCCTTTACTTTATTATTACTTAACCATACACTACAGTCTGTGAAGATAGTAGTGTTTTTAAACAGATTATTAACTTAAAATTAAGATAAAATGCTAAGGTACACAATTTTAGATATTGTTATCAACAATAATGATAATATATCACAAGAAACATTTGAATGCTTTATAGAAGCTATTGAAGAAAATCCAAAAATTGATCTTATGAAAGAAATAAATCAAGAAATAGGAGAAGTAGGAAATATTCAACATCGTATAATTTTACGATACGAGAATGAATTCATACCTGTAATAAAAAATATCATTGAAGACTTTAATCTAACTAATAATATTAAAAGTTAAAATTATGAAAACAAGAAAACACTTTATCAGAAAGTATGAACTCTTAGCAAGATGTATTCAAACTAACTTAGAGTTATTTATACTACAATAGTAATGCAGCCATAGACAGTGGCAAGCCTGTAAATGCAGAGCCAACTACATGTAGTATTAGTACTAATTTTTAATTTAAAACAACTAAAGTATGAACTTAGAAGATATCAAATCGTACAAAGATGCGTGTAAAATCATTAATCGCAAGCCTAGACGTTATAGAGATAACCATATAAACATATATGAACAACTATCTACAATTACGGCAGCTGTGAATTATATTGAAACAGGTACGCAGTGGAAACATATAGTAAAACCAAATAATGAATTCTATGAGATTTATTATTGGAAAACATTCAGCACTCACTCAAATGATAAATCGGATAAAGGTCTTTTCTCTCTTAGTTCCCATAATGGGGTTGGTAGTTCCCTTGCTTCTATCGGTTCTGATTTACGATTTGCAACAGCACGTGGTGCAGAATATGTTAAAACAACTTTTGAAATACTATTACGTCAGTGGTTTGATCCTGATTCTATTAAATAGTAGGGGACAGCATTAGCTGTCCTCTTTATATGTTTAATCAATAAACTAAAGTATATGCAACAATTAGTAACAATATCTTTCGCAATTAAGAACACAAAAGAAGAAAGAAACAAAATCATAAAATATATGAATAGGCATTTTAGCATACCTGTGCAAGAAACTAATAATTTACTAGATATTGCGTACATAGCAGAACTAGTTTACTTTAGAGCCATAGATTTTGAATTAGACTTTCCTGATGAATATACAGAGGAGGATATGTTTAAGAAACTAAAAATAGCACTCCCTGATGTATCGTTTACTTGTCAAATCAATAACAAAACTTTTGAACATGACATATCAATTAAACCTGAAAATAAAAAAGTTGAGCCGACAAATAGAAACACAACTAATATTTCAGTTACAATTGAAAAAGCACTAAAAGAAGAGTTTGTCATTATTCATAGAAAAGACCTTGAAAAATTAAAAAGAACTGAAAATGGACTAAAAGACTTACTAGGAACTATCGAAAATTTAAACAATAAACTTAAAACTTTATCAAATGACATTAGAACAATTTCAGAATCTTAAAATCGGCGACATAGTAGTAGCTAAATTAGTTAACTCAAAACAAAGTCGCGTTAACCCTGTCACTAACATTGACAGAGGAAATCTAAAACTACACATAGGTAGAAGTGGAAAATGGCGTAGCTATTCACAATTTGAAGTATTAACTGCTGAATATGTAGTTAAATGGATCAAACGAAGAATAGATAGTAAATCATCTCCTCATTTTACTATTGAAATTAAGAGTGATACTGAAGTAACATTTAAAGTTCATAAAAAAGTACAATTCAATCAATGAAAAAGTTAACAGAACAACAAAAAGTCAGAAGGCAAATATTATTTAATATGCCTTATTTATTGCTTACTTTTCTTATCAAAGAAAAAGTATTAGATAGCTTTTTAGACGGCAGTAGTAAATATGCTCATGATAATAAAATAAACCTAGAATCATTTTATAGAATATTAAGAATTCCTGATATGGCAATTGAATGTACACTTATATGGAGATATACAAAAGAAGGACATCATTTTTGGAGAAAACTTCACAATAAATATAAAAACATATGGGAAATGAACGATTCTGGCGCATTGTTATTACTATCAGATTATTAGTATACTTACTAATATTATTAGCAGTAGTAATAGCAATAGTATTTGTAGCAAATAGTATTTAATCAATAAATAGTTATTATGCAAAAGTTAATGTATTTTTTATTTGGACTCATAACTGCATTATTTGCAGCTGTGATGATTATTGAACATCAAGGAATATATTTCTTTGATGAAGAAGTGTATGGACTGTTATATACCGATTATTGGAATTATTGGTATTACTCTAAAGTAGTGATAATCGCACTATTTATATTCTGCGTATTATCTTTTGTATATACACTTGGCAGTAGATATAAAGATAAAGACAATGGATACAAAGAAATCAAACCAAGCTGATTTAGCAGATATATGGTGGAATAAATTTGAAAACTGGTATGAAACACATCCAGTAACAAGAGTATTAATTGTAATAGATGCAATATTAATAGCATTTATATACTTAGTATTAACTTAAAACATTATCAAAATGAGTGAATTTTTATTATTACATGACAATGAATCAGGAGGAAAGCCAGCCACTGTAAGAAAAAGTATTATTTCTTCAGTTCTTCCATCAGAAGATTATTCAGAAGGATCAGCTATCTTTACTAAACTTGATGATGGAGAAACTATGATTCTCGAAGCAAAAGAATCAGTAGAAGAGATTTATAACATGTTAAAAGATTAAACAACATTTATCAAAAATGAAAAGTAAATACGTATTTTGGCTAATTGCAGCAATAGCAGCATTAGCAATTTTTATCAGTTGTGCAAGACCTCGTAGTCCTAAAGAAAAACAAATCCCTAAAACGGACACAATTGAACAAGTAGTAGCACCAACAGTACAAGAAGTGCTACAGTGGCGTGAAAGTATGAGATTAGACAAGTATGTAGATAGTGTGTTCTTGGTTATGCCAGAACAAGTACTAACTCAAATACTTGTAACCAAAGGTACAGATTTATCAAATCATGAAATTGTTTCTATTTATATTAGTAACAAAGACTTTTATGATAAATTAATAAAGAGGAGTATGGATATACAAAAAGAATATATACCAGATAGTATGCCAAGGTCCTCATTACCACAACTTAATAGTGACTCAATTCATGCCGCAGTACATTAGAAAATTAGTGTTAAAACACGAAGATGAATCTCTAGAGCAATATGAAACTAGAGTAAACAAAGAATTAGAAAAGCTTGAGAATTATAGTGAAGATGAAGCACATACTCATTTATTTGCAACAGATTCACAATACTTAGCTACTATAATGTTTTGTAAAAAAGATGATTCTATAAAGAAGAAAATAGGATTTTAAATATCATCAGATAAAGCTGTATTGGTTCGTGAGAATAGATGCAGCTGCCTCCTTACTGTGAGAATCAGTGACAAACATGTGGGGCTTATATCTAATCATTTCAGAGGGCAGCATTGCTGTCGTTTGAAGGTAGGTGGAGGAGATTAGTATTAGTGCAGACGTTAAAACCATGTACTCCAATAAGATTAGTTTGACAGCTATATCTGCTTATGAGTTAAAACTAAGTGAGAGTCATTTTAATTAGTATTTCAATTAAGCTGTATTAATGTAGAAGTTACACAACGATGTGAATCGTCAAGCCTGCAATATACTGCAATATATTGTATAAACTGTTACATGCCTTCTTTATTTACTGTAAGCGTACAGTAGAAAATGTGTGTTAATATATAATTAAGATTGATAAAACCATCTAGTTGCAGCTAGACGTCCTCAAAATATTGTATAATTAAAACTATTAAATATGAAAGAATGAATATTTTTAAGAAAATCAAACTGAAAATCAGTAGTTACAGAAGGCTAAAAGCCTATCATAGTAACATTAAACGACTTGCTGAATTAGAATTATTAGACAATCCTAAAAAGCAAAAAGAAGTTGCATTACGTTCACAATGTTTAATTCATGGGCACAAATGGAAAAATGAGCCTAATAACAATGAATTAAGCATTCCTATTACTAAAAGAACTTACTGTGAAAGATGTGGTAAGTACTATAGTCAAGAAATTTATAAACAACTTTAAATTCATATCAAATGAAATCTTTAAACTTTGTAATTATTGGAATTCCTGCATCAATCAATCAGGAAAGTATTGTAACAGCAGTAGCTCTTATGGCTAAGAAACTTGGTTTATCAGAAGTACATACAGAAATACTTGAAACAAGTAAATTTGTAACTAGCTCTTCAAATAAACAAATGATTGAGGCTGTATTAAAAGATGTTATTACTGTATGTACCGCAGCTGGTCTAATGAATATTGCTGCAATCAATGCCAATTTTTGGAAACTGATTGAAGATGGTAAATTAACTAGACCACAAATTGAGATGATGCTGGATGAAAAAGAAGTTACAATTGAGTATCTCAACAAAAAGGGATGTGCTTATATCTTTGATCTTTTAGTACAAGCAATTAGAGTGTTATAATTATGGGAAAGACTTATAAAGAATCTCATTTTCCAGGTTCTAAGCAATCAGGAAAAGCAGCTGAATATCAGTCTAAAAAAAGAGTTAGACATTCTAAAATGCAACCGTATAAAAGGGAAAGAGCTATAGTATAATTTTTGTTATAAGTGAAATTATGAGCAGAAAACAAAGAAGTTTAGCTAAAAAGATGTATAATAAACTATATCTAAATGAGGCATTATTAAGTGGAAAATCTGTTCTTGAAGTATTTAGAATACATCATAGAACAAGTAAAACTAAAATTAATGATCTAGAAATGTATTATTATCGTCTTTATGCAAAGCTACAAGAAAAAGAGGAAATGAAGAAGAAATTCTTAAGTGAAACACTTCCTCGAATAAAAGAAGCAAATAAACGTCGAGAAGCTGCATATTTAGCAGCTATTGGCAAGTAAACAGAATTACTAATTAAGTAGTTATGATAGAATCCAATCAACACAGAAGGTTATAACGCCAGACCCCTAAAGGTGATTAATACCTACGGACTATACAACGGTCAACCTTATTTAAGGTCAGGAGAAGGAAAAGGGCTAGCTATCAAATAAGGCGTACGAATAGATAGTATAACTTTCTATTTCTTTATTATTATGTGGACAAAAGAAGAACTAGAAAAGAAAACAAAAGAAGAACTAATAAACATTATTATTAAAATGCAGATAGATATTCGAGAAGAAAGAGATGAGATCTATCGCGAAAGTTTATCAGATACTTTATGGGGTTAATTCATTCACTTAAATAAATCAATTATTAACAATTAAAATCAAAAGAATTATGAAAAATTTTATGAATCTTGTAGGAATTATGTTAGGTGCAACAATGTTATGTGACAAAGCAACTGATGGAAGTTATAACTTTGAAGCTGGAATGAAAGCTCAAGAAGAAAAAGACGGTAAAGTTGAAGCGGCAGCAGTTGCAGAAGCTAAGAAACAGATACAACAAGAACAGTTAGAACGTGATTCTATGGAAGTAAAACGTAGAATCAAAGAATGTGACAAAGCTGTTTCTAAAGCTGAAAGAAACGGACGTTTTGCATCAAAACACAAGAACATTATGAAGGACTTTTCTGAAGAACTGAAGAAAGCTCAAGCTGAATTTGAAGCTACTGGTGATTACAAAGCTTGGGACAAAAAGTACTCAGAACTCACAGATAAGAAAGACGAAGCTATCGCAAAAGCGAAAGAAGAAGTCTTTGGTTCAAGATACGAAAATATCTATCTTTAATCAACATCCGTATTCTAAATGCTTTTATGCTAAAATAGAATAAAAGTCTAACCGCAAACTATATAAGTCGCATTGTCGCATTAAGGAGTTCGGGTAGATCGAACTGAATTGACAGTTCTATTTAATGCTTTTATGCTAATAATAGGAATACATGCCTACTGATCATGTGCTATAGTAGATCATTTCTTCACTCCGTATACTTTATGTTCCAAGAGTGAAGAATAGTCTCATAGACGAAAAACAGTAAGTATATCAAAATACATATACATATAGTACTTATATGTCTATATTTCAATCGAGTCTCTAGCTTGCTAGATGAGCACTTGGTATAATATGTATTCTGTCAAAGATCTTTAAATTCTAAAGTAATAGAAGCTTTATGCTGTTATATACTAGATTCAATGCTTTATGCTCGTAATCAATAGTATATACTATTACTTTAGGATTACCTTATTAAGTATAGAGAGCTTGATCGTTCTCTATACTACTATTGACTGTTAGGTCATTATATGCCTGAAGAAGACTTCCGTTCAATTCGGAAATGCTCCACTAATAATTTTTATAAAAGGGGCATACAGGTATTGATTCGCAGAAACAATAATGAATAGGTCAATAAACGTCAGAAATGACAAATCTTTTGTAACAGACTATACTCGTATCGCAGCGTGATATGATAAGTCAACGGCTAAGCTAATGTCGTAAAAAGCTGGTTAAGAAATACTATGGATGTAACGGGTAACATCACAACACTGATAAGGTTGAGTTATAGGTTCGAGTCCTATTAGTATTACAAATTATCAAAATTAAAAACAAAAAGTATGAGCATATTAGATTTATTAAAAGAAAAATCTGTCAAAGAAAAAGAGAACTTTTTAAACTCTGTAAGATCTAAAGCATCTTCTAAATTAAAAAATACAGATGATAATAAAATATTAGATGTAATAAGTATAGTAGATGCATTTAGTTCATCTTTATCTACTACTAGTTTAATTGAACAATCTTCATGTGTTCCTAAACAGAATATAGTTTTACCTACAGAAATATTAGGTCAAGGTATAGATCAAATACCTTTACAAAAATATGACATCATTAGAGCGAAAATAGGTCCAAGTGCACACTATGGAGTAATCTATAAAATAGATCCTGAACTAAATATTGCTTGGACAGTAAGTATAACTAGCGATATTACTTTAGATAATTTAATTCCTATTAAAAAGAGTAGATTATTTAAAACATTCTTTGTAGCTTATTTTCATCCTATATTCTTAAACAAGAATGGCTACACCTTTTGTAATGTTTTTGATAATAAAGAAGAATTTGATGAAGCTATAAGAATTATTAAAAAGTATTATAAAACAAACTTTAGAGTATGAAAATAGATTATAACAAAGTATCAATTATTCCTTTAGATTATAATAAAGGAGATAAAGGTTTATGACTAGCAGTTAAAAAGAATAATAAATATATTCTGAGATTACTAGCTATATTTGAAACAGCTCTCATTGAACAAATCAAAATAAGCAACAGAGATTTGTTCGATTATAATGTATTTTACAATCTGAAAGAAGCATTATTAGATTATGATTTTACTTTAACTAAAAAGAATTATAATCAATTAGATGCTTTAGCTTCAATAAACGAAAAGAAGCATTATGAACAATACTTAAAAA
>ERZ773143.2839-NODE-2839-length-11593-cov-5.379875_pt1 | contig 11593 bp, 9 predicted proteins | sample MGYA00580852_ERZ773143 | MGnify/ENA primary metagenome ERZ773143 (study PRJEB29015, sample SAMEA2737853) | human gut metagenome | biome: human gut; feature: human-associated habitat; material: faeces | place: China | collected 2012 ... | reverse complement strand
TGCCGCTGCGACGGCTTGCGCGTTAAGATACTCCCCGCGCTGGTGTCCGTGCAGCCGCAATGCCGGATCGTATACGACTCGGTCGTCTCGCGGCGGATGGGCGGGCATATCCTGCGCCTTACGTGCGACCGCCGGCCCGACCGCAGGGTGCCGCTGCTGGCCGTGAACGGTGAGGATGTGGCGCCCCTGATGTCCGGTTATTCCGAGAAAAACGGCCTCGAAGAGTTTGTTTACCACTACCGGGTCGCCGGTGACGGCCCCGGCACGTATTCCTGTGTCCCGCGGTTGTCGTTCGGCGGCCGGGAGTTCGCCGCGGAACCTTATGTCGTCACCGTAAAACCCGCTTCGGCCGCCGTGTCATTCGGGCGGTGGTGGCTTTATGTGCCGGTGGGTGCGCTGCTGGCGCTCTGGGGCGCGGTGTTCGTACGCGACCATACGGTCGCGGCCGGCAGGAATGCCGTCGTGTCGCGGTTTTCATGGCGCGGGTATATGCTCCTCGCCCTTGCCCTGCTCTTCGTCGGGTTCAGCGCCGTGTTCCTGTGCCTCCTGTTCGCCCCGGGGGCAAAACCATTCGCGTTGTACCTGGCTGCCGCTGTGATGCTTTTCGGCTCCTGCTGGCTGGTGTTCGGGGAGTTGCGGCGCTCGGCCGTGAGGTTGTGCCTCGATGCCGGGACGCTCTGCGTTACACCTTATATGGGGCTGGGCATGACCCGCAGGTACGATATGCACGACTTCGACGGTGTCACCACATCCGTCCTTGTCAGCCGGGGCGAAGTGTACGAATACCGTTACCTGCTGAAAGGCGGGCGCCGCGAGGTGCGCCTCTCTTCGTGTTACCTGAAGAATTACGCGCGGCTTTCCACGGCCATCGGCGCCTGTTGCCCGGACAGGGGCGAACGCCCGAGGGACTTCTGGCTGGAGCTGAAGGAGCTTTTCCGGTAGCCGCCACTCCTGCTTTGGCGGGGTGTCGTCCCGATAGCCGGCGGCCTGTCCGTATAGTGTCGTACTGCGGGGTATCGGCCGCATGCTGCCCGATGGCGCCCTGGTCGCGTGGTTTTGCCCGCACGGTGCCCGTTCCCGGCCGTCGTGATGCCGCTTACTGATCCTGTGCCCTTCCGGAACCCGTAGCGCCGGTTTGTGCAATGCCGGAATAAACGATGCCGGGCTTCACAGGAAGCCCGGCATCGCCTTGTCTTGGCGGGTGGCGCCTACTGCGCGTCCGCCTTCGAATACTCCGAGAATTCGCACCCGAAGCGTTCCACCAGCATGTTGTCCATGGCGTCGGCCCGGAAAGCCAGGTCGACGATGTTCTTCCGGATCTCCTCCTCCGATTCGTCGGTGATGTCGGAGAGATGGATGCGGTATGCGATGTAAATCTGGCGGCCTTCGATCCCCAGTTTATAGGGGCCGAAATCCTCGCTCAGCATGTAGTCCAGCACCGGCTCCACCTCCTTTTTGGGCAGCAGGTTGATCGGCGAGGTGGAGAACAGGTAGCTGTTGTCGTAGACGAAGATGCGTATCTCCGAGCTGCCCTTGTGGAAAAGCCACGAGTCGTAGCCGTCGCGTGCCAGCACAGGGTTGACCCCCATCTGTTCGATGGCCGATTCGACGAACCCGCCCAGAGGCGATTGTTCGCGTTCTTCGAAGACGCCTTCGGGCAGCTTGTCGCCGCACGACGGGCAATACTCCTCTTCCTCGGCGATCAGCTCCTCGCAGCTGCCGCACTGCACTTGGAATACCGTGCGGTCGAGGTCGCCGATCGTATCCAGCAGTGCGTGCAGCGTCTCGACCCGGATGCCGAAGCCCATGTTGTCGGCCTGCGTGAACTTGCTCACCGTCACGCCCACCACCCGGTTGTCTTCGTCGAGGATCGGGCCGCCCGAGTTGCCCGGGTTCACCGCGGCGTCGGTCTGGATGTAGTATTTGCCGTCCATCAGCTGCTTGGGCGATGACACCGAACCTTCGGTGATCGTGAAGGGCATGCCGTAGGGATACCCTGCGACGTAGACCTTGCGGCCGATCGTCAGCGTGTCGTCCTCGGCGAGCGAAATGTCCGGCAGCGAGGAGAAATCCCCTTCGGCCGCCAGCAGGGCGATGTCCATCGCCGGGTTTGCCAGCACGACCTTGGCCAGGTACGGGTTGCGCTCGTTGTCGTGGATGGCGACGGTGCGGAAGCCCTCGGTCACGTGGTAGTTCGTCACGAAAAGGTCATAGGCCTTGAGGTAGAAGCAACTGCCCGAGCCGCCCGAATGGGTCACTTTGAATACCGTCTTGTAAATATTGTTCTGTTCCATAGGATATACGGGTTTAGAGCGGTTATTTTTGTTGCCCGAGGGCCTGTTCCATCATTTTTTGCTGGAATTCCTGCGCCAGCCGCATGTATTCGGCCATGTCGCCTTTGGCCAGTGCCTCCTGCATCGCGGCCTGCATCTGCGCGACATGGCCCTGCATGGCGGCGGCCATCTGCTGCACCTGCTCCGCGGCGGCCGCACCGGCGATGCCCAGCTCCCCGGCGTCGAAATCCCCGTCGTCCGCCGAGAGGTCGTCCTCCATGACTTTTTCGAGTGCTTCGTACAGGATCTCCGAAGCCTCCTCCATCGTTTTCCCGGCCGACTTGCCGAGCGCCCCCGCCACGACGGCGTTCAGGTCGTCCTGCACGTCGTTGTAGTAATACATTTCGTAGAACTTGTAGAGGATGCGCACGGTGCTGCGCTCGAAATTTTCCGATTCGATGGCTTCGGTAGCCTCCTGGTACACCTCCTTGAAGTTTTCCTGCACGTTGTTGAGCGAGGAACGGCGCTTGGTCGAAACCAGCGTGTCGACCAGGTAGAGGTCGCGCGCCATCTCCTCGCGCGGCATTGCGAGCAGCCGTTCGAGGAACGCCTTGCCCTTGGCCACCAGTTCAGCCACGGGAAGCTCCTTGTCCATGTCGTCGACCGCCTTGTCGAGGTCGTTGAGCAACTGCCCCTGCGGGTGCGCGAAGTAGGCGATCTTGTAGAGCGCGATGTCGATCACGTTCCACGAATAGCCGTACTTGCGTTCCGTCTCGTATTCCTTCACCGCGTCGAGCGTCTCGCGGCATGTCTGCCGGACGGCTTCGTAGATGCGCGTCACCTCCTCTTCCGGGTAGGGCGTCACCTGCGGTTCGTAGCTGCGTTGGGCGCCGAACTTCGTGCAGAACTCGTCGTCGTAGCGGTCGCCGACGTGGCAGATGTTGCGCAGTATGAAATACAGTTTGTGCGGATGGCTTTGTGACAGCGGGCAGGCGTATTCCATCATCAGCCTGTCGTCTTCCTTGCGGAAACGCGGCAGCATCAGCCGGTTGATGTTCAGGTCTGCGACCTGGCGCAGCATGGCCACGCGTCCCTTTTCGGGGAGTATCAGGAAATCGGCGCTGATGTGCAGCCTGTCGTCCGCGATGCGGATGTGCACCAGGATAGATCCGTGCGGGATATGGAACTCCGTGCCGTTGGCATTGCCGTACTTGGTGCGGAATTCCGGGTTCAGGTGGTCGAGCAACTGATAGAACGCCCCGAGGTAATTGCCCTCGTTGTATTGGTCTATGGCCTGCTCGTAGGCCTCCATGTTGACCTTGCTCTGGGTCGAGCCGAGGACAGGGGCGACGAATGGGTGGGTAGTTTTCATGTAGTTTTCATTATGGCAATGCCCGGTTGTCGGGGCATCTGTCATGTAAATTTAGGAAAAATCGGGAGAAAACCGCGCTCCCGGGCGAAAAACTTAATTTTCTTCGATCGAAAGCGTGCCGTCGGGTTCCACGGTCACCTCGGCCTCGTAGTAGATATACGACGTTTTGCCCGCGCTGCTCTCGGTCTCCTTACCGTCCTCGGTGAAGCGGACGACGAAGGACGTGTGCTGCTTCCCGAATGTCTTGTTGCGGTTGAATACCGAATTGCCTGCCGGGACATCCTCCTCGATCTGGTAGCTTCCTACCGACTTGAAGGTGTGTCCTTCGGGGAGCATGGTCTTGGCCTGTGCGATCTGTGCGGCGATTTGCGCGGCGTCGAGCTTCGTAAGGTCGATGCCGACGGTGGTTTCGTATTCGGGGGCCTCGAACGTGCGCTGTACGTCGCTCAGGGCGGTCGGATCGAGCCCGGTCATGTAGTAGGACTGCGAAAATGCCTGGTTGTCCTTGTTGACCAGTTTTACCGAGATGAGGAACAGGTTGTCCGACAGGGTTTCACCCTCCATGAACGAAAGCGAATAGACCTTGAACTTGTCGGTGTCGACGCTCTTTTTTGCGATTTCGATGGCTTTGGCATAACTCGCCTCGGCATCCGTCGGATAGCCTGTGAGCGAGGAACAGGAGCAGATCGTTGCCGCAGCGACGCTCGCGGCGAGCAGTTTGAAAATGTGTCGCATTGTCTTTTCGGTTATAACGTTAATTGATAAAATGTTTTGCTTAGCGGACGTGTCGTGTATTGCAAAACGTTGTTTGTTCGTGGTGTATATTCTGTTATTTGAAGGTGGACTTGAAGGCGTCGAACGCATCGGAGCTTTCGAAGAATGCGCCGCGGATGACATGGTGGGCGGCCGGCAGCGAGATGGTGAATTCGTTTTCCTCCGCATCGAATTTGGTGTACTCGACGTCCGGGAGCCTGAACGACTCGTTGGTTACGGTGCCTTTTTTCACCACGGGAATCGTGACCAGGTCGCCGTCGACGGTGATTTCCCCGCCCTGAGCGATGAGCTTGCGTGCCTGCATGATCTCGCGCACGGTGAACGTCAGCAGGGCGAGTCCGCCGACCACGAAGATGATCGTCGTGGCAGTGGCGCCCAGGATGGGCATGCGGCCGATGCGGATGCCGAAAGGATATACCAGGGGTACGATGACCATGCCGGCGCCGATGGCCAGCGATGAGAGCGACCCGCTGAAGGGGTTGGTCGGGGTGTAGCTGAATTTCTGCATTTTTATTTTTATTGTAAATTTGGATGAATGATGCCCGTTCGCGTTATCCGGCGGACTATGCGCGGGATGTTCCTTTACGGCAGTCGCGGCATGACGGTCGTATTCGGTGCAAAGTTAATTGCAGGGCACCTGTTCCGAATGGGTATATAGGGGTATATTGCGGGGGGGGGATTATTTTTCAACCAACTGGTTCTCTTTTCGTTCCATGTTCGAGAGGCGGGACAAGAGGGGGACATTTTACAATTTGGAGAGGACATCTTCCAGTGTTGCGCCCTTTGCCGAGGCCAGTTTTTCGGTGCGGATGCGCTTCAGTCGTTTTTTTACCGAGTCCTTCTCCAGGCAGACGACGCCGGCGATCTCGGCCTGCGACAGATGCATGCGTACCATGCAGCAATAGCGGATATCCTCCTCGTTCAGGGACGGGAACCGTTGGCGGAGCCGAACCGTGAAATTATCGAACACGGCGTCGGCGTGGGTGTAGATCGTCTTCCAGTCTTCATCCGACATCCGGCATTTCTTCGACTCCCCGGCCTGCTTTACCTGCGCGATGAAGCGGCTGTTGAGCTGGCGGAAGAAAGCCGTGCGCAGCTGTTCTTCCTTGCGGCGCATTTCGTCGAGCTCGTTCGCCTGCTTCATGAGGCGCTTTTGCTGGACGATCTCCCGCAGTTTTGTCCGGTGCCATATGCGCATCCCCAGCCATGCCCCGAGCAGCAGGATCGCGCCGCAGGCCAGTATCGTCCGGTATGCGAGGCGTTCGCGGAGTTGTTTCTGCCCCTCGAGGGCGGTGTTCCGGGCTTTGAGGTGCTCGTACTGCCACAATTCGCGGATGTGGAGCACATCGGCGCTGTGTATGTCGTCTTCGAGCGAATCCCTGAGGCTGCAATAATATTTCAGCGCTTCGAGGCTTTTCTTCGCCTGCCCCAGCCCTTCGTAGGCTTCCGAGGCGTGGAACGCCCACAGCGCCCGTGCGGTGAGGTCGGATGTGTCGGGGCACATCATCCGCGAACTGTCGATTAGACGCAGCGCCACGTCGTAGCGCCCCTGCTTGTTATATATTTCTGCCTTGGTCTTGATCCACGAAAAGCGGGCCCGTTCGGGGGCGAATTCGTATCCCCGTTCCCAGTACTCCTCGGCAGCGGCGTAGTCCCCGCGCCGGAGGGCGTTTTCGATCAGCATGGCCCATTTCTGGGAGGTATTTTCGGTGATTCCCTTCTCTTCGGCCAGGCGGAGCGCCTTCAGCGCATAGTATTCCATGCTGTCGTATTTGCCGAGCCCCATGTACGCATGTGCGATGTCGCCGAGCGAAATGCAACGCCAGCCGTCCCTGTCGAGGCTGTCGGCGTAGGCATAGGCCCGCATGGCGTGGCCGACCTTCTCCTCGTAGAGCCGTTGCTTGCCGCAGAAGACGCCCAGCCACGTTTCCACCACATAGTGCCTTTGCCACTCACCCGCCGCGGGCAGCGCCTGCCGGCTGTTCAGCAGCAGTGACATGGCGATTTCGGGTTGGTGGCGGCGATCGGCGATCTTGGCCGCATAGTAATAAGCCTTGTGCACACGGACAAAATCCTTCGTGTGGGTGCTGTAATAGGCGAGTGCGACGTCGGAAAGCGTGTCGCCGGTCAAGTTTTCGCCCGCGAGCCACCGCGCCTGGGTCGAGATGAGTGCGTAGCGGGCATAGTTGCGGCGAGACAGGTTTTTCGCGGGGGCGGGGATTCCCTGCAGGAGCCGCACGGCGCTGTCGGGATGCTCCATGACGATCGCCTCGGCTTGTGGAATGGCTTCGGGAATGGTTTGGCAGCCGATGGCCGGCAGGCACAGGAGGAATACGACGGTAAAACGGACGCAATACATGGGTAGAAGTTATTTGGGGCGGGTAAACGACTTCGGCACCTTTTGTCCGGTCTGCCTCAGTGCCGCTCCGGGTCGCAAATATAGTGTTTTTTGCGGTGGGGCGTACGCTGTGCCTGTTTTTTTCTTGTCCGGGAGAGCTGCTGAAAAAAGGTTTCGAAGGCGCCCGCACCACGTAGATCGCGGCGGGCCGGGGTGAAATCGAACGTGTGGACGTACGGCACCTCATGCTGGATATCTTTTCGCTCGATATCTTCACGTTCGTCACCTACCCCATTATCCGCCCGCTTATCGGGGAGCTCGCGGCGGACAGGGCCGATTTCATCACCCAGTGCAAACGCGAGAATATCGCGACCCTCATGCGGCGCCTCGGAAAACACCCGGTATCAGGCAGTACGACCGATCCGCCAGACTGCCGAATATACTTGTCGAATGCCTGCCGTACCCTTACCGCCCCGTGACGCGCATGTATTTCGCGAGCGAGGTGTGGTAGGCGGCATAGGCCGAGGTGAGGTTGTTGCGGCTCTGGGTGTAGAGCGTCTCGGCGTCCAGCAGGTCGGTGACCTTCTTGGTGACGCCGAACTTGAGAAGGTCGGGGTCAGAGCAGACGAAAGCCTTCTTGTAGCCGCGGGCGGTCAGCTCGGGAACGATGTTCTCGATAGCGCCGTGGCCATGATAAGAAATAGTATTCAGAACGATACGATCAGCCATTGGTAAAACCTCCTGATTTTGCGCCCCGCCGGGCGGCGGGTACGACTCTCTTTGCTTTTACTTTACCACTTTGTTAAAATTTATTCAATATCAATTCTTATGATTTCCATGAAATTTTTATACTTTTTTGAGTTTTTGCAGAGAAAGTAGACAAAATCAGAGGTTGTTGACAACAAAGCGCCCTCCGGCGCGGGCCGGAGGGCGCTTTGAATGATTCTTTACTTTCCTGCGCCCTCGCCCGCGAAGAACTCCTTCGTGAGCTTTGCCACCGTGCCGGACAGCAGGAGCAGGGCCATGAGGTTCGGGATGCTCATCAGGCCGTTGAAGGTGTCGGCGATGCTCCACAGCAGGCCCAGATTGACCGTCGCGCCCAGAATGGACACGAAGGAGTAGACCACGAGGAAGGGGCCGACCACTTTGTCGGTGTGGAACAGGAACTCGATGCACCGGGAGCCGTAGAGACCCCAGCCGATGATGGTGGAGAATGCAAAGCTGCAGAGCGCCACCGCCGTAAAGATGGACGACCAGCCGCCGTAGGTGGCCGTAAAGCCGGAGATGGTCAGTTCTGCGCCTGCCGCACTGCCATAGCCCACCGGCACGCCGCTGCACAGGATGACCATGGCGGTCAGAGTGCAGATGACGATGGTGTCGGCGAAGACCTCGAAGATGCCGAACATCCCCTGCTTGACGGGCTTGCGGGTGTCGGCGCAGGCGTGGGCGATAGAGCCGGTGCCGAGGCCGGCCTCATTGGAGAAGATGCCGCGGGAGACGCCCTTCTGCATACTGAGGAAGATGCTGCCGATGGCACCGCCGGTGAAGGCCTGCGGGTCAAATGCACCGCCGACGATGGAGGCCAACACCGCCGGGAAGCGCCGGTAGTTGATGACCACGACGCCCAGCGCCAGCACGACGTAGAACAGTGCCATGAACGGCACCAGCTTCTCGGTCACGCTGCCGATGCGCTTGACGCCGCCCAGCAGCACCATAGCCACCATCATGGCCACCACCACGCCCACGACGAGGTTGACCGTGGGCAGGATGCTGTTCAGGCTGCTGCCGTAGGCCAGCAGGGCCGAGTCGATGGCTGTGACGATGGTGTTGACCTGGGTGGCGTTGCCGGTGCCGAAGACCGTCAGCACACCGAACAGCGAGTACAGCACCGCGAGGAACTGCCACCGGCTGCCGAGGCCGTTTTTAATATAGTACATGGGGCCGCCCACCAGCTCGCCGTTTTTGTTCCGCTCGCGGAAATGCACAGCCAGCGTCACTTCGGAGAACTTGGTACACATGCCCAGCAGAGCCGAGCACCACATCCAGAACACCGCACCCGGCCCGCCGATGGCGATCGCGCCCGCCACGCCGGCGATGTTGCCGGTGCCGACGGTAGCGGCCAGCGCCGTACACACTGCCTGGAACGGAGTCATCGCGCCGTCGGAGGCGTCCTTTTTGCGGAAGATGCGGCCAATGGTCGTTTTGATGGCATAGGGGAATTTCCGGAGCTGCAAAAAGCCTGTCCGCACACTGAGCAGCAGGCCCACGCCGATGATGCAGACCATCGCCGGGATGCCCCAGATAAAGCTGTTGACCGCCTGATTGACGGCTGTGATGGTTTCGAGCATACTTTTACGCCTTTCTTTTTCACTTTGACACAACGAAAATTATTTTATCGTATTTTAAGCGGCCTGTCAATTTACTTTGAACGTGAAATCTGCACGTCCCGGCTGAAAGTTTGTTAAAATAGCTTCACCTTTATTTTCTCTGCTTCTTTGCCGCTTTTTTGCCCGTCAAAGCCCTACACAAACCGCGCGGGTTGTGCTATGATAAGGGTGAAATTTCGGTTTGGCACTGCCAACCGCAAGGAGATGTCATTGATGTCTGAAACATCTGGTCTGATGGATACGCTGCGGCAGGAGGGGATCTCCCCCGACCTGCTGCGGGCTGTGGAAGAATACCGCGCCGCCCACCCGCTGGCCGAGGCCCTGCGTCCCCGCATCCCGGCCCCTGCTTTCGTCTACTACGGCAGAGAGGTGTGGGAGCAGGCGCTGGCCGCTCTGCTCTGCGGCGAGAACCTGCTGCTGGCGGGCGGCAAGGCCACTGGCAAGAACGTGCTGGCAGAGAACCTTGCCGCCGCCTTCGGGCGTCCCGCGTGGGACATCTCGTTCCACGTCAACATGGATGCAGCCTCCCTCATCGGCATGGACACCTTCGAGGGCGGACAGGTAAAGTTCCGGCCCGGCCCGGTCTACCGCTGCGCCCAGAGCGGCGGCTTCGGCGTGCTGGATGAGATCAATATGGCCAAAAACGAGGCGCTGGCCGTCCTCCACGCCGTGCTGGATTTTCGCCGGGCCATTGATGTGCCGGGCTATGACCGCATCCCGCTGGCCGAGGAGACCCGCTTCATCGCCACCATGAACTACGGCTATGCAGGCACCCGGGAGCTGAACGAGGCGCTGACCTCCCGTTTCGTGGTCATCCAGATGCCCACCATCACCGAAGAGAACCTTGAAAAGCTCCTGCGCACCCAGTTCCCCGACCTGAACGGCAAATACGTCCGGCAGTTTGCCCTTCTCTTCCTCGACTTGCAGAAAAAATGCGACAGCGCGGAGATTTCCACCAAAGCCCTCGACCTGCGCGGGATGCTGGACGCTCTGCGCCTGATGCGCCGGGGCGTCGCCGCCGGGGCTGCGCTGGACATGGGCATCACCAACAAGGCCTTCGACTCCTACGAGCAGGGCCTCATCCGGGACGCCATCGCCGCCCGCATCCCGGCCCAGCTCACCGCCGCAAAGCTCTTCGGCTAAAGGAGCATTCCGATGGAAGCGCAGAGCTACACCGCCGAAGAGCGGCGTGCCGCCAATCAGGTGTGGGCGGCGGCAGGGGCCTACGGCTTCGAGCCGTTGTTCCTTGCCCGCAACACCGACGGCACCATTGATTTTTACATGAACTGCATCGTGGGGCTGGTGCACAAATACTACGGCGACGCGCTGGTGCGCAGCCTCTTCGACACATGGGAGGGCGACCTCCGGCAGACCATGCTGGACGATCTGAGCTGGCTCTACCTCGAAAGCGCGGCTTACGCCCTCGAGCTGCCCGGCCGCCCGGTGCTTTCGGCCCTCCGCCGCGCCCACGCGGATTATTTTTTCGGCATCCAGTACAAGCTCTCGCGGCAGGAGTGGATGGCGAAAAACCAGCTGGTCTACTCCATGCAGGCTGCACGCTGGCGGGCCGTGCAGGGCCGGACGCCGCCCGTCATGACCCCCTACGAAAAGAGCCTCAGCGCTGCCCTCAGCCCCGAAACGCCCCCTCGCCCCGAGGAGCTGAAAGCCGCGCTGCTGGCCGTCTACGCCAAGTTCGAGCTGTTCGACGGGACGGTGCACCAGAAAGCCGGGCTGCACCTCCACTTGGACGGCCTGCTGGCGTCCCTCATGACCCGCACCATGCCCACCCAGATGATAAAGACCGACCGGGTGACGGTGGAGCACTCCGGCGCGGTGGATGCCTCCGGCGGCGGTGTCCATGCGGACAAGCGGCTGGCCCACATCACCCTGCGCCAGCGCGCCGAGGAGGACCGGGCCTACATCGAAAGCTGCTTTGGCCGGTCGCTCTACCCGCCCGAGCGACTGCGGAAGGCCGAGCAGGAGCTTTGCACCGGCGAGCATCTGGGCTGTCACCTCTGGTTCGCCTCCGGCGTGCCCAGCCCGGAACAGGCCCCCACCCCCGAGGCAAAGCATCTGGCCGAACAGGCCCAGCTTCAGGCCGAGCGGAACCGGGCCTATTACGCGAAAAACCTTGAGCTTCACCGCAGCGTCGTGCTCCGGCTCTCCGAACAGATCCGCAACTGCATCCTCGTCCACCAGCAGCCCAACGCCCGGGTGGCCCGCAGCGGCAGTCTCGACCCCGGGCGGGTCTGGCGCACCGTTATGGACGATGGCCGGGTGTTCCGCTGTGCAGAGGAGGAGAATCATCCTTCCTTTACCGTTGATCTCCTGCTGGACGCCTCGGCCTCCCGCCTCCACTGTCAGGAGGTCATCGCGGCGCAGGGGTCTATCCTTGCCCAGAGCCTCGCGGCCTGCGGCATCCCGGTGCGGGTGAGCTGCTTTTCCAGCC
>ERZ773143.2830-NODE-2830-length-11637-cov-5.027284_pt1 | contig 11637 bp, 13 predicted proteins | sample MGYA00580852_ERZ773143 | MGnify/ENA primary metagenome ERZ773143 (study PRJEB29015, sample SAMEA2737853) | human gut metagenome | biome: human gut; feature: human-associated habitat; material: faeces | place: China | collected 2012 ... | reverse complement strand
CTACATTAAAAATTGCATATACAAATAAATTTCATGATAGATTTATAGTAATTGATAACAAAGAACTATATCATTGTGGAGCATCACTTAAAGATTTAGGAAAGAAATGTTTTGCAATTTCCAAGATAGAAGATATGGAGTATATACAAAAAATAAGTTGCGTAGAGCAAATCAAAGCTTAATAAAATATTAGACAATTACCTGATAGATTAATTGATAAAATGATGAGATATAGAAAGGAAAATTTACTTTTAAAATTCTCTTTTTTGTTGTATAATCATTTTGATAAGGAGTGATTATATTATGAAACAAATCGAAATAACAGTAAGTCAGAACAAAAAATAAATTTGGATTGTAGTGATTTAGAAAAAGCTAAAGATTTATTTAAACATTTGGAATTTGAAGAACTTATAAGAGTGAAATATAAAGTAACGGTATATAGTAAAGATAAAGTAGAGTACGCATTTCAGGATGTTGAAAATTTAGGAGTATTAATTGAATATGAAAATATGAATGATTTTGAAGGAAAATCATTAGATGAAATTAATAGTGTAAAGAATAATATGTTTGAAGAAATTAAAAATACAGGTATTAATTTAACAGAAGAGAAAGATGTAAAAAAAGCTTATGAACTAATATTAAATAAATATTTTAATAAATGAAAAAATGAGGAACCCAAATGAACTATACCCCCAAAAGCATAGTTCAAAATAGGACCTCTATTTTAAACTTAAATCTCAATTTTAGGCTGATACTTTTCAAGCCACATATTAACCTGGCACAAATAAGCCATAAGCTGAGGGCCAGTCATAAGTTGCCCGAACCAAGGACGAGAAAAAGCAGAACCATCAGAATTCAAAATATCCAAAATATAATCACGGTTAAGAATAGAATTAATAGGAGCATTAGTATCTTTCATAATATCAGAAAGCATACATTTAACCTTAGCTAAATAAGTAGGATTATGGGTTTTTGGATAAGGAGACTTTTTCCTATCAACAATTTCATCAGGCAATAAATCCTTACAAATATATCTAAGAAGACCTTTTTCACGACCATTCAAAGCCTTAATCTCCCAAGGAATATTCCAAACATATTGAGCCAAACGATAATCACAAAAAGGAACACGAAGCTCAAAACCATTATACATAGCCATCCTATCAGAACGATCCAAAAGAGTTTGCATAAACCAATTCAAAGTAAGGTGAGAAATTTTTCTTTTTTCAGCCGTTTCAGGAGAATCAGAATCCAAGATTTCAACCTCCGATAAACTCTCATTATACCTATAATCAATATAACTTTTTAAATTAACCTTTTTACCAATAGATGGATTTAAAAGCTTTTGTCTTTCATCAATCGCAATAGACCATGGGAAAGTGCCACTATTTAATGCATCTTCACGGAAGAACCATGGATAACCACCAAAAATTTCATCAGCACATTCACCAGTAAGTGCAACAGTCATTTCCTTTTTAACATTTTTACAAAACAACAACAAAGAAGAATCAATATCAGCCATACCAGGCATATCACGAGCAATCATAGCGTCTTCCAAGTATTCTGCTAGCTCAGGTGTATCAATAACAATAGAATGATGATTTGTATGTAAATCCTTATTCATTAAATTTATATAATAATTATCTGAATTCGGTTGAAAATCGCTTTTAACAAAATTTTTATCATTATCTACATAATCAATAGAATAAGTATTCAAAGGTGGCAAATTATTATCTTTACAATAATCAGAAGCAAATTTTGTAATAATACTTGAATCTAAACCACCAGAAAGGAAAGTACACAAAGGCACATCAGAAACAAGCTGTCTTGTAATAGCATCATTCAACAAAAATTTAACCTTTTGACAAGTAGTTCCAAAACTGTCAGTATGCTTTTCTGATTTTAATTTCCAATAACGTTCAATATGCAACCCATAACTATTAAAAGTAGCACAATGTGCAGGTTTTAGCTCATAAATATCTTTAAAAACAGTAGTTCCAGGAGTATGAGCGGGTCCAATTCCAAATAATTCACAAATTCCCTGATTATCTAGAACTTTTTCAACTCCGGGATATTCAAACAAGGTCTTAATTTCAGAACCAAAAACTATGCTATTATTTTTCATCGTATAAAATAAAGGCTTTACACCAAAATGGTCACGAGCCATAAAAAGCTCTTTTTTTCTACTATTCCAAATAGCAAAGGCAAAAATTCCATTAAGATGGTTGACAACATCATTTCCATAATAGATATAAGATTTAAGCAAAATTTCTGTATCGCAATGACCATTAAAAGTAAAATTATTATCTATTAAAATTGCTTTTAATTCCTTAGTATTATAGATTTGACCATTATATACAATTACGTATTCTCCATAAGAATATTTTTCAATCATAGGTTGTTTTCCACCGTTCTGGATCAATAACAATTAATCTCTTATGAGCAAGAGCAATATTTTTATCTATGTAATATCCATCTTCGTCAGGCCCCCTTTTTGATAAAGTAGAATTCATATCTAATAAAATATTTCTTTTAGAAGAAATATCATTTTTAAAGTCAGCAAAACCAACAAAACCACACATTTTATAACCTCCTAATTGATGTAATACATTTGTTAAAATTCAAAAATAATTACTAGTGAACTGAAACGTAAATTCTAAATATAGTATATGCAAATTTTAAAAAAAGTTGCTTTTAAAAAATAATTGTGATAGACTATCAATGTAACAAGGGAGATGAAAAAAATGTACTTAAAAAATATAGTAAAACATTTTATAGTAATCACAAGACATAGATTATTAGTATTTAGATTATGTTGCAAAGTAGGGCAACCATGGAGAGGATTTGTCCATGACCTTTCAAAATATTCACCAACAGAATTTTGGGAGGGAGTAAAATATTTTAGCGGAAAACATTCACCAATAACAGACTGCAAAAAAGACAAAGGATATTCACAAGCATGGTTACATCATAAGGGAAGAAATAAACATCATACAGATTATTGGGTTGATTTGAGTGCACCAGATAAAACACCAATTATGCCATATAAATATGTAGCGGAAATGTTATGTGATAAATTAGCAGCAGGTATGATTTATAAAGGGAAAGAATGGACAAAAGAATATGAATTAGAGTATTGGATAAAAGAAAGAGATAAAACACTAGTAAATGACCAAGTTGAAAAATTAATAACGGATTTTTTTACACAAGTTAGTGAAGTTGGTGTAGATAAGGCTTTGAATAAAAAGAATGTAAAGGAGCTATATCAAAAATATTGTATAGATAATAAAGAAGGATTAAAAGTATAAGAAAAAACTTGTACATTTTGTTTGGATATGTTAAAATACGATTAGATTAAAAATGGGTATAAACATAATGAGAAAATATTGAAATACAAATGAATAAGGGGGAAAATAAATGAAAAAACAATATGATGAAAGCCTTGGGGCTGTACACACACACACACACACACACACACACACACACACAGATATTTTAAAAAATAAAAAAGGAATAACATTAGTTGCACTTGTAATAACAATAATAATTTTGTTAATATTAGCAGGAATATCAATACAAGCAATTACACACATAGGAATGTTTGCAAAAGCAAAACAAGCAGAATTAGAAAACAAGAGAGCACAAGTGAGTGAATATTTAAGATTAAAATTAATAAATGAACAAATCAATAACCCATTTGGAAGTGCAGAAGAAATAATAACAGCAACAAGAAATAACGTTATAGAAAATATAGAAGATTTGAAAAAGATTGGAAAAGAAGTAACAATAGGAGAGATTAGTACAGAAGAAGAATTTAAACAAGTCGAAGTATATTTTTATGTAACAGTTGATGGAGATTTATATAAAGTAGAATTAAAAGGTGTAAGCTTTGTTGGAAAAATAGACGAAATGAACCCTGCAATCAAAATAGCAAAAATAACAAATACAACAAGTACAATAACAGTTGAAGTAACAACAGCAAGAAATGAAGGCGGAAAATTAGAGTATTATGTAAAAAGTGAAGATGAAGAAGAATATAAATTAATAGAAACAAAAGAAGAAGAAAAATATACATATAAAGGACTAGAACAAGGAAAAAAATATAATGTTAAAATAATAGCTGTTGCTAAAAATAATAAAACAGCAGAAGTAATAGGGGAACAAATAACAGGAAAAGTAACTGAATTAACAACAGCAAATGCAAAATTCACATATAGTCCAAATGGTTGGACTAATACAGATGTTGTTGCAACAGCAAGTACAGATGTAACAGGATTTACAATTCAAACAAGTTTAGATGGACAAAATTGGTCAAATACACCAAGTCAAACTCTTTCAGCTAATGGACCTGTATATGCAAGATTATGGGATGGAACAAATGCAGGTGGAATGCTAACAGGAAATGTGACAAAAATAGATAAAACAGCGCCAACTTTTACAGTAAATGCAACAAGTGGTGGCATAGGTTCAAATGGTGCAATCTCTTTTAGTAATGTTGTAGAAAAAGAAAGTGGTATATCAGGATATTATATAGGACAGACTAACCCATCTAATGCAAATGTTAATTTTACAAATACTCAAAATATTAGTATTAATAATTCAGGAATATGGTATATGGCAATAAAAGATAAGGCAGGTAATATATCAAAAATTCAAAGTAGTACTTATTATAAATTGAACTTAAATGCAGATGGTGCAACAAATTGCAATAGTAGTGCAACATATATAAAATCAGGAACAAGAATAAATTTACCTACCGGATTAGTCAAATCTGGATATAGAGCTACTACATGGACAGGAGGAATTAATTCAATAAATATAAATAAAGACACTAGCCTATCTCCAATTTGGAGTGCTTATTGGGATAATTATCCATATTTAACAGTTACTGGTACAGGATATGTAGCTGGTTCAAAAGAAGTTACAAATAATATGATGTTAGTAGATTTCTATGGTGAATATGAGTGGAGAAATACATACAGTTATCCAATAACATTACATTATTACATAGATAATACATACAAAACAAGTGATGGAAGTGGAATTATTTGGGTAAGTCCAAATGGTGAAAGAAGTAACATGTATTTTTACGATTCAGCAACAGATGGAAATACCAAATCGGGAACATGTACAGTTCCACCAGGATATGTATTAGCTATTCACAATGAAAATGATGTAAGAGCTTGGTATACGATTTATGTACAATAATTAAAACAATAAAATTTTAAGAACAAAAATAGTTGACAAAATTTAAAAATACTTGTATAATTTTATAGTGCAAAAAAATCGATAAAATTTCAAATAGATATAAAACAATATATCTTTAAGCAAGGGGGGAATAGAAATGGCACAACCAAAAAGAAGATGGTCAAAAGCAAGAACACATGCAAAAAGATCAACATGGAAAAAAGAAGAACCAAAATTTGCTACATGCCCAAATTGTCATGAACCAGTAATGCCACACAGAGTTTGCTCAAACTGTGGATACTATGACGGAAAACAAGTAGTAGTAAAAAAAGAAACTGAAAATGCATAATTATAGAAATAGCACTTTAACGTGCTATTTTTTGCGTTACAATTTTATGGGCTATGAACTGTAACTTGCTCCTTAAAATTTTTAAAAAATTTTTGAGATTTTGTATACTTTTTTGTTTTAATGTGATATTATGTATAAAAATACAAAAGAAAGAGAGGGATAAACATGTTTGAAAAAATATTCAAAAGATCAAGTTGGACAGACATAGTAATATCACTAGTATTCATATTATTAGGAGTATTACTTGTAGCCAAACCAACTCAAACAGTAGGAGCAATATCTATAATATTGGGAGTACTATTTATTGCTATGGGGGCTCTAAAATTAATAGAATATTACACATCAAAAACAAAAGAAGACTGGTTATTAACAGTTGCACTTGTATCTGTAATATTTGGTATAATAGTTTTGTTTGCATCAGATTCAATATTAGCATTTTTTAGAGTAATATTAGGAATATGGATCATAGTAACAGGAATTATAGATTTACAAACAGTTTTAGTATGGAAACAAGTAAAATCACCATATTGGACTGTATCATTACTACTAACAATACTTATGATATTTGCAGGAATTGTTATACTAATAAATCAACAAATAGTATTAACAGCAGTTGGTGTAATCATCATAATTTATGGAATATTCGATATAATAGACAGAATAATATTTATGAAAAAAATTGATGATTATATGAAAGAATAAAAGGGAATACTGAAAATAAAGAGCATGTGGAAACCAATGCTAAATTAAAGGAGGAATTTTATTATGTCAGTAAAAGTAGCCATTAATGGATTTGGACGTATAGGACGTCTAGCATTTAGACAAATGTTTGGAGCAGAAGGATATGAAATCGTAGCAATAAATGATTTAACAAGTCCAAAAATGTTAGCTCATTTATTAAAATATGATTCAGCACAAGGAAGATATGAAAAAGCTGAAACAGTAGAAGCAGGAGAAGATTCAATAACAGTAGATGGAAAAACAATAAAAATATATTCAGAAAAAGACGCAGCAAATCTACCATGGGGAGAAATAGGAGTAGATGTAGTACTAGAATGTACAGGATTCTACACATCTAAAGACAAAGCACAAGCACATATCGATGCAGGTGCTAAAAAGGTAGTTATATCAGCGCCAGCAGGAAAAGATCTACCAACAGTAGTTTATGGTGTAAATGAGAAAATATTAACACCAGAAGACAAAATAATATCAGCCGCATCATGTACAACAAACTGCTTAGCACCAATGGCTAAAGCATTAAATGATTATGCGCCAATTCAATCAGGAATAATGACAACAGTTCATGCTTACACTGGTGACCAAATGGTATTAGATGGACCACACAGAAAAGGTGATTTAAGAAGAGCAAGAGCAGCAGCAGTTAACATTGTTCCAAATACAACAGGAGCGGCAAAAGCAATAGGATTGGTTATTCCAGAATTAAATGGAAAATTAATTGGGTCTGCACAAAGAGTTCCAGTACCAACAGGTTCAACTACAATATTAGTTGCAGTTGTTAAAGGAGAAAACATAACAGAAGAGTCAATAAATGCAGCAATGAAAGCTCAAAATAGTGAATCATTTGGATATACAGACGAATACTTAGTTTCTTCAGATGTTATAGGAATGAGATATGGTTCATTGTTTGACTCAACTCAAACTATGGTAACAGAAATTGGAAATGGATTATATCAAGTTCAAGTTGTTTCTTGGTATGACAATGAAAATTCATATACAAGTCAAATGGTTAGAACAATTAAATATTTTGCAGAATTAGGATAAAATTTAATGACAATAGGAAAGTTAAATGGCTTTCCTATTGTCATTTATTGTCGAATTTTGCGACCGGTTTTTAAGATTTTTTTTGATAAAATATTTACAAATTTTCTATATTGTGATATACATAATATGGCTATATAGAATATAGTTTTTTAATTCAAATTTTTAATTCAAATTTTTAATCGAATAGATTCCCATATATTAAAATTAATTTTACACATAATAGTGAACTAAAATTTTTTGTAAAACTTTTAAATAAATATTGACATTTTGGTTCTACAATATTATAATAATTTTACAATATGATTTTGAATATTAAAAATATTTTTATTTTAAAAATAGCTATTACTATATAGTTGAATTTTTGCAGAGAGGAGGAGTGTGAATGGAAGAAAAAATCTTAAATGAGCTTACTAATATTAATGGACAGCTTCAAACAATGAATCAAAGGTTTGATACAGTGGATGAAAGGTTTGATGGAATAGATCAAAGATTAGATGGAATGGACCAAAGATTTGATGGAATAGATCAAAGATTAGATGGAATGGACCAAAGGTTTGATGGAATAGATCAAAGACTAGATGGAATGGACCAAAGATTTGATGGAATAGATCAAAGACTAGATGGAATGGACCAAAGGTTTGATGGAATAGATCAAAGATTTGAGGAAGTTGACAAAAGCCTTGAAAACATGAATCAAAAAATTGATGACACAAAAGATGAAATTGTAACAACACTAAGAAAAGAATTAGATGACAGATTAACAATTACAGAAAAGAAAATATGTGATGATGTATCTGATAATATTAAATCATTATGTGATTCTATTACAAGACTTGAAAATAATAAACATAATGAAATAATAGCATTATTAAAAATACATGAAAGTAGAGAAGCACGAAGAATGGAAATAATCAAGCAAGCATTTGCAGGCTAAATTAAATTTTTAAAAGTATTGCAAACAAAGCAATACTTTTAAAACAAAATATATTTTAACTAATAAATAAATGTATACATCAATGGCTTGAATATAAAAATTATAAAATTAAATATAAAATCAAAGATGGGAGGAATAAAGATGAAAGAAGTGATAACAATACAAGAATTTTTAGAAAGAATAAAAAAGTATTATAATGAGGAAATATATATAGAACTTGAAGGAGACATTAGGGGAGAAATAAAAACAAAATTAAATGAGGTTAAAATATATAGAAATGTTATACAAATAATATATGATAGAAGCAAAAGAAATTTTTTTGGAGAAAAATTAGAAATAAATATTTATAAAATAGAAAAAATCGAATCTGATGAAGATACAGAATTTTATATTTGCTTGAAAGGGGGACAAAAAATTATAGTTTTTACAGATACTGATGTTTGGGGAAATTATGTTATATCTAATTTCATAAATTGTACAAAGCATGCATTTGCGTATTAGAAAATAAAATATTATAATAATGTGAACTGTAACATCGATTGTAACAAATTACTCAGTTCAAAAAATTAAAGCAACAAAATTAACATAAAAATATAGACACATATAAAAATCAAATATATAATATTTGTGAACGAAACAAAATTATAAAGGAGATTTTTATATGTGTTTAATTAATTCTAACATAACTGAAACAGAAAATAAAGAGGTAAAAAGAAATTCGGATATAACATATGAAGAAAGATGTAAAATAGAATTTATGGTGAAGAAGAAATATACAATGCAAGAAATGGCAGAAGAATTAGGAAGAAATAAATCAATAATATCAAGAGAAATAAATAGACATTGTGAAGAAAAGTGGGATTATAATACAGGAATATGTAAAAAAGTATATTCAGCAGCAGTAGCACAAGGAAAATATGAATATAGTAAGAAAAAAGCAGGAAGAAAATGTAAATTAAGTAGAGCATTGAAACAATTTATAGAAGATAAAATATTAAAGGAAAAATGGTCACCAGAAGAAGTGGCAGGATATATAAAAGTAAATAATATAAAATTTGAAATACAGCCAAGTTTTCAAATAATATATTATTGGATAGAAAAAGGAAAATTAAATATAAGCCCATTAGATTTAGTGCATAAAGCCAAATTAGAAAAGAAAGAAAAGAAAGAAGAAAAGACAGAGAAGAAGCCAAAACATCCAGAGAAAAGTATTCATAATAGACCAAAAGAGATAGATGAGAATAAAGAATTTGGACATTGGGAATTAGATTGTGTAGAAGGTTCAAAAGACAGTAAAAAGACGTATATGACACTTTTAGAAAGAATGACAAAGAAATATATAGTTGTAGAAATGAAAGAACACACGAATGAATGTATAAAAAAAGCAATAGATAGTCTAGAGGAAAAATATGGAAGTAAATTTAAAAAAATATTTAAAAGTATGACAACAGATAATGGACATGAGTTTTTAAATTATGATAAAATAGAAATATCAAAATTTAATGAGAATGAGAGAAGGACAGAAGTGTATTATGCAGATCCATATAGTTCATGGCAAAAAGGAATGAATGAAAATTGTAATGGAATATTAAGAAGATTTATACCAAAGGGTACAGATTTAAATAAAGTATCAAGTGATAAGTTAGAGAAGATATTAAATAAAATAAATGGAAAACCAAGGAAAATATTGGGATTTATATCAGCAGATAAAAGATTTAAAGAAGAAATAGAAAAAATAGTTGCATAAATTATATATTGATTTTGCGTTGCTATTATTTTTTGAATGGACACTCAAAATTTTTTGTATTTTTTTGCTATTTTTCATTGACATTATTATTTTTTTGTGTTATTATAGTTATTGTTCAAGCGTTATGGGTCAATAGCTCAGTTGGATAGAGCACACGCCTTCTAAGCGTGGGGTCGGGGGTTCGAATCCCTCTTGGCCCACCAGATAACATCTATGATTTTCATAGATGTTATTTTTTTATGTGAATATATCTTCTAGGCTTTGGGTATAACTAATAGTGCTATATTATTAGTTTGTTTTTACTTTTTATTCTTTATAATTCAGTATTTTCTTGGGTTTACATGAAATATGATTTCATATTACCAATTGGTTTAATTTCTTAAAATGCCTTGATATACTTTTATTATAATGGATTTATAGTAACATGGAGGTATAAAATGAAATCTTTGAAAAAATTAGACATTGATAAAGTACTTGGTGAGGTTTTTAAAGAGTACCGAGTCAAAAATAAACTTACACAAGAAAAAATTGCTGAAAAATTAGAAATTTCTGTAAAATATATTTCTAGAGTTGAGAATGGAACTGGCGGAGTTAAAGTTGAGACTCTTGTTAATTATATGAATATTTTGGGAATTTCTCCTAATGTTATTTTTGAAAAATTGATTGTTAGTAAAGAGTTGGAGGCTCAGATGGAGTTGTCTAAAAAGGCTAGTAAGTTGTCTATAGATAAATTGAATTTTGTTTTGTCTGTAATTGATTTACTTGATAATATTTAATTTTTTAAAGAAGGACCTTTTTAGTTCCTTCTTTTATTTTATCTCTTCTATCTCTTCTTTTTTTAGTCCTGTTATTTTCATTATCATTTCTTTTGTGAAATTTTCTGCAAGCATTTTTTGTACTATTTCTTTTATTTTTTGCTTGCCACCCTCTAATCTACCTTTCTTCATTCCTTCTTGTCTTCCTTCTTATCTTCCAATATTTATGTATTTTTCACTGACATCACATAGCGTAAATTCTGTTGTGTGCTCTTCTTCGTACTCTTCTTCGTCGTCTTCTCTTGATAACATTTTTTTAGAAAAACTGAAGAAATATCTAATTTTAAAATGTTTTTTAAATAATCTTCATGTGTAAATATTGTCATATAACTCTTTCTTCCTTAATTATATTATTCTTTATTTACTTTGTTAATATTTATTTTACAGTAAATATGATATTTTTTTATTTTTATGCACCTCCCTTTTTTTCTAAAAATTTGTTTGAATTATTGCCCTGAATTGGACTTTTTTGAATTGTTTTTTGTCCTAAGTGGACTTTGAAATTTTTGATTTAAAAATTTGTGGATTTTAAAACTTTTTCTTTAAAGTGTAACTATGATATCACAGACTTTTTGTAATTGCAATAGTTTTTAAAAATGTTGTTAGTTTTTTATGTTAATTTTACTGTTTCTATCTTTTGTTTTAATTAAAAAAAGGACTAAAGGTTTGTTCCTTTAATCCTATCCTCTTGGGTAAGACTATTTCTTCCAGAAATTAGCACCTAGTAAAGTGCCTTCGGCACTTATGATATTTTAGATTTTAAGACAGTTATAACTGGGCGAACCCCGCGGCGGCCGGAGATGCTGTCGTTGTCGAACAAGGAGCC
>ERZ773143.2821-NODE-2821-length-11683-cov-3.843137_pt1 | contig 11683 bp, 8 predicted proteins | sample MGYA00580852_ERZ773143 | MGnify/ENA primary metagenome ERZ773143 (study PRJEB29015, sample SAMEA2737853) | human gut metagenome | biome: human gut; feature: human-associated habitat; material: faeces | place: China | collected 2012 ... | reverse complement strand
GTAGAAAGGTCAAGAAGTCATAAAGTAGACACTATTTTCATAATAGGCCTAAATGATGGAAGTTTTCCAAGCATTAATAAAGCAGAAGGTTTTTTCGGAGACAAAGACAGAGAAATTTTAAAACAAGACGGAATTGAACTTGCAAATGGAACAATAGAAAATCTATACGAAGAAAACTTCAATATTTATAAAGCCTTCACAACTGCAGAAAAACAACTGTATTTATCATATGCATCATCAGAAACAGAAGGAAAATCACTAAGGCCATCAATGATGGTAAATAAAATTAAAAAATTATTTCCAGAAATAAAAGAAGAAAGTGATGTAATCAACAAAAATTATGAAATAACAAACAAAAATATGACATATCAAGAACTTTTAGAAAATATATCAGAACTAAAAAATGGAAATAAAATAGATGATATTTGGTATACAATTTATGAATATTATAAAAATCAAAATGAGTGGTATTCAAAAGTAAAACAAGATTTGCAAGGAATTGATTACACAAATCTTCCAGAGAATATTAACAAAGAAACAATAGAAAAATTATATGGAAACACGCTAAATGCAAGTGTATCAAAATTAGAAAAATTTGCACAATGTCCATTTTCATATTATTTACAATATGGTCTAAGGCTAAAAGAAAAGGAAGAATTGAAAGTTCAAAATTTCGATACAGGTTCATTTATGCATGAAACAATAGACGAATTTTTCAAAAAAGTAAAAAATGAAAATATCAGTCTTCCAGAATTAGTAACAGATGAAGAAAAAGTACAAAGTCTAGTAGATGATGTTGTAGAAGAAAAACTAGATATGGGAAAAAAATATACATTTGTTGCAACACCAAAATACAAAGTTTTAGTAAAAAGGTTAAAAAGAATAGTCGCAAAAGCACTAAAATACATAATTGAAGGGCTTGTATATAGTGAGTTTGATATAGAAGGAACAGAAATTGAATTTGGCAAAAAAGGAAAATACAAACCAATTTTAGTACAATTAGATGATGGAAAAAAGGTTGAAATTATAGGAAAAATAGACAGAATAGACACAGCAAATTCAGAAGATGGAAAGTACTTAAGAATTATAGACTACAAATCATCAGCAAAAAATATCGACTTAAATGAAGTATATGCAGGATTGCAAATTCAGTTATTAACATATATGGATGCAGTATGCAAAGAAGAGGATTTATTGCCTGCTGGAGTGCTATATTTCAGCTTATTAGAGCAAATAATAAAAGCAGACAAAAAAATAACAGAGGAGCAAATTGAAGATGAACTTAGAAAGAACTTTAAAATGAAAGGCTTGATACTAGCAGATGTAAAGGTAATAAAAATGCATGACAAAAACATAGAATCAGGAACATCAAAATTAATACCAGCAACAATAACAAAGGCAGGAGATATTTCAGAGGCAAAAACGAGTGGTGTTAATAAAGAAGAATTTGAGATTTTGCAAAATTATATTTACAGAACTATTAAGCAAATTGCAAAAGAGATTTTGACTGGAAATATTAATATAAAACCATATAATAAAAAAGGTAAAAAGCCTTGCGATTATTGCTCTTATAAAGCTATTTGTGGTTTTGATACTAGACTTTGTGGAAATAATTATAATTATATAGACAAAAAGTCAAAAGATGATATAATTAGGAAAATGAAGGAAAAATCAAAATAATTACAATTATAAAATTAAAAATATTAAGACATTTTATAACATATTGTTTTTTTATACCTTGGTGTCGCAATCTCCATATCTAAAATACCATTATGAAGATTGCTCCAGTTCGCACTCACATTCGTTCGTTTGGTCGCTTACGCGGTATTTCAAAAACAATATATTATAAAAGTTATAAAAATTTTTAGTATGTAAAAGGAGAAAATATTTTGAAGGATTTGAGTAATGAAAACATTGTGCACATCAACAAAAATGGAGTACAATATTTACAATTTAGAAACTTATTAGAATATAGTGATGTAATAACACATGCATATTCAATAGGAACAGAAGTTAATTTTAGAACAGCAAGAGCAAACAAACAACAATTACCAGAAAAAGAGTTTAAAAAAGCAATGCAAGATTATGAAAATTTGTGTAATGCAATAAAAGTTGATTACAAAAATATAGTAAAAACAAATCAAGAACATACAGATAATATTGCAATTGCAAATAAGAAAATAAATAAAAATTTACCAGATGTAAATTTAGAAGAATATAGTAGAACAGATGGAATCATAACACAAAAAGAAAATTTAGTATTATCAACTACAAATGCAGATTGCATATTGCTTTTATTCTTTGACCCAGTAACAAAAACAATCGCAAATACACATTCTGGATGGAAAGGAACATTGCAAAGAATTTCTGTAAAAACAGTTGAAAAAATGGTGAATGAATTAGGTTGCAAACCAGAAAACATTATCTGTTGTATTTGCCCAAGCATTAGAAAATGCCACTTTGAAGTTGATAAAGATGTAAAAGATTTATTTGAAGAAGAGTTTAAAGATTTGAATATAAGTAAAAATATCGATATAATGGAAAAACAAAAAGATAAAGAAAAGTGGAATATTGATACTGTTTTAATTAACAAGATTATATTGGAAAAAGCGGGTTTAAAAACAGAGAATATCATTGATAGTGGATTATGCAGTGTGTGTAATAAAGATTTGATTCATTCTTTTAGAGTAGAAAAACAAGGGTATGGATTAAATACAGCACTAATATCATTAAAATAAAAATGACCATAATTTGAGATAAATAATTGTTTGTACTTAAATTTATATAAAATTACAAAATTTAAGAGAGGTAAGTATGAAAACAGAAGAAATAAAAGAAACAAAAGAAGAAAAACAAAGAATGAGAAAAATAAATATGAAATTATTTCCAATATACAAAGCACTATCATGGGACTTGCTATTTTATTATACAATAAACTTTTTGTTTTTAACTCAAATAAAAAATATAAGTGCATCAGATGTAGTACTAACAGACAGTTTTTATGCATTATTTGTCATGATTTTACAAATACCAATAAATATAATAATAGCATTTTTAGGCAAAAAAAAGAGCTTAGTAATAGGAAATTTTTTACTTGTAGCACATATGCTTGTTATAATATTTAGTAGAAATATATTTGATTTGATTTTGGCAAACTTTATATCAGCAATAGGATTTGGACTTAAAGACACAGTAGCATCAGCCGTATTAAAAGAATCAATACCACCATCAAAATATAAAAATCAAATTTTCGCAAAATTAAATTCAAAAGGAGCAACAGGATATTATATACTAGAGATGAGTTCAAAAATAATTGCCGGATATTTATTTGTTATAAATGGATATTTACCAATGATATGTTCATTGATAGTATTAATAATAGCAACAATAATATCTATGGGATTTATAGAACCAAACAAAAAGACAAAAGTTAACTTCAAAAAGACAATGGAAGTTAATGAAATTGAAGATATAAGATCAGGATTTAAATTTGTTTTGAAATCAGAAAGACTAAAAGCACTAATATTATCAGCAGCTTTCATCTGCACATTGTTGGCAATATTAGAAAATTATGAAGTTAGTCTTTTAGAAGATATAAAATTATCAGCTGTAGTAATAGGTTATGCTGGTGCTATAAATAGTCTTGTAAATGCAATTGCATCAAAAAAAGAAAATGAATTTAATAAGATGTTTAAAAATAAATCACTTACAATATTATCATTAATATTATCAATAAGTGCAATAATAACAGGAATTTGTGGAATAACAGAAATAAAAGAAAACTTAATAGGAACTATAATAATATTAGGTGCATATATGATATTTGGTTTTATAAATGGAATGTATTATACAATAATAGATAGATATTTAATGAGTTTTGCAAATAAAGATATAGACACTCAAATAACGTCTGTATACAATTTGATTAGAAATTTTGTTAGAATGCTATTTGGATTTATCGCTTCATTTATATTAGGAATTACAACTTCTGCAAATGCTTTGATAATAGTAGGAACAACATTTACAATAATATATATATTAATTTATATATATATGAAAACAAGAGTAGGACTAAAGCCAGAACAGTATTCAAAAGAAGAAAGAAAATATGATGAATTTAAAGAAAGTGAGAAAGTGTAAAAAATAAGATTAAAAGTAAATAATCAATATTTATTTTATTATATTAATAAAAATCTAAGGAGGAAAGAGTATGAGTTTACCAAAATTAGTACCATCAAAATTAAAAATTGGTGATACAATAGGAGTTGTAGCACCATCAAGCCCAATAATTGGAGACAATATAGATGAATTAAATAAAGCAAAAGAAATAGTAGAAAGAAGCGGATTTAAAGTAAAATATTCAAAAAATATATTTTCAAACACAAATGGATACAGCGCTACTGCAATGGAAAAAGCAGAAGACATAAATGCAATGTTTGCTGACAAAGAAGTGAAAATGATATGGTGTGCAAAAGGCGGGAACAACAGTAATAGTACATTTGAATATTTAGACTATGAACTCATAAAGAAAAATCCTAAAATAATATGCGGATATAGTGATATAACTTCAATTACAAATATAATAACAGAAAAAACAGGACTAGTAACATTTAGCGGAACAAATTTTAAAACAATAGCAACAGATGAAACAGACTTTAGTTACAAACAAGCATTAAGCAGATTTGTAGACGGTAATTTAGAATTTGGACCAGAAAATGAAGAATATATAACAATTCAAGAAGGGAAAGCAACAGGAGAACTAATAGGAGGAAATCTTTCATTAACACGAGGAATGGTAGCAGGAAAATATTCATTAGACTTTACAGACAAAATCTTATTTTTAGAAGAATTAGGATTTGAAACAGACCCAGAAGCAACAAGTAATAATGTATATTACATGAAACAAAATGGAGTATTTGATAAAATAAAAGGTCTATGGATAGGCAATTATGAACACGAAAGTGGAATATCACTTGAAAAAATAATACTAGATGTTTTAGATGGTGAATATAAATTTGCAATAATAAAATCAAATAATTTTGGACATATAGAAAGAAAAACAGTAATTCCAATAGGTACAAAAGCAGAAATAAACACAGATGAAGATGTAAAAATAAAATTAGTAGAAAATTGTGTAAAATAAATATTGTAAATAATTAAAAATTTTCTACAACATAAGATGTATATATTAAGAGGTGTAGAAATGTTTGAAACATGGGAAGAACTAGAAAAATCAATACTTAATTGTAATAAATGTAAATTATGCAAAACAAGACAAAACATAGTATTTGGAGTAGGTAACAAAAATGCAGATATAATGTTTATAGGTGAGGGACCTGGAGCAGACGAGGACAGGTTAGGAGAACCTTTTGTTGGTAGAGCCGGAAAACTTATGGATATGGCATTTGGAATTTTGGGAATAAAAAGAGAAGAAGTCTACATTGCAAATGTCGTGAAATGTAGACCACCAGCAAATAGAAATCCAGAAGAGGACGAAGCAAATGCCTGTCTAAATTATTTGAGAAATCAGGTTATGTTGGTAAAGCCTAAAATAATAGTTCTATTAGGAAGTGTTGCTTTAAAACATATTTTAGGAAAAGAGTATGGAATTACCGCCTCAAGGGGAAAATGGGTTGAAAAAAAGGGAATAATGTATATGCCAACTTGGCATCCTGCAGCACTTTTGAGGGATGAAACTAAAAAAGTTGATTTTATAAATGATTTAAAAAGGGTAATAGAAAAGCAAAGTTATTTCACAAATGAGAAATAACTTGACAATTACAAATAGAATTAAAAACTAAGGTATCAATTAAGAAAAGGATATCTTAGTTTTTTAAAATAAAATGGAAAAAATTATAAATAGAAAATATAACCAAAACTGTTGAAATAAAGTTTTAGTTATGGTAGAATCAAAATGCAGAAACAACCTGCATGAAACAAAAGAAGGAGTGAAGAAAAAATGAAGAAAATACTAAAAAATACAAAAGGTATAACATTGGTGGCACTCGTAAGCACTATAGTTATTTTACTTATTTTAGCAGGCATTTCAATTTCAGCATTAACAAATACAGGAATATTCCAAAAGGCAAAAGAAGCAAAACAAAAATCTGATGATGCGGCACTAGACCAAAACACAAAACTAGATGAATATGAAAAAGAATTGGACCAATATTTGCCACAAAAATTGATAGATAAAGTTAATGATGGAACAATAAAAGTTGGAGATTATATATCATACACACCAGACGGAGCAAGTACAGAAAATATTTTACAAGAATTGGCAACATATTCAGGTTCGAAAAATGAATATACAACATCAACATTAACACAGGAAATAGATAAAGAAACAGGATTAAAATGGAGAGTGTTAGATGTAAAAGATGGAAAAGTTAGATTGATAAGTGATAGACCAACAACAAGTAAAATAACGTTATCTGGAGCGAAAGGATATAATAATGCAGTATATCTATTAGATAAAACATGTAAAACATTGTATAATAATTCTAAACTAGCAAGTAATGTACAAAATTTAAAAATAGAGGATATACAAGATTATTTAGCATATGATTATACTCAATATACAAATTCAAATGTTGACACAGGAAAATATGGAGGAACAAAAGAATATGAAGCAAATAAAAATTACCCTAATATATTTGCAAAAGAGAAAACAGGATGGGTAAATGGAATAAAAGGAACGGAACTTAATCTTAGTGAACAGACAACACCAATAAATGAAACAAAAACAACGGCAAGCGAAAAAATAAAAATAACGCAAACATATTGGTATAAAACAATGTCTGCAAATGACTTTGATGGAGAAAACAAAGAAATGTATTATAAATTATTTATAAATAATGGAAGTAATTACCCAGCATATTGGATGTCATCTCGTTGCGTCCTTGCTAACTCCGATATTGCTTACTTCATTGTTCGCATTGTGTACTCAGGCGATGTCAGCGCCCACGACTTGTACTATTCTAGCGGCAACGAGAACTCTGGCGACTGTGCTTTCCGCCCGGTTATAACTCTAAACTCTAATGTCCAAGTAACATCAGGAAATGGAACTGAAAGCACTCCATTTGAAATAAAATAAAAATATGGAATTTTGATAATAAGAAGAAAAACAACACACCAAGAAGGGCTTTGGACTTTTCGGGAAAAACGCGAATAAAATTATAAAAGGTAGTCAGTTTCATTGACTACCTTAAAAATTTATAATAAAATAACACCAGGGACAACACAACAAACAAACACAAGAAAAAAAGTCCAAAACCAAAAGAAGGAAGAAAAAATATGGAAGAAATAAAAGAAAAAGTAAACTACTGTCTAAACTGCAAAATAAAACCATGCTCAGTAAAAGGATGTCCACTAGAAAACAACATCCCAAACTTCATAAAAGCAGTAAAAGAAGAAGAATACAAAAAAGCATACGAAATACTATCAAAAACAACAGTCTTACCAGGAATATGTGGAAAAATATGCCCACACATGAAACAATGTCAAGGAAGTTGTGTACGAGGAATAAAAGGAGAACCAGTAAATATAGGAGACATAGAAAACTTCATATTCGAAAAAGCAGAAGAAGAAAACTATAGTCTAAAAGAAGCAATGCAAGAAACAGAAGGCACAGATACAAGTAAAAAAGAAGAAACATCACAAAATATCAAAAAAATATCAAACAAAAAAGTAGCCATAATAGGAGGAGGACCTGCAGGTCTAACATGTGCAGCATTTTTAGCAAAAGATGGAGTAAAAGTTACAATATATGAAAAATACAACTATCTAGGTGGACTACTGGTTCACGGAATACCAGAATTCAGATTACCAAAAACAAGAGTACAAGAAACAGTAAAAAGAATTTTAGATTTAGGAATAAATGTAGAGTACAATAAAGAACTAGGAAAAAATTTAAATCTAGAAGAATTAGAAAAAGAATATGATGCAATATTCATAAGTATAGGTGCAAATAAATCCGCAAAAATGGGAGTAAAAGGCGAAGAACTAAAAGGCGTATATGGAGGCAACGAACTTTTAGAATACAATATGCACCCAGACTATACAGACAAAACAGTATCTGTAATAGGTGGTGGAAATGTTGCAATGGACTGTGCACGAACAATAAAAAAATTAGGAGCAAAAGAGGTAAATGTAATTTATAGAAGGGCAGAAGAACAAATGCCTGCAGAGAAAAAAGAAATTGCAGAAGCTAAAGAAGAAGGAATAAAATTTCTATTCCAAAATAATATTGTAGAAATAAAAGGAAACAACAAAGTAGAAAAAATAGAACTTATAAAAACAGAGTTAGTTCAAAAAGAAGGGGAAACAAGACTGGTTCCTGTTAACATAGAAGGAAGCAATTATGAGATAAAGACAGATTATGTAGTAATGGCATTAGGAAGTAATGTATCAGACGAGGTTTTAGATTTAGGACTAACACTAAACAAATGGGGAAATGTAATAATTGATGAACACTATAAGACCTCAAATTCTAAAATATTTGCAGGCGGAGACTTAGCAGGATGCAAAGGAACAGTTGCATGGGCTGCACGTTCTGGAAGAGATGCAGCAGAATCAATAAAAGAATTTTTAGAAAAATAGCGACAATAAATTGCCGCTATTTTATATTAGTACTATTTTTTATAATATCAACATTATTTTCAAAATCACTATGTACAAATAAAGATTTTATAAAATTAAAAAAATCTAAAAGTTTAGAGGATTTTTTCTTAGTCAAATACATAGAAGCATCAACAACATTCTCATCAGAAGTATTTTCTAAGTAATTATATTTTTCTTCTAAAGCCATCATTTTATTTACATAGTAATCATTAAAAAATGTATCTCCTGAAGTAGAGCCTAAATAATCTTTAAAATTATAAAGTTTTTGTCTATATTTTTCAACACCTTCTAAATCAGTAATACTATCAAAAACATTATCAAAATAACTAGAAGTAATAAGTTTTTGAGTCTTAATAAATGTAGAAGTAATATGGCTCTTTAAATTTTCTATTTTTTTATTCATAACATCAATTTTTTTGCTATTGTCATCCATAGTTGCAATTTTATTATTAATTTTTATAATTTCCTCTTCAGACATCAAAATTTTATCTATATTATCCTCAATATTCATAAATGTTTTGGCATTTGTAAGTTCAATAAATTTATTTTTAAAAGTATCATTACTGTTAATAGTACTTTCAAATAACACATCTTCACCAATGAGATAGGCAAGTTGAGAAACTAGACAACACTCTAATGGATAATAAGAAGGACTCGTCGTCTCAAAAGTTATATTAAAATATTTTACATATTCTTTAGGAATTGTCAATACTTTAGAAGCCATAAGTTGAACTGCGGCCTCATTTAAGCCAAGTCCATAAATTCTAAACTCTGTATAATCATATAATCCCATACGTAATAAGTAATTTCTTTTATCCTTAATTTCCTGTATATAATGTATACACTCATGAATTGCAAATTCTTCTAAATCTTCATCTGCAATATGGTCATTAAAATAAATTGAAGTATTTTTATAAAAATAATTTGCCTCTGCCATCCCTTCAGGCATTTTTGCAATATACATATCCAATCTAGATAATTTTATGAATAAATCATTTTGATTAAGATTAAAATCAGGGAATGTTTCACATAAACTATTAGATACAGTTCTTGCTATTGAGTTGACTCTTAGAGTATCAAGCTTTTTTATAACTTCAATTCCATCTTTTTTTAAATCTGATTCTACACTCATATATTTCTTGCATAATCAATTATATACACATAATTGATTAATCCCTTTCTACTTAAAAATTCACTAAATACATTATACAACAAAATACTTGTGGAAATATTACGAGAATATTAAAAAAGTATTAAGTTTTTGTTACAAAAAAATATTTTTTTTATTTTTTGTAATATAAAGTGACAGTAATACCAATATTTTGAGACCATTTTGTCGTTTTTTGTCGAAAAATTTTTATTGACAGTTTTTTATATATGGTGTTATAATATTTTTACTAACAAAAACAAAGAAGTGTAATTTTACGTTACATAAAGATTTTTGTTAATATTTTTATGAAGGGAGGTAAGTATCATGGAAAATAGTGAAATAAAGGAACTTTTATTAGATTTAAAGAAAGGCCAAAAAGAACTATATAAAGGTCAGGAAGAACTATTTAAAGGTCAAGACAAATTATTCAAAGAAATGGACAAATTAAGTTTATCAGTTGCAAGAATAGAAGCAGACCATGGAGAAAAACTTGGCATTTTATTAGATGTAGTCACAAGTCATATAAACAAATTTGATTCAGAAAATGAAAGAATTGAAAAATGCGAAAAAAGATTAGACAAACATGACCACCAATTCTTTGCTTTAAATTCAAAAGTTCACGCGTATTAAAAAATACCCTATTGAACTTCAAGAATTCAATAGGGTAAAATATTATTTTAATCATATTTAAATATTATTTAACAACAACATTATAAATTCTATTTTTAACATAAATTTCCTTAACAATTGTCTTACCATCCAATTTAGAATCAATAGCATTATGAACTTTTTCTTTAACAGAAGACTCATCTTCATCAACAGAAATAGTAATAGTTGCTTTTAATTTACCATTAAACTGAATAGGCAAAGTAATTTCATCATCAACAGTTTTTGCTTCATCATATTCTGGCCAAGAGTATGTAGAAATATCTGCATCAAAACCAGCAATTTTATTAAGTTCTTCAGTGATGTGTGGTGCAAATGGATTTAATAAAGTTAAGAATGTTTTAAATTCTGCTTTATTAATTTTACCAATTTTGTAGAACTCATTAACCATTGTCATAAATGTAGATACAGAAGTATTAAACTTCATATCCTCAATATCCTGTGAAACCTTCTTAATGGCTTTATGCATCATTTTCTCAGTTTCCTTAGAATAATTATCACCATCAACTAACATATTTTGCATGTTCCAAACTCTATCTAGGAATTTACCACATCCACGGATACTTTCCATAGACCATGCAGCAACTTGGTCAAATGGTCCCATAAACATTTCATAAACTCTAAAAGTATCTGCACCAAATTCATTTACAATATCATCTGGATTGATAACATTTCCTTTAGATTTAGACATTTTTTCACCATTAGTTCCCAAAATCATACCATGAGAAGTACGTTTTTGATAAGGTTCTCTAGTTGGAACAACACCAATATCATATAAGAATTTATGCCAAAATCTTGAATATAATAAGTGTAAAGTTGTATGTTCCATACCACCATTATACCAATCAACAGGAGACCAGTATTTCAATGCTTCTTTTGATGCAAGTTCTTTATCATTATGTGGGTCCATATATCTTAAATAATACCAAGAAGAACCTGCCCATTGTGGCATTGTATCTGTCTCTCTTTTTGCAGGTTTACCGCAATGAGGACAAGTTGTATTAATCCAGTCTGTTTGTTTTGCTAAAGGTGACTCACCATTTTCACCAGGTGTAAATTCTTCAACTTCTGGTAATTTTAAAGGTAGGTCTTTTTCATCAACTGGAACCCAACCACAATCTTCACAATAAACCATTGGAATAGGTTCACCCCAATATCTTTGGCGAGAAAATACCCAGTCACGTAATTTGTAATTAACTTTTTTAGTACCAATATGATTATCTTCCAAATATTTTATAACAGTCT
>ERZ773143.2808-NODE-2808-length-11724-cov-3.226755_pt1 | contig 11724 bp, 10 predicted proteins | sample MGYA00580852_ERZ773143 | MGnify/ENA primary metagenome ERZ773143 (study PRJEB29015, sample SAMEA2737853) | human gut metagenome | biome: human gut; feature: human-associated habitat; material: faeces | place: China | collected 2012 ... | reverse complement strand
ACAGACACAACACCGGCAGCATATTCTGCCTGTTTCATTCTGCCTTCGATTTTAAGGCTGTCAACACCTGTTGCAAGAACTTTGTCAAGTATTTCAGCTGTTGAAATATCCTTTGGAGAAAGAAGATAACCACTTTTTAAAGTTTTATCGTCTTTTAAAAGTGAATATTCCATACGGCAAGGCTGGGCACAACGACCTCTGTTACCACTTCTCTGTCCTATAATACTGCTCATAAGGCAACGGCCAGAATAGCATACACATAACGCTCCATGTATAAAGCCCTCAATTTCTGTATTGTCTTTTTTTGAGCAAATGTCAGTTATTTCTTTTTGACCTAATTCTCGTGCCAGTACAATACGGCTACAACCCATTTCAGTAAGCATATCTATAGCATCGCTGTTGTGTACTGTCATTTGTGTAGATGCACTTATTCTTATGTTTGGATAGTATTTTTTTATAAGAGAAACCATACCCAAATCCTGTACAATAAGACCGTATGCACCATAGGAATAGACCTTTTCCACAAAGTCCAAAACCTTTTGTATTTCGTTTTCTTTGTAAAGAGTGTTAAGTGTAATAAACACTTTTACCCCTCTAAGGGCACAAGTTTTAATAATTTCGTGAAGTGTGTCGTCAGAGGGGTTTTCAGCATAGGCACGAGCACCAAAGGCACTACCGCCAATGTATATTGCGTCACAGCCGGCATTAAGAGCAGCTGTAACGCTTTCTGGGGTGCTACAAGGAGCTAAAATTTCAGGCTTTTTCATATTGTCACCTTAATTGTTTTTTGCGAGTTTCTTTGAAAGGTCTTCTACTTTTCTCTTTAAATCAATGTTTTCAGCTTTTGTTTTAGCAAATGCACTTTGAAGTTGATTTTCGCTCATAGTCTGATTTTCTATCTGGTAGTTTTCAAAATCAGATAAGAGAGTTTGGTAATCTTCCTGAACTCTTGTAAGCTGGTCTTTAGCTGTCTTTACAGACTTATCGCTTTCAGACTTTAAGTTCTTTATTTCTTCTTCAAGTTTTCTAATATTGCCGTTAGCAGCTTTAAGTTTAACAGCTAAGTCATCACGCTCTTTGTTTACATTAGTGAGCTTAACATTTCTTTCGGCTGATTTTTGATTTAATTCGTTGATTGATGTGTTCTTTTCAGCAAGTTTTGTACTAAGGTTGTTAAGTTCTTGATTTTTGTCATTGATTTTGCCAGTTAATTTAGCAATATAGTTAGTCTTTTCTTCAACACGCTTTTCAGCCGTTGTAAGACGAGTCTGACAAGAAGAATACTCTCTTTGAACATTGTCAAATTCACTCTTTGTCTTAATAAGTTCTGTTTCTAAGTCATTGCATTTATTAGTTTTTTCTTCAAGCTGATTTTCAACGCTAGCATAAAGACCCTGTAAAGATGCCAATTTCTTTTCACATTCGTCAAGTTTGCTCTTTACATCTTCTCTTTTTACAGTAAGTACCTGTATTTCGTCTTTCTTGTTGGCAAGGTCTTTAGTAAGAGTGCTTTTTTCGTTGTTTAAATTAGTGATAGTTTCGTTTAAGACAGATATTTCCTTTTCCTGTGATTCTAACTTAGCAAGGGTATCTGTATCAAAGGCAACAGAACCACTAGAAGTACGCTCTTTAAATAAATCATCAGCAATATTAAGTGAGAATAAAATAGCATTATCATCACGATATAATGGGTGTGATAAATCTCCACCTGTAATGTCTGCCATTTTCTGATTAAGATACTTGGCGATGGCTCTTAAATATTCATCACTTTCTTCACTAACAAGTTTAATGCTTCTGCTACCTATCTCTATATTAATGTATTTTTTTTCCTCTGACATAATACAAATCCTCCTGTAATTCAATGCAATTATTATAACAATTATATCATAATAAAGTAAATTTGGGTATAAAAATGCTAGGAATTTTAGTATTAAAATATTAAAAATATATTAATTTTGCATTATAAAATAAAAAAATTTTGGAATAAGTCTTTTAATTTAACGATTTTTGTTATAAAATAAGTATACTAACACTTATGTGATTGTAAAAAAAGAAGGAGGAGTAGTGAGGTATGATATCTAATCAGATTTTGCAAAGTACAATAGATGGACTTAAAAATATAATAAGGCGTGAGCTAAGTGTTGCTGAACGCGAGGGTAAGATTGTTGCAACTACTGAAGAATCAATGGTTAACACAGTCATTGAAAATGCAGATATATTTATACAAAGTCCAGCTGAAAACCAGTTGGTACAGGGATACCAGTATTTTAAGGTTTTTGATAATGGTTCTCCTGAATACATTGTTATGATAAAGGGCGAGGACGAGGAAGCTTATCGTATTGGTAAGATTACAGCTTTCCAAATCCAGAATTTACTTGTTGCATACAAAGAAAGATTTGATGGCGACAATTTTATAAAGAATTTATTGCTTGATAACTTACTTCTTGTAGATATATATTCAAGAGCAAAGAAATTGCGTATTGAAAATAATGTTCCTAGAGTAGTATTCCTTATTGAAACTGAAATTGATAAGGAATTTAATGTGGTTGAGATTGTTAGAAGTATTTTCCCAACAAAGCAGAAGGATTTTGTTACTGCTGTTGACGAAAAGAGTATTATTCTCGTAAAGGAACTTAAAGAAAAGGATAGCAAGGAAGAAATTGACCAGATTTCTAAGCATATTTACGATACACTTTCAGCAGAAGCTATGACAAGTGTATATGTTGCAATTGGTACTGTAGTAAATGACCTTAAAAATGTTTCTGCATCATACAAGGAAGCTAAAATGGCTCTTGAAGTAGGCAAAATTTTTGAGGAAAACAAGAAGATTGTAAACTATGAACAGCTTGGTATTGGTCGTCTTATTTATCAACTTCCTGCACCATTATGCAAAATGTTCATAAATGAAGTTCTCCACGGACTTTCTATGGACCAGTTTGATGAAGAAACACTTACTACTGTAAACAAGTTCTTCGAAAATAACCTTAATGTGTCAGAAACTTCAAGACAGCTCTATATCCACAGAAATACATTGGTTTATAGACTTGACAAGCTTCAGAAGATGACAGGCTTAGACCTTAGAAACTTTGATGATGCTATTATTTTCAAGATTATGCTTATGGTAAGTAAATATATGCACTATAGAGAAACATTTATGTATTAATTTTCTCTTTTCAGAAAGGAAGTTTTCACCTTGATTAAGATGGAAAAAGTAACAAAAATATACGAAAACGGTGCTGTTGGTTTAAGAGATGTATCTCTTGAAATTAACAAGGGCGAGTTTGTTTTCGTAGTTGGTTCTTCTGGTTCAGGTAAATCAACCTTTATGCGTCTTTTGCTAAAGGAAATTGAACCAACAAGTGGCGATATTATTGTAAATAATACGGATATTACTAAATTAAAGCGTAGACAAATCCCATATTACAGAAGAAAAGTCGGCGTAGTATTTCAGGATTTCCGTTTGTTGCCATCTAAGACAGTTTATGAAAATGTGGCTTTTGCTATGCAGGTAGTGGAAACAAATCCTAAATATATAAGGCGTAATGTGCCACAGATTTTGTCTATGGTCGGTTTAGGTAAAAAGGCTAAGGCTTATCCAAACCAGCTTTCTGGTGGCGAACAGCAGAGAGTAGCTCTTGCAAGAGCTATTATCAATAGACCTCCAATACTTTTGGCAGACGAACCTACTGGTAATCTTGACCCAGATACTGCTTGGGATATTATGGAACTTATTCAGGAAATAAATAGAAATGGTACTACTGTTGTTATATCAACACACGCAAAGGAAATTGTAGACAAAATGCAAAAGCGTGTTATAAAGATTAACAAGGGCGTAGTATTAAATGATGTTGAGGGTGGTGGATATAACAATGAAGCTTCGAACATGGAAATATTATATTAGTCAGGGCTTTAGAGGTGTATTCAAAAACGGACTTATGTCTGCAGCCTCAATTATTATAGTTAGTGCCTGTGTATTTACGGTTATTCTTTCTCTTAGTATTATGGTTAATGTTGACTACGTATTAAGCCAGATTGAGTCTAATGTAGGTGTTACAGTTTTCTTAGGTAATAAGCCTACAGATGCTCAGGTAAAAGTCTTGCAAAAGAAAATAGAGGAAATACCTAATGTAACAAAGGTTACATACATTTCACAACAAGGTGCTTTGGAAAAGGCAAAGAAAATGTGGGATACTGATACACTAGACGGCTTAAAAGAGGATAATCCTTTTCCAAGGTCTTTAGATGTACAGGTATCCGGCATAAGTCATCAGAAAGATGTTATTGCAAGAATAACTAAGTTACAACAGGAATTTGAAAATCAGATAGTAAATGGTGAAGTTGAAACAGTAGCAGAAACTACTACTATTGACCCGGCTCAGGCAGCTAAGGCAGCAGTAAATAATGCTGTTAAGGAGGCAGGCTCTCAGCCAACAACTACTAAAACAGCTCTTTTGGACAAGTTGACAGGAACTGTTGAGGTACAGGCAGAGGGAACTTCTGCAACACCAGTAACTGAGGGCTTACCTACACCAGCTACTATTCAGCAGGAAAATAATGAACCTGTTACAGTAAATAATGCACCTAAAATTGGTGATGCCGACTACGAGTATCAGGGCATTGAGTCAATTCGCCACGCACAGCAGTTGACAGATACTCTTATGGCTATTGATGCGATATTTAAAATAGTATCAGTTGTTATTATTGCAATTCTTGCAATTATCTCTATTGGTATTATTATGAACACAATTAAACTTACAGTTTTCATTAGAAAAAATGAAATTGGTATTATGAAGTATGTCGGTGCTACAGACTGGTTTATACGCTGGCCTTTCATTGTAGAGGGTGTTATAATTGGTCTTATTGGTGCTGCTATTCCATCAGTTATTTCATGGCTTAGCTATGATAGAATTGTAGACTACTTCAATACTCACATAAGCGTGTTAAATACTCTTGTGTCATTAAAGAGTGGTAGTGAAATATTCATAGTAACAATACCAGTTGCACTTTTAGTTGGTGCATTATTGGGTGCTGTGGGAAGTATAACTTCTGTAAGAAAGCACCTTAGAGTATAAAAAGTTTGCCGTTATAACGGTGTGTTTTTTGGGGGAATAGTCATATTTTTAAGTATGATGTTTTCCCCTTTAGTTATGGAGTGAAAATTTATGTTAAAAAAATTCGTATCGGGATTATTGACAGTATCTCTTACATTGGCTTTTGTTGGTGTAGCAGATGCAGCGTCAGTATCTCAGTTACAGAAACAGAGTTCGGCTTTTAAAAACCAAATAAGTTCTGTTCAAAGTCAGATTAATTCTACAAAACAGCAGAAAGCCTCTACTCAATCAGAAATTCAGGAGCTTGATAGACAGCTTGCATCTGTTCAGGCTGAGATTACACAGCTTAATACAAAAATTCAGGAAACAACTGCTAACCTTAATAAATCTCAGCAGGAGCTTAAAGAGGCTATTGCTACAAGAGAAGCTCACTATAATACTCTTAAAAAACGTATTAGAGTAATGTATGAATATGGTAACAGTGGTTACCTTGAGGCACTTTTGTCTTCAGATAATTTCTCTGATTTTATAACACGTCTTGAGTATACTAACAAGCTTGTAGAATATGATAACAAGGTTCTTAAGGACTATACTCATTCAGAAGAAGTAATAGCTACAAATGTTAAAACTATTGCAAAAGACAAGAAACAGATAGAGGATATGAAGGCTGAACAGGCTAAGAAACAGCAGATTTTGGATAACAATATTGCTAGAAAAAATCAGATTGTAAAACAGCTTGATTCTAACCAAAGTACTTATGAGGCACAGATTGCTGACTTACAGCAACAGGATGCCAATGTTCAAGCACTTATTCAAAAAGCAGAGGCAGAGGCAAAGGCTAGAGAGGCAGCAGCAGCCAAGGCAAAGGCTGATGCAGCAGCAAAAGCTAAGGCGGCTGCACAGGCAGCAAAGGCTAAGAGTAGCTCAAGCTCAAGGACAAAATCAAGTACAAGGTCTAAGTCATCAAGCTATAATACTGGCTCAAGTAATACATCTGGTGGCTCAAGCTCTGCTACTGTATATAGTAGTAATGGTAAGCATTATCAGTATCCTATTCCAGCTTATAATGGCTATAAGCCAAATTCTGGATATGGTTACAGGTCATCACCTATTGCCGGTGGTACAGAGTTCCACACAGGTGTTGACTTAAAGGCTACACTTAACACAGATGTAATCGCCGCTGAAAGTGGTACAGTTATTTATGCTGGTTGGAGAGGTGGCTATGGTAAGTGTGTTATTATTGACCATGGTGGTGGATATAGTACACTTTATGCACACAACAACGTATTAAAGGTTTCTGTTGGTCAGACTGTTCAAAGAGGACAGGTTATTGCTGGTGCAGGTACAACTGGTTATTCTACAGGTGTTCACTCTCACTTTGAAGTAAGAATAAATGGTCAGCATACAAATCCAACAGGTTATATTTATTAATATTTGGGGACACAGGGCAAATGCCTTGTGTCCCTTTTCTGTTATAAAATTTTTAAGAAAACTTGAATTTAACTGGCATTTAATGTTTTTACTTGTAAATATTGAAAAATTGTACTATAATATACTTTAATTAAAAGTGTGTGTAAATTTATAGTTAATGAGTTTTTGTGCCTTAGTTACAAAGACAAGAGGAGTTTTTTTATGAACAATAAACTTATACTAAATATAGTAATTGTGTATTTTGTAATTTTAAGTATAGTGCTTGTATTTCAGATTTCAAAGAAAAAAGATGACATTTCAGCACCTACTACTTCAAATCAGGTTACATCAGAGGATAGACTTGATAACGCAGTTGTTTTCAATTTAGGAAGTCCTGTAATTTTAGTAAACAAAAAGCAGACCCTTTTGGAAAAAACTGATTCATCACAAGTACCTGTTGTTAAGGGCGAGGATGTTTATGTGCCTTTAAGTTTCTTTAAAACAGCTTATGGTGCTAGTGTAACAGGAGATGCAAATGCTCCAAGTGCAACAATAAGAATGAACAACAAAGCACTTGTTATGGATAGCGAAAATGCTAGTATTGTTGATAACACAAGGGAAAAGAAATTAGATTATAATATAAAGATTTTTGCGGATAAGGGCGTTGACTATGTTCCAATAACTGTTTTTGCTAATGCCTTTAATAAATATCTTTATTATTATAATGGTATGGTTATTGTATCTAATCAGGAAAATGCTTTTACAAATGAAGAAAGCACAGAGTTTATACAGAATTTAAGAACACAGGTTAATGACTTGCCTTATGTTGCTACAGAGGAAAATTTAAGGGAAATTACTAATACAAGTGACAAAGATGAACTTATTGATAAAATTGGACAGGCTGTTGGTAACAATAGTCAGAACAATGATAACATCAATGTAGCAGGACTTTTACAAAAGGACAAAGAAGACCTTATTAAAAGCGATGATACTTATATGTATTGTGCTACAGATGAAAGTGTAAATATTTTAGATTACACTAATGGCTTAAAGCATATTTCTGCTATTAAGTTAGATGCAGGATTTAAGCCTCAGAAAATAGAATTGGAAAATAATACACTTGTTGTTGTAGGTAATTTAAAGGAAAACAATAGTGAAGTAGAAACTGGAGAAGATTCTCAAAGGGACCCAGATACAGAAAAGGCTATTGTTTATGTTTATGATGTAACAAATGTAAATGCACCTACTCAGAAAAGAAAGGTTGCTGTAGATGGATATGCTGTAGACACATCATTTGAAGGAGATTTTGTGTACTTAGTTGCTAATTCATCAGTATTTGATAATTACAAAGAGGGTCATTTTGTTGCACCATCTTATACAGATAGTGCCAATGGCGATGCTGTTACTATAATGGACTTTAGCAATATGCAGTATTTCCCTGAAATGGGTGGGGATAGCTACACAGTTGTTATGGCTATTAATATAGCAGATACAAAACAAGCTACTTCAGCAAAATCTTTCCTTTGTGCTGGAGATAATATATCATTGTTTGGCAGTAATCTATATGTTGCCAAAAATAGATATACAGCTTTTGATAGTTCAGATAAAACAGAAAATACTAGAATTTATAGATTTTCACTTGCCAATGGGGAATTTACAAGAAATGCCTATGGTGAGGTAAAGGGACACCCTGTTGATAACCATTCTATAGACGAAAATAATGGTTATGTAAGGGTTGTAACAAGTAATGTTGAGGGCAAAGAAAAGAAGATTGTAAATAGTGTTTATGTTTTAAACAACAATATGGAAATAAGTGGAGAGGCTACAAAGGTGGCAAATAATGCAAATATTAGTTCTGTTATTTTAACAGAAGATAAAATTTATTTAACACCAAAGGAAAAAGGCGAACCAATTTATACAGTCGATATGTCTAATCCACTTAATCCATCAGGTAACGGTATATTGAAATTGTCAGACGGTAACATTATGCTTTATCCTTACGGAGAAGACCAAATCGTGACTGTTGATAATGGTGGGGATAAGCTCAAGATTAATGCTTTTGATATTTCAAGCAAGGATAATCCTAAACTCCTCTATAGTCAGGAATTAGGTGGAAGTAATATTTCTTCTTCTGTATTTGAAAATCCACAGGCGTTTATGTTTGATACAGAAAAGAATATATTTGTATTACCGGTTACTATTAAATCTGAAGAAGATGGCAATATAACATTTAATGGGGCATATATTTATAGTATCTATATGGACGAAGGTTTTGAAAGACTTGGAGCTTTCTCAACAGAGGGAAATATAGAAACTATATTTAAGAAAAAGGGTAAACTCTACTGTGTAACCAACAGAGGTATCAGTCAAGGTACTTTTGCTGAACTAGATAAAATGGTAGGGGTTAAATTTATTAAGTAAAATAGCATTGGGGCTGTGAGTAACATCACAGCCTTTTTGTTTAGGAGAAACTATGTATAATTTTGAAAAAACAGATGACAATATAAAAAAACTTGCAAAGAAGAAATGGGACTCTATTGCAAAACCTATTGACTCTTTAGGTGAATTTGAAAATTTATTTATAAAAATAGCAGCTATAAAGGGAAATGTTGATTTTACCATTAAGAATAAAACAATGGTTGTATTTTGTAGTGACAATGGTGTAGTGGCTGAGGGTGTTACGCAAACTGACAGCTCTGTTACAACTATTGTGGCAAACAATATTCCTAAGGGGGTAGCTACTATTAGTAAATTATCAGGTGCTTGTGGAGCAAAGGCAATAGCTGTTGATGTAGGCATTAATGGAGATACTCCTAAGGGGGTTTTAAACTACAAGGTTTCAAAAGGAACTAACAATATTGCAAATGGACCTGCTATGACAAAAGAACAAATGATGCAGGCTATAAATGCCGGTATTGATGTAGTTAAAAATTTAAAAGATAAAACAGATATTATTGGACTTGGAGAAATGGGTATTGGCAATACTACTACTACTTCAGCTGTAGCATCTGTACTTCTTGGTATTCCAGTAGAAAAAGCTACAGGCAAAGGTGCTGGGCTTACAAGTGCTGGTTTAGAAAGAAAAGTAAACGTAATAAAAAAAGCAATAGAAGTTAATGAACCAAACCCTAATGACCCTCTTGATGTTCTTATGAAATTAGGTGGTTACGATATTTGTGCTATGACAGGTGCATTTTTAGGTGGTGGAATGTATAAAATACCTATAGTAATAGATGGCGTAATTGCCTGTCTTAGTGCTTATATTGCCTGTCTTATAAATCCTAATACTATTGACTATATTTTACCATCACATATGGGTAGAGAACCTGTGGCAAGGGTTTTACTTGAAAAAATAAATTTAAAGCCTGTAATATATGGAAATATGGCTTTAGGCGAGGGTAGTGGTGCTGTAATGCTTTTTCCTTTGCTTGATATGGCTATGGCACTTTATAACAATGTAACATTTGAAGAAATAGAAATGAAGCCCTATGAAAGGTTGGTATAATGCTTACACTTATTATAGGAGGAAGTGGCTCTGGCAAAAGTAGCTTTGGAGAAGAACTGGCACAAAAAAGTAATTCCAAACTGTACTATCTTGCTACAATGATTCCCTATGGTGATGAGGGAAAGAGACGAGTTGAAAGACATTTGAAACTTAGAAAAGGCAAAGGTTTTGAAACTATTGAGGAATATATGGATATTGGAAATATTGACATACCCTATGGCTCTTGTGTGTTACTAGAAGATTTGCCTAATTTAGTAGCAAATAATATGTTTACAAAAAATCCACAAAAAGATATAAATATGTTTATTGTAAATGGAATAGTACAGTTGTATAATAAAGTAGAAAATATGATAATAATAACAGGTGATGTTTTCTCAGATGGAGAAAAATATGATAGCCTGACTAATAAGTATATTAGAATTTTGGCAAGCATAAATAACGCTGTTGCAGAAAAAGCTGACAGAGTTTATGAAGTGGTTTGTGGAATAGATATACTTTTAAAGAAGGAGGAATAAAATTGGGTGCTTTAAGAAGTCTTATAATTTGTTTTGCAGTATTTAGTAAAATACCTATGCCCTATATAGATTGGGAAAAGAAGGATATGAAATATATCTTTTGCTTTTTGCCTTTAGTAGGTGTCGTAATGGGTGCTTTATTTATAGGCTTAAATTTGTTAGCACAACGATTTAATGTGCCAGAAACTGCTTTTGGTATTATATCCTTTGCTGTTGCTATGTTGCTTGTAAATGGTGGTATACATATGGACGGCTTTATGGATACTATAGATGCCCTTAGCTCTCATAAATCAAGAGATGATAAAATTAGAATATTAGATGACCCTCATACTGGAGCATTTGCAATTATATACGCTATTTTTTATGTTCTTATTATTGCTTATATTTTAGGTACTGTTGATAACTTAGCTGAGGCTGTTTATATGGCTATTGTTTTTGTGTTTACAAGAGCCTTAGTAGGTATTGTGGCTATGAGTGAGGACCTTGCTAAAAATAGTGGTATGTTATATACTTTTGTTTCTAGTGCAAACAAGTTTGTTACAGCTGTTATTTGTGTTGTATGGCTTATTGCTAGTATTTCTGTAATGGAGATTTTAGCTCCTGTTCGTTCTATTATTACCCTTGGCATTGTATTTATATTTGTAATGATTTTCCAAAATATGAATAGAAAAAATTTTGGTGGTATTAGTGGAGATTTAATGGGCTTTTTTATCTGTGTAGTTGAGTTTATATGCTTTGTAATTATGGGTTTAGGTGATTTTATTTGTTAGAACTGTTTGTAGGTGGAAATTGTCAAGGGCATAATGACTTGGCAATGAAAGCATATAATGGTATAATAGCTGATGGAAAAGAACATAGCATTGAAAGTATAGAAAATGCAGACATTATTATTAATTATCACGAGTTTGTCAGAAAATTGATTGAAATGGGAAAAGACCCTTTGGAATTTTCTGAAAATATTAATGCAAAGGCTATTGCCTGTGATGAAGTTGGCTGTGGTGTTGTGCCTATGGACAAAAAGCAGATTTTGTATAGAGAAGCTGTAGGCAGAAGTTGCTGTATATTGGCAGAAAGAGCAAAGAGAGTTACTCGTGTGGTTTGTGGAATTGGAGTGATTATTAAATGAAAATTACTTTAATAAGACATGGCAGAACAATAGGAAATGTAAAAGGCTGTTTTAATGGAGTAACAAATGACCCCCTTTGTGATGAAGGTGTGGAAATAATAAAGGAGTATGTGGAAA
>ERZ773143.2807-NODE-2807-length-11729-cov-3.354377_pt1 | contig 11729 bp, 10 predicted proteins | sample MGYA00580852_ERZ773143 | MGnify/ENA primary metagenome ERZ773143 (study PRJEB29015, sample SAMEA2737853) | human gut metagenome | biome: human gut; feature: human-associated habitat; material: faeces | place: China | collected 2012 ... | reverse complement strand
GCTTGTTCACAGTCATATTTTCTTCAACTCTACGCCCTAAAAACAGTCCACCGGATTGTTCAGCTTGTCGAAAAAGCCCAGCTTTTACTGGACTTTTTCTACAGGCTGAAGCTGCTACATTTCTGTAACAGCTTAACAATGAATTTATTATTTAATTGTTTAAGTATTTTTGTAACACCTTTTCAAGTTTATCAAACCTGCAGCATCTTTTTACGAGATTAATGTTTTTATCAGGATAATTTACTACAATGTCATAAAGCTTATTAGCTCTCTTTAAAATCAACTCACTATTACTTTGACAAAAAGCAAGCTGATCCTTTAAAAGCTCCTTATAAGCTATATCCCTCGGTGTATCATCAGGGCGTACTTTCATATCTATTGGAGTAAGTAAAGACTCATCTACCGGTAACATATTATTTATGTTTAATGCTCCGAATTAAAATATTTTTAAATTCCCTGTTCAAAAATGTAGAGGTACAAGTCCTCAAGGGTTGGTTTTGCGGTTGTGTATTGGAAGTCTGTCGGCGGGTTATCGGTCACGATGCGGACTATTATGCTGTTGTCGTTGTGACAGAGATTTGAAACACGGTAATTGTCTTGAAAATATTTTAAATCTTCCCTTTGAATTTCGACCTCAAAGACTTTATTTTCAAGCTCCTTTGTCAGCTTATTCGGGGAATCGTGGGAGATGAGCTGACCTTTTTTAAGCAAAATAATCTCCTTTGCGATAAACTCAATATCCGACACAACATGGGTGGAGATTAGGACAATTTTATCCTCGGCAATCTCGCTGATGAAGTTGCGTATGCGTATTCTCTCCTTCGGGTCAAGTCCTGCCGTTGGCTCGTCAAGTATGAGAATTTCGGGATTGTTCAGAAGCGCTTGAGCAATCAAGGCTCTCTGCTTCATACCGCCCGAAAACGAGCCTAACTTTTTATGTGCGGCATCTGTCAGATTAACCGTTTCAAGAAGCTGAGTGATCTTTTCCTTGGCTTCTTTCTTTTTTAAGCCCTTTAAAGCCGCCATATACCACAAAAAGCGGTTGAGGGTGAAATCATCATACAAGCCCTGCTGTTGGGGCATATAGCCGAGTACGGCTCGGTAATCCTTGCCGAGCTTTTTGATATTTTCACCGCCGTAAACCACCTCTCCGCCGTCGGCATTGAGGTTGTCGGTGATAATGTTCATCAGCGTGGACTTGCCTGCTCCGTTCGGTCCGAGCAAGCCGTATACTCCCGGAGTTAAGATAACGCTGAAATTATCAAGCGCCTTTACCGAGCCCTTTTTATAGGTTTTGCTGATACGATTTAAAGCTAATTCCATATTTACAACCTCTTTTGTTTTGAAACTTAAATTATAAATTTCGTACTTTTGCGCTTGGGAACAAAGATAATCAGAGCCGATACTGCGATTATCAGCAGACAAACGGCGGTGATTATGCCGATAACGGCTGTCTGAGCATTATTTGAAAATGCCGATACCATACGGATTTTGTTGTTATCAATGAACATCACGCAGGGTATAAGGAGCAAGCCGCTTGAAATTATCATTGTCACAAACTGATTTTTAAATATGTAGGAGAGCAGATAGACCAAAGTCGTTGTGCCGACTGCCGCAAGCAGATGAACAAAGCCGAGAGCAAGAATATATCCGCCCACGGTTATGCCGCTTGTCAGAGCCGAAAAATTTCTTGAATATGCAAGCGGTAAATCAAATGATGCCGTGCCGAAGGTCTTGATAAAGTTGAGCATATACGGCAGATAGATTAAGATATAGGAAATCACCGTGGTAATCAGGACGGTCAAGAGCTTTATAATCAACAGCCTCGCTTTGCCGTGCTTATTTGCCGAAATCAAGTTAACCATAGAGGTCTTGTATTCAATTGCCAAAATGTTAGAGGTACAGAAGATAACCACGGCTAAGAGCAGAGCAAAATACTCCCACTCCCTAAAGGTGTCCATAGTCAGCCGCTTGTTCACCACTTCATTGACAAGTGCAGGCTTTTCGCCCGTCAGCTCAGCCTTTCCATTAACATATTCAAGCTGAGCGCAAATGTCCTCAAATGCCATTCCTCTTATGCTTAAAATACCATCAATGGTATTGAGCCTGTTCGTTTTTTCCTCAGCCGAAATCGTGGTGTCGGCTGAAAGCTCCTCGGCTTCTCTTGTAAGCTCGTCAAAATAAGCCCTTTCACTCTCGATAAAATCATACTTTTCCTCGTCAAGCTCACCCTCAAGTGTTTGCATATAGGTGTCATAGGCTCTTTCCTGAGGACTTATGAATATAATACTCAAATCATCATTGTAGCTGACAAAGCCGAGAGCCACGAGGATAATTACTGCGACAAGGGCGAAGGAGGTTTTGTAGTGCTTGTAAGCCTCGCCGCTGTATATTCTCACACTTCCGTTGATTTTCTTAAACCGTCCGAGCCGTGACATAAGCCTGTCGAGCAAAACGAGCTTGCCGTTATGCTGTGACAGCCTTGAAAACGCCAATGCCGCTCCCAAAACTCCGACAACGGAGAGAGCTATAGCTAAGCCGATGAAAACGGTGATTATGTTAATCGGCTGTGAAAAAATATTGACATTCTGATAACAGCCGAAAATATTGTTGCCGCTGATAAGGTAGAAAATATTTATAAATTTTAGCGAAGCCAACACAGAGCTGCCGTCAATGAAAATGAAGCAGGAAAATTCAAAAATCAGTGCCGACGCCAAGATTAAATAGGTCTTTGCGGAGGACTTGATAACCACGAATAAAAATGCCGTGAGCATTGACAGAGAGCAGAGCAAAAGCGTTTTGCCGAGTACCCACAAAATCAGGTATTCAAGCATTGTAACATTTAATGCGCAGTTTAAAAACAGCTTGCTCGACTGCACGGGGCGGCTCAAATCTCCAAAGCCGTAGACTGTGCCTGCCATCATAATGTTGCTCGCATAGAACAGCAGACTAACAACCGCCGTAACGCTCAAAACAACCAAGAGCTTGCAGGCTATTGTTTGCAGTCTGCCCTTTGCCGTTGACCGCACAAGAATATAAAGCTCCTTTTCTCTTTCAACGGAGAACATCAAAATATTGACGAGCAATACGATAATTAGCAAAATATAGCTTGAAACCTCATATGAGGTTGCGGCTTCAACCGCCTTGTTGTTGCCGAGGATGGGCTTAACACCTTTAACCTCGGCAAAATCCACGGGAGTTTTTTCAATATTTCTGAACGAAAAACTGTCCGGCTCTGCAAAAATGGAAAAGCTGCTCTGTTGCTCGGCTCTCGACTTCATATTGGAAATAAACTCTTCATAGCTGTCTATGTGAGAGAGCTGAGCCTGTATGTTGCTTAGCATAACCGAGCGGTTGAACAGCTCATCATCGTTCAAGTCCAAGCCTGCCGCATTGTCATACAGCTTTGGATATTTTTCCTTGTATTCATCTGCATTTCCGTTGTGCAAAAGAATTTGTGCAATCTGTATCTCCGTGTTCTTGCTTTCAAAGAACGCATTTTTATCCTCTGCGTCGTTACATTCCCGAATAAGCTGTTCATATGCCCCGACATCACTTGAAATTGCCGAATTTTCATAATCAGAGGATTGAAGCATTACGAAAAACAGAGAATCGGCGCAGAAAAAGGCGATGATGCAAATAAGAAATATTTTGTTTGAAAACAGCTTTAAATATTCGCTACCTGCAATTCTCATACAACTCCCGCCTGTCCCTCTACATAGTAATTACTGTTCTTCTTTTCAGCCCATTTCAGCTTGCAAAGCTCTGTGAATTTTATAGTTTCGCCGCCGATTGAGCCGAGTTGACTTTTATCCGCCATAGCTAAAATTCGTTCTCCGTTATCATCTACAGATTCAAAAATAAAATATTCATTATCCTGTGGATTAATATTATTGCATACTATATTTTCAAATTCAGGCGGAGCATACGAATCTATCTCATTCATATTTAAATCGTAAACCGTAATAATCTGTTTTTCTGCATCTTTTCTGGTGACCTGCACACAATTATCACCATATATGTATTTTCCATCGGTTGAATATCGCAAATTATCTTTATGAGCTATTGTGAAAAAGCTTTCCTTTACATTTCCATCCAAATCGCATTTAAGATAAACATTTTCATCCGAATTTTTATCGTAATAGGACGCAATCATTGTGTTGTCTAAAAAGAAATTATAAGACACCTGATAGCCTTTAGCTTTAGGAATGTCATTAATCTCTAATGTATCCAAATTGATACATTTGATACTTAAACCGGGTCCTTCCTCTTTTTCATTTCTCTCGTCGGCAGTAAAGTAAAAATAATTCTTATACGCACATATTTGAGAAACAGCTCTCAAGCCGGACTCAATATAGTAATCCGTTTTGTATAGAATCTGCGGTTCTGATTTAGGTGAATCAAGAGGTATTCTGATTACTGATGAATCAGTAGAGCAATAAAAATATCCCCTGTGTATGAACCATTCAAAATCATAAAAATTAAAGCTTCCCGTGAGATTTTCCCTTTGGCTTCCATCAGGCTTCATACGCATAAGATATGTATTGTAATTTATATAGCTCTTGTCATACTCTCCGCATAAAGCATACAAATATCCGTCATTATATTGTATTTGGGGCTTCTCCGTTAAGTTTAAATAGGCATCGCAAGCTTCAGGGTCATCGTGAGTACAATTTGGTTTTGAACAAAGAGGAGTAGCCTTTTTTGTTTCTTTATCAATAAAAATCACGATTCCGTCATCACCGATATAATAATAACCTTTATCTGATTTTGTCATAGGTGCATTTCCGCCGATATGGTACATTAGCTGCATATCTGTTGCATAATTTATATATGCATCATCGGAATTTGAGTATGAAGATTTATTCGTACAGCCATAAAAAAATACAGCAGCACAAATTGTTAAAAATAATGCCATCATTGCAGTTGTTTTCTTCATTGGAATACCTCTCACAATTTAATTATTTATCTGATGTTGATATTAATGCTGCGCTTATTGCTGATACTAATATTTTTTAATTTTCATAAAATTATCCTCCAAAATTTTTATACCTTTGTCACTAAAGTAATACATTGAACTCACCTCCCGAAACAAGCATTGCCGCAACAAGAGAAGCTGCAATAACTTTATTTACTTTTTTATTTTTACTTTTCTTAATGTCAATAATGTTGTCATTGCTTTGCTTGCTATAAATATTTTCTATCGCAGAATTAACTGCATTCTCACTGATTTTAATATCATTGATTGTTTTCGTATATAAATTTTTACGCATACTAAAGTCCTCCTTCGGATAGAATTTTGCCGAGTCTTTTTCTTGCCCTCTGCAACTGCGAACTGATTGTATTTTGACTTTTGTCCATTATACGGGCTATTTCTGCAATTGAATAATCCTCATAATAATACAGATAAATAACATTTCTGTACTGCTTTGGAAGCTGCCAAATTTCTTCCATTACAGCCTTTGTTTGCGGTTGCTCAAGTTCTGTATATTTGTCGATTGACTCAATCTTATTATGCCAAAACGACTTATGAAAATTATTGCATTTGTTTATGGTAACCCGTATAAGCCAATATTTTAAATGTTTTTCATCGTCAAGAGGCGGGTTCTTTGTAAGTAATGTAACGCAAACCTCTTGAAAAATATCCTCGGCGTCAGCTTTTGATTTTAAATTTTGATATGCAATGCGAAATATCATATCCGCATATTTTACAATTACTTGTTCGATTTTGTTTTTCGGTACCGAATGAATCACTCATTTGTAACCTCCTTTCACTGTTAATACAACTGCAAACACACATTTTCGTGCATAATTTTAAATTTTTTTAACTTTATAATACCAAATTAATGTCTGTTTGTAAAAACAGTGAATATATAAAACCGCGTAAACAAAAAGACCTTATCCATAAACGAATAATGTCTTTCCTTGGAGCTGATAACGGGTGATTGTAATTATTCAAACTCTTTGCCTCGCCTGCTGCGGCTTGTTCACAGTCATATTTTCTTCAACTCTACGCCCTAAAAACAGTCCACCGGACTGTTTTCTTTACGGGCTTTCAAATCCCGTTTTACAATTTCATCTTTAATCAAAAAAGATATTACCCACAAATTCGGATAATATCTTTTCCTTGGAGCTGATAACGGGATTTGAACCCGTGACCTCGTCCTTACCAAGGACGCACTCTACCTCCTGAGCTATATCAGCATATTAAATTTTTGATCAGCGTTAAGCAACATTGGTATTATATCACATATGTTTTACAATTTCAAATGTTTTTTTAATTTTTTTCAAATTTCTTGATAAAAATTTGAAATGTTCCATATAATACGAAATTTGTATTGCACAAATCATAAAACCAAAATAGGCGGTGTCAGAAGTCCTATAATACGCCCACAAGGACTTCTGACAAACTACCTATTACCCTGAAATGTCGAAATGACATTATATTCAGTATTTTACAACAAGTTATAATTATTGTCAAGTTAAATTACGGTAATTCCGAGTCCACGCATAACATTTAATGCGGCTGTATTTAAACCGTTATCATTTGAGGCAGTGGCATTGCTGTCAACAGTCAGTCGTGCGTTCGGCAAAGCGGTTCGGGCAAGCACGGCGTTTGAAATAACACAAATATTCGATACAAGTCCGCAGAGCTCGATTTCTTTGTAATCACACTTTCTTAGATAATCAAACAGAGCCTCACTGCCATAGGTGCATTTCTTGAACACTTTGTCGTTTGGCTGAACCATAGACTTGATTTTTCCGTAAAGTTCGTGACCTTTTGTGTACTCAATGCAATGTTCAATCGGCAATATTCTGCCCTCAAAAGTAGTTAAGTAATCGCAGTGATGGGTATCGAGAGTGAATATAATGTCTGCACCCTCTGCCCTGTATTTTTCGATTTTTTCGGCAATTACATTTTCAAGTTTTTCCGCACCGTCAAATCCAAGTGAACCGTTTACAAAATCCACCTGATAATCAACTGTAATCAAGCATTTTCTCATAGTAAACTCCTTACTTCCACGGGCGCTTTTTACCGTCCCAGCCTTTGTTATGCCAATAGTCCGTATCAGCCTCGTTCCAATCGCTTTTCCTTTGAATTATACGCATAAGTTCAAAAAAGGCTTTGGTTTTGATTCCGACCTTCACCTTGCCGTCTTTTGCTTTGATTTTCTTTGCAAGATGCGGAGCTGTAAGCTCAAACTTATCGAGAAGCTCAAGAGCAGGGCCGCTGTAACCAAAGCAATCGTTTACGCCAACCTTTGTTACCTTAACAGGATATTCCTCACTTACTACAGAACATACAGCGTCACCAAGACCACCGATTACATTATGCTCTTCAATTGTAATGATTCTGCCTGTTTCTTTTGCAGCCTTAACGATGATTTCTCTGTCGATAGGCTTGATTGTGTGAATATTAATAAGGCGAGCGTTAATGCCCTCTTCCTTAAGCTGCTTACAAGCCTTAAGAGCCTCATTTACACAAAGACCTGTTGCAATAACTGCCACATCGTCACCGTCAAGGAGTGTAATACCCTTGCCAAGTTCAAATGTATAAGTTTCAGGGTCGTTAAAGCTCTCAATAGCAAGTCTGCCAAGACGGATATATACAGGGCCGTCGTACTCGATAGCTGCCTTTGTTGCAGCCATCATCTCGTAGTGGTCGGCAGGGTTGATAACTACCATACCCGGAATTGTACGCATAATACCGATATCCTCAAGGCACTGGTGAGTTGCACCGTCTTCACCTGTAGAAATACCTGCGTGGCTGCCCGCAATCTTAACATTAAGGTGCGGATAAGCAACCGAGTTTCTGATCTGCTCAAATGCTCTGCCTGTTGCAAACATTGCAAATGATGCCGCTACAGGAATTTTGCCTGCTGCCGCAAGACCTGCCGCAACGCCAACCATATTGCCCTCGGCAATACCGCAGTCGAAAAATCTTTCGGGAAATTCCTTTTTAAAAATACTTGTCTTTGTTGCCGCTGCAAGGTCAGCGTCAAAAACAACGATGTCCTTGTTAGTCTTAGCAAGCTCGCAAAGTGCCATACCAAAGCTCTCACGAGTAGCAATTTTCTTTGATTCAGCCATTAGCAGTTGCCCTCCAATCTGTCAATTTCAGCCTGAAGCTCGGCTGTAGCCTGCTCGTACTGCTCTTTGTTAGGAGCTGTGCCGTGCCAGCCAACCTGATTTTCCATAAATGAAACGCCCTTGCCTTTTACTGTCTTTGCAAGGATAGCAACAGGCTTGCCCTTAACTTCTCTTGCCTTGTTAAGTGCGTCCTCAATCTGATTGAAGTCATGACCGTCTATCTTAAACACTTCAAAACCAAAACTCTCAAACTTTTTGTCGAGCGGCTCAATGCCTGCAACTTCGTCAACTGTACCGTCAATCTGTAAACCGTTCTGGTCAACGAAAATCACAAGATTGTCAAGCTTATTGTGGGCGGCAAACATAGCAGCCTCCCATACCTGACCTTCTTCAACCTCGCCATCGCCGAGTACAGAATATACACGGTAGCTCTTGTTGCTGATTTTTGCGGAAAGCGCCATACCGCAAGCCGCAGAAATACCCTGTCCGAGTGAGCCTGTGCTCATATCAATGCCGGGTGTGCCCTTCATATCAGGGTGACCCTGAAGCATTGCGCCTACATGACGGAGCTTTGTAAGCTCGTCCCACTCAAAATAGCCCTTAAGTGCAAGAACCGCATAAAGGCTTGGGCAACAGTGACCCTTTGAAAGAACAAAACGATCTCTGTCCTCCCACTTAGGATTCTTAGGGTCAACATTCATTTCCTTAAAGTAGAGATATGTGAAAATATCCGCTGCCGAAAGGCTACCGCCCGGATGTCCCGACTTAGCACAAAAAGTGCCGAGAATTGCTCCCATTCTTGCCTTTGTTGCAAGGATTTGGAGCTGCTTGATTTCTGAACTGTCCATTCCATTATCCTCCTGATTAACCTTAATATAAGTAATCAATTTCATATACATAGTAACATAATTGCAATAATTTATTTTTCGATATTGGAATTAAACCGCATTTTCATTAATTATGTCGGAACTTTCTTTAATTATTTTTACAACAGACTGAAATTGCAGTTTATTTGTTTGTATTTTTAGTATAATTTTCAAAAAATTACGGCATAAATTGTAGCTTTTCCCTCTCGGTAGCTTGAATATTTTTGCCTATCGTGTTACAATAAAATATATTGCTTTTTGACTTTATCAGTTAAAAATGCAAAAAGGAGATTTTTTAAATGGAATATACATTTTCCGACAGGGTTTCTAACCTTAAGCCAAGTGCAATCAGAGAGATTTTTAAATATGCGGCAGACCCCGAGGTTGTATCACTTTCTGCGGGCAACCCTTCCCCCGATGCCTTTCCCGCAAAGGAAATAGCAGAGATTTCCGCAAAAGTTCTTGCCGAAAATCCTATTTCCGTATTACAGTACAGCGTAAGCGAGGGCTACACTCCACTGCGCCGACACCTTACCGAATATATGAAAAAAGAACATAACATCGGCAGAGAGGGTGACGATATTTTAATCACCACAGGTGCACAGCAGGTTATGGATTTATGCTCAAAGGCTCTTGTAAACGAGGGTGATGTTGTTATTTGCGAAGCGCCGTCTTTTATCGGTTCGCTCAACACATTCAGAAGTTACAACGCAAAACTTGTCGGCGTTCCCGTTGAGCCTGACGGAATGAGCATTACCGCCCTTGAGCAGGCGCTTAAAGACAATAAAAACGCAAAATTTATTTATACAATACCAAATTTTCAGAATCCGTCGGGCGTTACAATGAGCCTTGAAAAACGCAAGGCTGTTTATGAGCTTGCAAAAAAGTACGGCGTTCTTATTCTTGAGGACAACCCTTACGGAGATTTAAGATACAGCGGCGAATTTATCCCAAACATCAAGAGCTTTGACGAGGACGAAATCGTAATTTACTGCGGTTCGTTTTCAAAGGTAATTTCACCGGGTATGCGTGTTGCTTACTGCATTGCGCCAAAGCAGATTTTCCAAAAACTCGTAGTATGCAAGCAAGGCAGTGATGTTCACACCAATATATGGTCGCAGTATGTTTGCGATGAGTTTATTACAAAATATGACTTCAACGCACATCTTGAAAAATTACGCAAGCTATACACTAAAAAAGCACAATTCTGTATGGATTTGCTCGACAAATACGCAAGTCCCGCAATTACTTATCATAAAATTGACGGCGGACTTTTTATTTGGTGCGACCTGCCCGAAAGCATTGATATGCCGTCATTCTGCAAAGAAGCCGTGCTCAAAAAGGTATGCGTAGTACCGGGCAATGCATTTCTTACAGACGAAAACGAAAAGTGCAACAGTTTCAGAATCAACTTTTCAACACCGACCGACGAACAGCTTGAAAAAGGCATTAAGATACTCGGCGAGCTGGCAAACAGCAAGCTGAAATAAAGGAGAATATTTATGGAAAACGAAAAGAAACAAATCGCATTCAGTGCCATTCAGCCGAGTGGCACAATAACACTTGGCAACTATCTTGGTGCTATCCGCAATTGGGTTACTATGCAGGACGAGTACAACTGCATTTACGCTCTTGCCGATTTACACACAATTACAGTCAGACAAGAGCCGGCTCAAATGAGAAAAAATATTCTCGACGCATACGCATCAATTCTTGCTTGCGGAATTGATACAGAAAAGAGCCTTTTCTTCATTCAGAGCCATGTGCATACACACGCAGAAATGGCATGGGTGCTCGACTGCTACACACAGTTCGGTGAGCTTTCGAGAATGACACAGTTTAAGGACAAGTCGGCAAAGCACGCAGACAACATAAATGCAGGCTTGTTTACATATCCGTCACTTATGGCAGGCGACATTTTGCTTTATCAGGCAGATAAAGTGCCCGTAGGTGCAGACCAGCAGCAGCACATTGAGATTACAAGAGATATTGCAACCCGTTTTAACGGTCTTTACGGCAATGTTTTCAAAATTCCTGAAGGATTTATTCCAAAGAACGGCGCAAGAGTAATGAGCTTGCAGGACCCGACCAAGAAGATGAGTAAATCGGACGAAAATGTAAACGGCTGCGTACATCTTCTTGATACACCTGAGGCAATTATGCGCAAATTCAAGCGTGCGATTACCGACAGTGAGGCTCATGTTCACTACGGCGAGGGCAAAGACGGAATCAATAACCTTATGGGTATTTACAGCACAATCACAGGTCTTAGCTTTGAGCAGATTGAGCACGACTTTGAGGGCAAGGGATACGGCGACTTTAAGGCAGCTGTCGGCGAGGCAGTTGTAGAAGAACTCCGTCCTATTCGTGAGCGTTATGAATCATATATCAAGGATAAGGCTTACCTTGAAGAGTGCTACCGTAAAGCGGATGAAATTGCACTTAAAATCAGCAGTCGTACAATGAATAAAGTTATGAAAAAGATTGGCTTTATCTTATAATATTATTTAGATTAAGCGTATTTTAATGATAAAATATTGTTTTTGCTAAAGCAAAATAATATCGTCCGAGTTTGACCTTTGCTGCAAATTCGGACGATTTTTATTGTATAATAAATGTATATTTTTGAATTAAAATGAATATTTATTGATTGTTAATTTGATAAATATTCATTTTGTATGTTGTAAAAATTTAGGTTTTCGACATTTAATTATAAAAGTTTGGTCAACCTTTTCAAAGGTTGTGGGTGTGGGCAAAGCCCACAAATACTTT
>ERZ773143.2804-NODE-2804-length-11733-cov-3.247303_pt1 | contig 11733 bp, 10 predicted proteins | sample MGYA00580852_ERZ773143 | MGnify/ENA primary metagenome ERZ773143 (study PRJEB29015, sample SAMEA2737853) | human gut metagenome | biome: human gut; feature: human-associated habitat; material: faeces | place: China | collected 2012 ... | reverse complement strand
AGAATATCTACAGGATTGGACACGATAAGCAGGATGCCGCCAAAATCACGTTTCTTAATTTCACCAATGATGGATTTCATGATTCCTGCGTTCTTCCTGATCAGATCCAGTCTGGTCTCATCCGGCTTCTGATTGGCACCGGCGGTAATGACGATGATGGCTGCATCAGAGATATCATCATAACTTCCGGCATATATTTTCATGGGACTGGCAAAAGACATACCATGGCTGATATCCATAGCCTCGCCTTCAGCACGGTTCTGATCTGCATCAATAAGAACCATTTCCGAGAATAATCCGCTTTGCATCAATGCAAAAGCAGAGGAAGAGCCTACAAAGCCGCAACCGATCATTACTACTTTTCTACTGTTTATTATCATAACTCAAACTCCTTTCTTATGGAACCTGTTTATTGGATAATTGCAAATATCTTGTTTACATGTTCAGTATATGATAAATAAAAAGAATAGTCTAGTTATTTTTTTAACAATCTTGTTCTTTTTTTTGCACATGAAAAAGACTTGACTTATGCAATTAGATTGTGTACAATACAAAAGAAAACATTGCGCACAATCTAATTTGAGACGACTTAATCAAAGCCGCCCAAAATTAGAATAAAGAACGATGAAGTGCACACACTATAATGAAAGGTATGGTGACTAATATGGTACACAAAATTGAACAGAATAATATGCAGGATGCCCTGAAGGCTAAGGTAGCAGTAGTGGATTTCTCCGCAACCTGGTGCGGACCCTGCAAGATGCTGGCTCCGATCATGGAAGAGCTTTCTGAGGAAATGGCAGGACAGGTAGAATTCTATAATGCAGATACAGATGAGAATATGGATCTTGCACTTGCGAATAAAGTAACAAGTATCCCTGCACTTTTCCTGTTACGTGATGGACAGATCGTAGACAGAATGATTGGATTCCAGTCCAAGCAGGCGCTTAAAAACTGGATCGGAGGCACACAGTAATGGAATCAGAGTATGATGCCCTGAAACTGAGCAATCAGCTGTGTTTTCCCTTATATGCATGTGCCAAGGAGATAGTCAGGCGCTATAAGCCTTATCTGGATGAGATAGATCTGACTTATACACAATATATAGCCATGATGGTGCTGTGGGAACATAAGCATATTAATGTAAAAGACATGGGAAATTACCTGTATCTGGATTCAGGTACTCTGACGCCGGTTTTAAAGAAGCTGGAGCAGAAGGGGTATCTGACCAGACAACGGGATAAGGATGATGAAAGGGTTCTGAATGTAACCATTACGCAACAGGGTGAAGCATTAAAAGAACAGGCGGTACAGATACCGCGTAAAATGCAGGGCTGTGTTGCTATGGACCCGGAAGATGCGAAAACTTTATACAGGATATTGCACAAAATATTAGAAGCTGCTGTTTAACAAAAAACGGCAGCTTCTTTTTATGTAAACTTATCCACAATAAAAAGGCACGATCATGAAAAAATAGTGAAAACTGCTTGTTATTTCATATAAATTCATGTAGAATGGTATAAAAGTGGTGGAAAGTGGATGGAAGTGGAATAAAGTGGGAGACAGATATCCACATTTTACTGCAAAACAGAAGAAAAGAAGATTCTGTTTGTGTTGAAGGCGGTGATTGCTATGTTCATGGGCGAATACAATCATACGATAGATACGAAAGGCAGGCTTATCATTCCTTCCAAATTCAGAGAAGCACTTGGAGATGGATTTGTGGTAACGAAGGGATTGGACGGCTGCCTGTTTGTGTATGATAATGCCGAGTGGACAGCTTTTGAGGAGAAGCTCAAAGCATTGCCTATGACGAACAAGGAATCCCGTAAATTTGTACGTTTCTTTCTGGCAGGGGCAGCAGAAGTGGAAGTGGACAAGCAGGGACGAATCCTGATACCCGCTGTACTCAGAGAATTTGCCGGATTGGATAAGGATGTAGTGCTGGTGGGCGTAGCCAGCAGAATTGAAATCTGGAGCAAAGAGAAGTGGGAAGATGCTTCTGAATATGATGATATGGAAGATATTGCAGAGCATATGTCAGAACTGGGACTTACATTATAAAAGGGGGAGCGTACACAATGGAATTCAAACATAAGTCAGTTCTACTGGATGAAACAATAGAAGCACTGAATATAAAGCCGGATGGGATATATCTGGACGGTACATTAGGCGGTGGAGGGCATTCTTATGAGATATGCCGCAGGCTGGAAGATGGAGGCAGACTCATCGGTATCGATCAGGATGAGGCGGCGATAGAGGCAGCGGGTAAGAGACTTGCAGAGTTTGGGGATAAGGTTACGATTATCCGTAATAATTACCGCAATGCCAGAGAAGCACTGGCACAGATAGGTGTAGACAAGGTAGATGGTATTGTCCTTGACCTTGGTGTATCTTCTTACCAGCTGGATACAGTAGAGAGAGGCTTCACCTATAAATATGATACACCGTTGGATATGCGTATGGATCAGCGGCAGAAGCTGACTGCAAGAGACATTGTAAATACCTATTCGGAGCAGGAACTGTATCATATTATCAGGGATTATGGAGAAGATCAGTTTGCCAAGAATATAGCCAAGCATATTGTACAGGCGAGAGCGGACAAGCCCATAGAGACTACCTATGAACTCAATGACATCATTAAGGCAGCGATTCCTGCCAAGATGAGAGCAACAGGCGGACATCCGTCCAAACGTACTTTTCAGGCGATTCGTATTGAATGTAATCATGAGCTTGATGTATTGAAAGATTCTCTCGATGACATGATAGACATGTTAAATCACCAGGGAAGACTGTGCATCATCACATTTCATTCACTGGAAGACAGAATTGTTAAGAATGTATACAGACAGAAAGAGAATCCATGTACCTGTCCACCGGAATTCCCGGTGTGTGTATGTGGTAAGACACCTTATGGTAAAGCAACACCCAGAAAACCGATTCTGCCAAGTGCAGAAGAGATGGAAGAGAATTCCAGGTCAAAGAGTGCCAAACTCAGGGTATTTGAACGCATTTAAGCCAATATATAGAAAGGCATGGTAATTGATAATATGAGGAGTGCAGGTTCGTCACATGCATCACGTACGAACAGACAAAGATATCAGAGCACAACAAGACAAGTTTATATAGATGGAAATACAGCAAGGAAGCTTCAGCCGCTTCCACAGCAAAGAACAAGAACAACACATCAGGGAACACGGCATAACCAAAAAAGGAGAATGAAAGTTTCGCCTATGAATCTGGGCTATATTTCATTTATGATAGCTTCTGTTCTGGTAGTCTGTGTTGTACTGATGGGCTATATTAATTTACAATCAGACATTACAAACAGGGTTACACATATTTCCAAGATGGAAAGTGAGCTCAATAATCTGAAGCTTGCAAATGATGAGGCATATACGAAGATCATGAGCAATGTGGATTTGGATGAGATAAAGAGAATCGCAATTGGTGAGTTAGGCATGAAATATGCCAAAGAGGGGCAGGTTATCACTTATTCAGGAGAAGGCAGCGATTACGTTAGACAATACGGCGATATTCCAGAGTAAAGACAGGTGGTAGCATGGCGAATAAGAATAGAAGACGCTATAAAAAGGGGAAGACATTTAAGAAAATACTTAGAGAAAAGCTGGGAGTCATGATTATTATCATACTGCTGGCTTTTGGTGGTTTATGCGTAAGACTGGTATATATTACCAGAGATAATCAGGAGAGTTATCAGAAGAAGATCCTTACCCAGCAGAGGTATGATTCAACGACATTGCCTTTTAAACGGGGAACCATTACAGACAGGAATGGAACAATCCTTGCAGTCAGCGAAAAGGTATATAATGTAGTGCTTGACTGTAAAGTCATGCTGGATGATGAGAGGAGCAAAGAACCAACGCTGAGCGCTTTGGCAGAATGTTTTGGACTGAGTCGTTCAGATCTGGATGCCTATGTGGAGAACAATCCCAATTCCCAGTATTATGTATTGAAGAAAAGACTGACTTATGATGAGATTAGTCCTTTCCTGGATAAAGAGAAGGAAGTAGCAGCAGAGGCAGCTGAATTTAATAAGACAGCAGACAGTGATAACCAGAAGGGTGTCATCAATGGTGTATGGTTTGAAGAAGAGTACACAAGAAGATATCCCAACAACTCACTGGCGTGTGATGTGATCGGATTTACCGGAACAGATAATAATGGTACTTACGGTCTGGAAGAATATTATAATGATGAATTGAATGGTACGAATGGGCGTGAGTATGGTTATCTGAATGATGATGCTACGCTGGAGAGAACTACGATAGCAGCAGTAGACGGACATTCCCTGGTATCTACGGTTGATGCAAATATTCAGGCGATTGCGGAGAAATATATTCTGCAATTCAATGAAGAATACAGAGATGCAGCCAGAGAAGGGGCAGGCTCCTATAATACAGGCTGTATCATCATGAATCCTAACAATGGTGAGATTCTTGCCATGGCAAGTTATCCCAGCTATGACCTGAACAATCCCAAGGATCTGTCAGCGTATTATACAGAAGAAGAGATTAAGGAGATGCAGGACAATAACACATATTATGATACATTGAATCAGCTGTGGCGTAATTTTTGTATTTCAGATACCTATGAGCCTGGTTCTACGGCGAAGACAATTACGATTGCAACAGGTCTGGAGACTGGTAAAATCACAGGTAATGAGACGTATCAGTGTGCGGGTGGTCTACAGGTAGCGGATCACTATATCAGATGTAATGTACGTAGTGGACATGGTACTCTGGATGTCAGTGGTGCGCTGGAGCAGTCATGTAACGTAGCGCTTATGGAAATGGGCGAAGCCATTGGCGTAAAGACCATGATCAAATACGAGAATATCTTCAACCTGGGATTGAAGACGAATATCGACCTTGCCGGCGAAGCAAGAACAGCTTCCCTTGTATACAATGAGAGTACCATGGGAGAATCAGAGCTTGCAACATCATCATTCGGACAGGGCTTTAATGTAACAATGATTGAAATGGCAGCAGCTTTTTCCTCTATTGTAAATGGCGGATATTACTACGAACCTCATGTGGTAAGCAAGATTACCAATTCCACAGGAGACACCGTTAGAAATATCGAGCCTCGCGTACTCAAGCAGACTATTTCGGAGACAACCTCAGCGCAGATGCGCCAGTATCTGTATGCAGCGGTTGCAGAAGGAACCGGTAAATCTGCCAGACCGGCAGGATATGCTATCGGCGGCAAGACCGGTACTGCAGAGAAAGTACCCCGTGACCATAAACATTATGTGGTATCCTTTATCGGATGTGCACCGGCGGATGATCCACAGATTGTAATATATGTAGTAGTAGATGAACCGAACGCGGAAGGTCAGGGTCAGGCACATGCTACATTTGCCACAGGAATTGTCAAGAATATTCTGTCAGAGGTTCTTCCTTATATGCATATAGGCATGACAGAAGAAATGACAATTGCAGAGCAGGCAGAAGTGGATGCCATGCTGACTAATTCGATTCAGACTCCATCCACTACAACAGGTGATGGCACTACATCGGGAGATGATACCGCAGCAGGTGATGATACCGCAACGGGAGATGATGCCACAACAGAAGGCAATGCTGCAGCAGGAGACGATACTGCGCAGAGCCAGGACGGACAGGACAATGCGGGTTCTTCTACTTATGTGGTAGATCCCAATACAGGGGAATTGATTGATCCTGATACCGGACAACCGGCAGAGATGGATTACGGCATAGAAGGGGACGACACTTCACAGGATACACAAAATCCTGACACAACTGTCACAAATCAGTGACAATATTTACTGCACATAACCCCATAGGAGAGATAATAAAATTATAGTAATCACTTTTATGGGGTTTTTACATGGCTAGAAATAAAACCATACAGAAGAAAAAGACATTTATATTATGTATTCTGACGATTCTGACGCTATGCCTGTTAATGGTGAGACTTGGATTCCTTATGTTGTTCTGTTCTGCACATTATACGAAGCTGGCAGATATGCTCCATGAGAGGGAAAGGGATATCAAGGCGGCCAGAGGCAGAATCATTGACAGCACTGGAAGTATTCTTGCAGATAACAGAACTGTATGTACCATATCCGTGATACACAGTCAGATAGAGGATGCAGAAACGGTCATTGAAGTATTGAGCCAGGAATTAGGACTTTCGCAGGAATATGTCAGGAAGCGGGTAGAGAAATATTCAGCCAGAGAGAAGATAAGGAGTAATGTCGATAAGGAGATTGGGGATAAGATCAGAAATCTTGACATGGCAGGTGTTAAGGTGGATGAAGATTACAAAAGATACTACCCTTACGGAGAACTGGCATCCAAGGTACTGGGTTTTACAGGAGCAGATAATCAGGGCATAGTCGGACTTGAAGTAAAATATGAGAAATATCTGACAGGACAAAATGGGCAGATTCTGACACTTACCGATGCAAAAGGCATTGAACTGGATGGCATGGGAGAGAAACGTAAGGAACCTATAGCAGGCAGTGACCTCTATGTGAGCCTGGATGTCAATATCCAGAAATATGCCACACAGCTTGCCAGACAGGCATATGAGACGAAACAGGCGCAAGGGGTGTCGATCATTGTTATGAATGTACGCAATGGAGAGATTCTGGCAATGACAGATGTACCGGAGTTCGATTTGAACGAACCCTATACATTGATTCCTGAAATGACCGCACAGACAGGAGATGAGCCATTATCTTCGGAACAGAAGCAGGAGCTTCTGAATGCAATGTGGAGAAATGGATGCATCAATGATACCTATGAACCTGGCTCTACCTTTAAGATTATTACAGCGGCAGCTGGATTAGAAGCCGGAGTGGTAACTTTGGAAGACAGGTTCAGCTGTTCAGGAGCGATTATCGTAGATGACAGAAGAATCCGCTGCCACAAGGCGGGAGGTCATGGAGCAGAGTCCTTTACAGATGCGGTGAAGAACTCCTGCAATCCGGTGTTCATTACAGTAGGATTGCGGCTGGGACCGCAGCGCTATTATGATTATTTTACGAAATTCTGCATGAAGCAAAAGACAGGAATAGATCTGCCGGGGGAAGCGGCTACTATTATGCATCAACTGGATAAAATAGGAGAGGTTGAGCTTGCTACGATATCTTTTGGACAGTCGTTTCAGATCACACCGGTGCGGCTTATGGCTACAGTAGCGGGCATTATCAATGGTGGAGACGTAGTAACACCGCATTTTGGTGTGAAAGCTGTGAACGAAGCCAATGGTGCGATAGAAGAATTCCAGTATCCGGTCACTTCAGGGATTGTATCACAGGATACCACCAAGAAGATGAGGTATGTATTGGAACAGGTGGTAGAGAGTGGAGGAGGAAAGAATGGATATGTGGAAGGTTATCGTGTGGGTGGTAAGACTGCTACCAGCCAGACACTGCCCAGAGGCACAGGAAGGTATATAGCGTCTTTTCTTGGATTTGCACCGGCAGATGATCCACAGGTCATGGCAATTGCAATTATCAATACGCCACAGGGTACTTACTATGGAGGACAGATTGCAGCACCTGTGATACGTCAACTTTTTGAAAATATTCTTCCGTATTTAGAGGAAAAGGGTTATACTGAATCCTGTAATGACAGACAATGAAATGAGGAGGCACATTATGATAGATTTAACAGGTAAAAGCGTCCTGGTAGTAGGCGCAGGCATCAGTGGAATTGGTTCGGCAACACTTCTGGAGGAGAAGGGTGCACTTCCAATCCTGTACGATGGCAATGAGAAATTAACACAGGAAACTGTACGTGGGAAATTACCCAAGGGAAGTCATGCAGAGATTGTACTTGGAGCGTTTCCCAAGGAGCTTGCGCAGCGTATTTCACTGGCTGTATTAAGTCCCGGAGTACCCACAGATCTGGATTATGTTCTGTATCTTAAAGAGCAGAAGATTCCTGTATGGGGCGAGATAGAGCTGGCATACAATTATGGAAAAGGCAGAGTTATTGCCATTACCGGAACCAATGGTAAGACAACAACTACTTCTCTGGTGGGACAGATTATGCAGGAATACCATGAGAATGTCTATATAGTAGGTAATATTGGTAATCCCTATACACAGGCAGCACCATTGATGGATGAGGATACCGTATCTGTAGCAGAGATATCAAGCTTCCAGCTGGAGACGATTGAATATTTCCATCCACAGGTATCTGCAATCCTGAATATTACCCCGGATCATCTGAACAGACATCATACCATGGAGAATTATATTGCAGCCAAAGAAGCAATTACAATGAACCAGACGAAGGATGATTACTGTATTCTGAATTATGAGAATGCATATACCAGAGAATTTGGCGAGAAGAGATGTCCGGCGACTGTTGTATTTTTCTCATCGGCAAGAAGACTGGATAATGGACTTTTCTATGAAGGAGAGGACATCTATCTTGCAAGAAACGGTGAAGCACAGAGACTATTAAATGTGAAGACGGATATGAATCTTGTCGGTGTCTGCAATATTGAGAATGTTATGGCGGCGATTGGAATTGCAACCAGTGCAGGCGTACCAATGGAGAATATTTTAAGTACTATTAAACGATTCAAGGCTGTAGAACACAGAATTGAATATGTAGCAACCAAGAACGGTGTTGTATATTACAATGATTCCAAGGGTACGAATCCTGATGCAGCAATCCAGGGTATCAAGGCAATGGATCGTCCTACCGTACTGATCGGTGGAGGCTATGATAAAGGCAGCGAGTATGATGAGTGGATCGAGAGCTTTGATGGTAAAGTAAAGAAGCTCGTACTGCTTGGACAGACCAGAGAGAAAATTGCAGAATGTGCAAGAAAACACAATTTCCAGGATATCTGTTTTGCAGATACATTTGAGGAAGCAATGGATATCTGTGTAAAAGAGGCAAAACCGGGGGATGCAGTATTATTATCTCCTGCATGTGCAAGCTGGGGAATGTTCCCTAACTACGAAGTGCGTGGCAAAATGTTCAAGGAATATGTAAATAAACTTGGGGAGTGATAGGGTGGCTCAATCAAAGAAAAAGAAGAGAAAAGAAGGGCACAGCCTGGACTATGTACTGCTGACCGTAGTATTGTTCCTTGTAGGTTTTGGATTGCTGATGATCTATTCAACCAGTTCCTATGAGGCAAGTGTGGATTATGGAGATGCGGCTTATTATCTGAAGAAGCAGCTCTTTTCCACGATTCTGGGATTTATTGTGCTGGCTTTTATCTCCAGAGTTCCATATCAGGTCTGGAAGAGATTTGATATGGTCGCCCTGGTTGGTTCCATTGTTTTGATCCTTTTGGTATTGACGCCTCTTGGTGTAACCAGAAACGGTGCTACGAGATGGCTGGATTTAAAGATTGGTCTGACCTTGCAGCCTGCGGAGGTTGCCAAATTGGGTATCATTATCTACCTGGCGAGTATTATCACGAAGCTGGGCAGGAGTCTGAGAACCTTTAAGGGATTTATGATTTTCATTATCCCGCCTACTTTTGTTGCCGGTCTGATCTATGTGATCACGGATAACCTGAGTTCAGCGATTATCATTATGGGAATTGCGGTTGCTATGCTGTTTGTAGCGATACCTGATTATAAGTACTTTATTATCGCAGCTGTAGCTGTTCTTGCATTGGCAGGAGCAGTTGTGGTCTTCGCATCAGGTAATGATGTAACTGCGTTCCGACTGGTGCGTATCAAGGCATGGCTTGACCCTGAATCCTACAGTACAGACAGAGCATTCCAGACCCTGCAGGCATTGTATGCCATTGGCTCCGGCGGTATCTGGGGGAAGGGGCTTGGACAGAGTATGCAGAAGAGAGGCTTCCTGCCAGAATCCCAGAATGATATGATTTTCTCTATTATTTGTGAAGAACTGGGGCTTTTTGGAGCGTTGGCAGTAATTCTGCTGTTCGTGGTACTGATCTGGGGTTGTATGGTCATTGCCAATAATACCATGGATCAGTTCGGTTCTCTGTTGGCGGTAGGCGTTATGGCACATTATGCAATTCAGGTTATTCTGAATATCGCCGTTGTAACCAATACAATACCAAACACCGGTATTACATTGCCATTTATCAGTTATGGTGGTTCGTCCACACTGTTTCTTCTGGCAGAGATTGCGATTGTACTGAATGTCAGTAAAAGTGCCAAGGCATAAGTTGTATCATTGGACAGCTGTATTACATATAATAAAATAAGTTATGTAGCTGTATGGTGGGACTATGGTGGAATCTTCTAATATTCCAATTCAGATAAAAGGTGGGAATCCACTACAGGGAAGGGTGAGGATACAGGGCAGTAAGAATGCATCCCTTCCTGTTCTGGCAGCCACGTTGTTGATTGCAGGACAATGCACACTGGATAATTGTCCACAGATCATGGATGTAGTGTGCATGCAGAAGCTGTTGGAACATGCAGGATGCCAGGTAAAAAGGACAGACCACCGTATGACAGTGAATGCAGAGCATGTAAGAGAACACCGGCTGCCAGGAGAATATGTAGGCAGAATGCGTTCATCAGTGATTCTTATGGGCGCACTGCTTGGAAGAGTCGGTCAGGTAGGAATTGATTACCCCGGAGGCTGCGTTATTGGTGAACGTCCTATAGATCTTCATCTGATGGCACTGGAGAAGCTGGGGGCACAGATTACGACAGAGGGTAATTATATTTATGCCAGAACCAGTGGATTGCGGGGAGCCAGAATTACATTTCCCATATACAGCGTAGGAGCGACACAGAATGCACTGCTTGCCGCAGTAACCGCGCGTGGCACTACCATATTGGAGCATGCATCCAGTGAGCCTGAGATTACAGCACTGTGCGAATTTCTCAATGCAGCAGGTGCCCAGATAGAAGGGATTGGCACGGATACACTCATCATTGATGGGGTGGATGCCTTACACGAAGTGGAATACCGCATGATTTCAGACAGAATTGTGGCGGGGACATATCTTTTTGCCACGATGGCTGCCGGAGGACGGATCATACTGGAAGATGCACCTATATCCCATATGGAATCCGTGCTGCAGGTGCTGGAGCAGATGGGGGCCTCAATCATTACATGCACAGACCGGCATACGATGCTGTTACAGGCACCGGAAGAGGCGAAGAATCTGCCTTTGGTTGAGACAGCGGTATATCCCGGATTCCCTACTGATCTGCAGTCGCCTCTGATGGCAGTGCTTGCGACGATTCCGGGAGAGAGCCGCATACAGGAATCTGTTTTTGAAGACCGTTTCAAAATAGCAGAAGAACTTAACCGGATGGGTGCAGAGATAAAGATACAGGGGAAGAAAGCATGGATCCGCGGAAGTTTTTGCCTTAAAGGCACCAAGGTACGTGCACAGGAACTCCGAGGGGGAGCGGCACTTGTAATTGCGGCACTTGCGGCAAAGGGTGAGTCCATTGTAGAAGGATATTCATTTATCCGCCGGGGTTACGAGGATATAAGCCAGGATATTTCAAGGCTTGGCGGCAAAATCAAGAAGGATACAGGAACTACGATATATGAAGACATCCAGCAATATTAGTACACGAAAACTGGTTATAGGCAGTGTGGCTGTTGTGGTTTTGGCTGCCGCTGTTTTTTTCTTTACTTTTTTTCAAGTAAAAACAGTAGAAGTTATAGGAAATGACCATTATACAGAGGATGAACTGAAAGAAAAAATCCTTAAAGGCTCAATGACATCCAATGCCATTCTTGCACCGCTGTTTTATTCCAA
>ERZ773143.2788-NODE-2788-length-11779-cov-3.186540_pt1 | contig 11779 bp, 7 predicted proteins | sample MGYA00580852_ERZ773143 | MGnify/ENA primary metagenome ERZ773143 (study PRJEB29015, sample SAMEA2737853) | human gut metagenome | biome: human gut; feature: human-associated habitat; material: faeces | place: China | collected 2012 ... | reverse complement strand
TATGGGCTCTGCCCAAACCCGCAAGCCTTTAAAAAGGCTTGACCTAAATTTTTAATTATTCAATCTTAACCGTGCGTTAAACCATAATTTATTTAATGCTACCAATTATTTAGAATTAAACCACAAAAGGGAAGTCAAACGACCTCCCTTTTGAAATTAATTATTTTGTAGGAACTTCAATTTTTTCTTTGCCGCCCATATATGGTCTGAGTGCAACAGGGATATTGATTGAGCCGTCCTCATTAAGGTTGTTCTCAAGGAATGCAATCAACATTCTCGGAGGTGCAACAGCAGTATTATTAAGTGTGTGAGCAAAGTATTTGCCGTTTTCGCCTGTAACTCTGATCTTAAGACGGCGAGCCTGTGCGTCACCGAGGTTTGAACAAGAACCCACTTCAAAATACTTCTTCTGACGAGGTGACCATGCCTCAACATCAAGTGAACGAACCTTTAAGTCTGCAAGGTCGCCGGAACAACACTCAAGTGTACGAACAGGAATATCCATTGAACGGAAAAGGTCAACTGTATTCTGCCAGAGCTTATCAAACCACATTTTGCTGTCCTCAGGCTTACAAACAACAATCATTTCCTGCTTTTCAAACTGGTGGATTCTGTAAACACCACGCTCCTCAATACCGTGAGCGCCCTTTTCCTTACGGAAACATGGCGAATAACTTGTGAGTGTATAAGGGAGGTCTTCCTCTTTATTAATTGTGTCAATGAACTTACCGATCATCGAGTGTTCGCTTGTGCCGATAAGATAAAGGTCTTCGCCCTCAATCTTGTACATCATAGCGTCCATTTCAGCAAAGCTCATAACGCCTGTAACAACATTACTTCTAATCATAAAAGGAGGTACGCAGTATGTAAAACCTCTGTCAATCATAAAATCTCTTGCGTAAGCGATAACGGCACTGTGAAGTCTTGCGATGTCGCCCATAAGATAATAGAAACCGTTACCTGCTACCTTTCTTGCAGAGTCAAGGTCAATGCCGTTGAGTTTTTCCATAATGTCTGTGTGGTACGGAATCTCGAAATCAGGTACAACAGGCTCGCCAAAACGCTCAATTTCTACATTCTGGCTGTCATCTTTACCAATCGGAACAGATGGGTCAATCATCTGTGGAATAACCATCATAATCTCGGTTACTTTTGCCGAAAGGTCTTCTTCTTTCTTTTCAAGCTCGGCAAGCTGTTCAGCCTGACGGGTAACCTCTTCTTTAAGAGCCATACCCTCTTCTTTTTTACCTTGAGCCATAAGAGCGCCGATCTGCTTTGAAATTTTGTTTCTGTTAGCACGCAACTCGTCAGCCTGCGCCTTTACTGCTCTGCTTTCAGCGTCAAGCTCGATTACCTTGTCAACAAGTTCAAGTTTGCTGTCCTGAAATTTATTTCTTATGTTCTGCTTTACAGCCTCAGGATTTTCTCTTAAAAATTTAATATCAATCATTTTGCATTTCCTCTCATTATATTTTAATATGCCATACGGCAAATAGAAATATCTATTTTAATTTATTTGAAAGCTCGGTCAGCTCTTCATCTGAATAGAACTCAATTTGAAGTACGCCGCCTTGCTTACCTTTGTTTTTATTTACCTTGATTTTTCTGCCAAGACTTTCGTTCAGTGCAAGCTCAACCATACTGTAAAAAGACGGTTTTCTCTCCGGTTGAGTATCTTCCTCAACTTCCGGCTTTTTCTTTGCAAGTTTTTCCGCCTGACGAACCGATAAATCTTTTTTATAGATAAGTTCCGCAAGTTCAAGCATATCTTCTTCGTTGTCAAGCATAAGCAATGCTCTTGCGTGGCCTGCGGAAATTTTGTCTTGCTTTACATACTCAAGCACGCTGTCCGGAAGTTTTAAAATTCTTAGCGAATTTGCAATTGCAGGTCTTGATTTACCGACGGATGTTGCAACTTCTTCCTGCGAAAAGCCATGCTCGTCAATAAGCGCTTTGTAACCGAGTGCCTCTTCAATCGGCGACAAGTCCTCACGCTGTAGATTTTCGATGAGCGCAAGCTCCATAGTTTCTGTATCCGAAAGTTCTCGAATTGTAACAGGCACTTCGGTAAGTCCTGCCATTCTGCAAGCACGGTATCTTCTTTCGCCTGCTACTATCTGATAGCCGCCGATTGGCAGTGGTCGAACAAGCAAAGGCTGCAGAAGTCCGTGTTGTGAAATACTCTGTGCAAGGTCGGATAATGAATTTTCGTCAAAATCTTTACGAGGCTGGGAGCGGTTTGGTTCGATTTCAGATATTTTCAGCATAACGGAGCTGTTGCTGTCTTCGGTTTCGTTCTCGGCAAAAATAGTATCAAGTCCCTTGCCAAGACCGCCAAATTTTTTACTCATAGCTTCTCTCCTTTGCTATTATTTCCTTTGCAAGTTCCGTGTATGTAATACTTCCCTTGCAATTCTTGTCATAGTAAATTACGGGCATACCAAAGCTTGGAGCCTCCGACAGTCTTACACCTCTCGGAATTACGGTTTTAAACACCTTACGAGGGAAGAATTTTTTAACTTCCTCGACAACCTGCTGTGTAAGATTCAGTCTGCCGTCATACATTGTAAGCAAAACACCTTCAATGTCAATAGTGTTGTTGTATTGTCTTTTAATTCGTCTTACCGTACTCATAAGCTGTGTCAGACCTTCAAGTGCATAATATTCGCACTGAATCGGCACTAAAAAAGTATCTGATGCCGTAAGAGCATTAGTTGTAATAAGTCCGAGTGACGGTGGGCAGTCAATGATTATGTAATCATAGTATTGCTTAATTGGCAAAAGAGCGTTTTTTAAAATAGACTCTCTGCCCTTTTTATCGGAAATTTCAAGTTCAGCGGCGGCAAGGTCAAGACTTGACGGCAGAATATGCAAATTTTCATACGGAGTTGTAACAATACAACTCTCTGCCTTAGCACCGTCAACCAAAATTTCATAGGTTGAGGCAGTAACCTTACGCTTATCAATAGCAACACCGCTTGTTGCGTTACCCTGTGGGTCGGCGTCAACGAGCAAAGTTTTTTTGCCCAAGGCGCCCAAACAAGCAGCAAGATTAACCGCTGTGGTGGTTTTGCCAACACCACCTTTCTGGTTTGAAATAGAAATAATTTTTGCCAAAATATCACCTTTACCGTAAAATAATGCGTGTTTTCTAAATCTAATATACATTATACCACTAATAATGCTTATTTAAAAGGGTATTTATAGAATAATTGTAATTTTTCTTATATTTTTTGTTTGTTAAACAGTAAAAATGTTTCACGTGAAACATTAAAATAAAAAAGTTTATTTTCTTTTATTGCTATCGCAAAGGCTTTCGCCTATTTTTCAAGCCGCCAAACAGCAAGCTGTTCGGCTATCGTTAGATTGTGTAAGAGAGAAAGTATTTGTGGGCTTTGCCCACACCCACAACCTTTAAAAAGGTTGACCAAACTTTTATAATTGCTTTGCTGCCATATTTCACTAACCCATAATTTCACACGGCTTTTAAAACCCGACTAATTAAATCGCCGCAATACCAAATAAAAATTTCTTTTAAAGCCTCCTCTCCCCCACTCTAACTATCCCACATATTTTTACATAACACAAAAAGTCCGACAACAACCTTAGTCATTGTCGGACTTTAACGATTTAAATTAATGAAAAGTTATTAACTTATATAATCAATTAAACTTTTCTGTAAGATGTGTGCCAAATATCCTTAGCATACTCTACGATAGCTCTGTCTGATGAGAACTTACCTGCATTAGCAATGTTGATAAGACACTTCTTACCAAACTCTTTACGGTTAGCATAATCTTTGTTAGCTCTGATCTTTGTTTCAACATAAAGTGGGAGATCATAGATGTGGAAGTAGTGGTCTGCCTCCTGCCATGATGTACCATTGATAAGAGCATTGTGGAGTTCAGCAAAGCTGCCCTCGCCCTGAGCGCCGTCATCATCAAATGTGCCGTCGATAAGTGTATCAACAACCTTCTTGATTTCAGGATTAGCCTCATAAAGCTTCTTAGGATCGTAGCCTTCCTTCTTAAGTCTTTCAATATCTTCTACTCTTGCACCGAAGATATACTCGTTCTCTTCGCCTGCGCACTCTGCGATTTCGATGTTAGCACCGTCATATGTGCCGAGTGTTAATGCGCCGTTGAGCATAAACTTCATATTACCTGTACCTGAAGCCTCAAGACCTGCTGTAGATGTCTGCTCTGAAAGGTCAGCAGCAACTACGATCTTTTCAGCGTAAGATACATTGTAGTTAGAAATGAATACAACCTTAAGTTTATCCTTTGTATCAGGATCGTTGTTTACAAGGTCAGCAATCTCGTTGATGTACTTAATGATTGCCTTAGCTCTTGCATAACCAGGAGCAGCCTTAGCACCAAAGATAAATGTTGTTGGTGTCCAGTTAGGAAGCTTGCCCTCTTTAATGCGGAAGTAAATTGTCATAATTGAGAAAGCATTGAGAAGCTGTCTTTTATATTCGTGAAGTCTTTTTACCTGAATATCATAGATAGAATCAGGGTTAATCTCTACGCCGTCCATCTTCTTGATGTACTCTGCAAGCTGAACTTTCTTCTTCTTCTTGATTGTGTTAAACTTTGTAATTGTCTTAGCATCAATGCAGTCATTGAGCTTTGAAAGAAGTGAAAGGTCAATAAGCCAGTTGTCGCTGCCAACTTTCTCTGTGATAAGTGCAGCAAGTTCAGGGTTGCAAAGACCTAACCAACGGCGCTGTGTAATACCGTTTGTCTTGTTCTGGAATCTTTCAGGATATACCTGGTACCACTCCTTAAGAACATCGTCCTTGAGGATCTCTGTGTGAAGCTTAGCAACACCGTTTACATATGTGCCTGCATAAGTTGCAAGTCTTGCCATATGAACTGTGTTAGCGTCAACAATACGCATCTTAGCTTTCATATCCTCACTAACGCCCTTAGCTGTGAGCTCTTCCTGGAGCTTATTTGCGATAAGGCAGATGATGTGGTAAATTTCAGGAATTACCTGCATCATAAGGTCAGCATGCCACTTCTCGAGAGCCTCGCCGAGAACTGTGTGGTTTGTGTAAGCACAAGTCTTTCTTGCAATCTCGAAAGCCTCGTCAAAGTTCATACCCTCGTTCATAAGAAGTCTTACGAGTTCAGGGATTGAACATACAGGGTGTGTATCGTTAAGCTGAATAGCGTTTTCCTTAGCAAAAAAGCTGAAATCGTTGCCGTGCTTTGCTTTGTATCTGCGCATAATATCCTGAAGTGAAGCAGAGCAGAAGAAATACTGCTGCTTAAGTCTTAAAACTTTACCTTCATACTTATTATCGTTAGGATAAAGAACCTTTGTGATGTTCTCAGCATCGTTCTTCTCCTGAACTGCTCTGTTGTACTCTGTATTGTTAAATGCCTGGAAGTCAAACTCGTTGAGAGCCTCTGCCTGCCAAAGTCTGAGTGTGTTGATGTTAGTTGTCTTGCAACCGATAACAGCCATATCGTAAGGAACAGCCTTAACTGTCTGACCCTTAAATGATACTGTTACAGCCTCGTCCTCACGACGGAGGCACCACGGATCATCAAATCTCTGCCAATCGTCAGCAACTTCTACCTGATAACCGTCCTTGATGAGCTGCTTGAAAAGACCATACTTATAACGAATGCCGTAACCGTCGAGCGGTACTTCCATAGTAGCGGCACTGTCGAGATAGCAAGCTGCAAGACGGCCAAGACCGCCGTTACCGAGAGCTGCATCGTCAATATCTTCAAATACATTGATGTCAACGCCCTTTTTCTTGAGCATCTTCTTTACATCATCAAGAATACCGAGGCAGTAAAGGTTGTTGTACATCATTCTGCCCATAAGAAATTCAGCAGAGAAGTAGTAAGCTCTGCGCTCGCTGTTGTGTTTAGCTTTGCTTGCTGCCCAGTTGTCGGCAATTTCGCCCATAACAGCCTTGCCGAGAGAAAGATGAAGTTCGGAAGGTGTAAGCTCTTCTATCTTCTTACAATACATAGACTGTGCTGTAAGCTCAAGCTTTTCCATAATATTGCTCATTTGTTTAGTCCTCCAGTCGTCCGCTATTTACAGACATTGTTTTTAATTTTTCTGCAAGCTCATCAGTAAGAGCCGCTTTATCAACTCTCCAAGTCCAGTTACCGCCGAGTGTTGACGGAATGTTCATTCTTGCCTCTTTACCAAGACCGAGAATATCCTGAACAGGAATAATAGCCATACCTGCCTTGCTCTGATATGCTGTACGGATAAGACCCCAGTTAAAAGGCTCGTCCTCAGGCATCTGGCAGTAACTTCTTGCATAGCTTACATCCTCAGGCTTAGCTGTTTCTACCCAGCCCATAACGGTATCATTATCGTGAGTACCTGTGTAAACAATGCAGTTTTCAGTATATTTATGCGGGAGATAATCGTTCTCTTCACCGCTGTCAAAAGCAAACTCAAGTACCTTCATTCCCGGATAGCCTGTCTGCTCCATAAGCTCGGTTACATCGGGAGTAAGAGTTCCGAGATCCTCTGCAACAATATCAATCTTGCCGATAGCCTCTTCCATCATCTTGAAGAACTTAATGCGTGGACCTTCAACCCACTCACCGTTAATAGCGTTTTCAGCAGGGTAAGGAATTGAATAGTAGCTTGCAAAAGCTCTGAAGTGGTCGATTCTTGTGAGATCATAAAGCTTTGACGCAGCTTTAATTCTCTCAAACCACCACTCGTAATCTGTTTCTGCGAGGTAATCCCAGTCATAAAGAGGATTGCCCCAGAGCTGACCTGTTGCCGAGAAATAGTCAGGCGGACAACCTGCAACTGCAATAGGATCACCGTCATCATAAAGTTGGAACAACTCGGGGTTAGCCCATGTGTCTGCGCTGTCCATGGCAACATAGATAGGCATATCACCCAAAATCTTAATTCCAAGACCGTTTACATAAGCACGGAAAGCCTCCCACTGCTCATAAAACTTAAACTGTAAGAATTTCCAGAAATCAACATCGTCTTTAAGCTTGCGCTCATAGCGCTTAACAGCTGTTTCCTCGTGCATACGGATTTCTTCGTCCGGCCACTCTGTCCAGGAAACCATATTAAAGCTCTTCTTTACAGCCATATAAAGTGCGTAATTCTTGAGCCACTTGCTGTTCTTTCTCTTAAATGAGGAGAAAGCCTTCTGGTCTTTCTTTTTGAAATTATCGTAAGCAATTCTAAGAGCGTCGAATCTGTTGTTGTAGATTTTCTCGTAATCCACTTCAGCATCGTTAGAACCCCAATCATAGCTATCGAGCTGCTCTTTAGTAATAAGACCCTCTTCACAAAGTGTATCAAGGTCAATCAGGTAAGGGTTACCTGCATAAGTTGAAAAGGACTGATAAGGAGAGTCGCCGTAGCTTGTAGGGCCGACAGGAAGAATCTGCCAAACCTTCTGACCTGCCTTTTTGAGGAAGTCAGCGAACTCACGAGCCTCTTTACCAATAGTACCAATTCCGTAGGGGGACGGAAGCGAAGTAACCGACAACAGGATACCTGCACTTCTTTCCATTAAAATCAACTCCATTCTGACGGATATTAAGTTATATTTTCGGGATAAATCAAAAGATTAAATTATAATTACTTAAATGAATTATAATTTAAGGGCAAAAAAACCCCCATATCCACAGTTACGATTTTATTTTACCACAAAATTAATTTTTTTACAAGATTTTTTTACAACATTTAGGTTAATTTCCAAATTGTATAAAGAACGGCATTACAAGCAAGTTTTCTTATATAATTTCGGGAATTTTTACTTCCGTTTGTTTCACCAAGCAAAAGTTTTATGGGAAATTTACTGCAATTTGCACAAATTCCCACATAAACAAGTCCGACAGGTTTTTCATCTGTTCCGCCTGTCGGCCCTGCAATACCCGTGGTGCTTGCGCCGATGTCGGCATTTGCAAGTTTTTTTACACCCTCCGCCATCTGCAAAGCGGTTTCGGGCGACACTGCGCCGAGTGTGTTAAGAGTTTCTTCGCTCACTCCGAGCACCTTGTGCTTAATTTCGTTTGCATACGAGCAAACACCGCAGTCAAAAACCTCGCTTGCACCGCTCACGGCGGTAATTCTTCCCGAAAGCAAACCGCCCGTGCAGCTTTCGGCGGTGGCAAGCTTAAGGTTATTTTTTGTGAGCTTTTCCACTACCATATTCTGCAATTCATCGGGATTTATATTCTCTTCCCTGAAAATTTTTTCCAAATCATCAGCCGTATATGTCAGCATAGTAAGACTTCCTTTTATATAGTATATCCGATATTATTTAATCTAAATTCCATCATCTTCATCGTCTTCTGATTTTCCTCCGCAGTTTGGGTAATACTTAGTATCACCTTTTTTATTAAAGGGAGAAAATTCGGAAATTCCGAATTTTCTTTTTTCATCAGTCCGTACCCGTCAAAAACGCAATACTTCTTTCAATCGAATCTTTTGATGTGCCCCAATCCTGTCCCTGACTGCGGTAATCGAACATTGAACAAAAGTGTGTAATATCCGCCTTAAGGCTTACAAGGTAATTTTTTGTGAGGGCGGCGGTTTCAGCGTAAAAGTCAGGCAAAAGTTTTGACGAAATTCCGCCCTTGCCCGTTGCGGCACTCATTATAAAAGAATAGTGCTTTAAGCAGATAAACGGCTGTTCGTTATACAACTTTCTAAATTCTTCGCCCTTTGCCCACTCTACAAAAACCGTTGCCATAAAATGGTGCATATCGCTTGCGATTCTGTCGCAGACATAGCAGGAAGATAACTCTTCCTTAATGCCCTCAAGTTGTTTTTTGTCGGGCTTGCCTTTAAGTTTTGCAGGCATATATTTGTCGATAATTTCCTGTACATCGTTGGTGTTGTATTTGGCTTTTCCGTTAAAGCCGACCTCTATGACATTGTATTTCCTGGGAGAGGTGGCAATGAGTACCGTTCCGCTCTCCTTATTATTCCCTTCGCCGCGAAGCACAATGCCGCTTGCTGTAATCCGGATAGGGCTTGCTATATGATATACGCCTTTTCTGAGCAGGATGCATCCCCTGAATCCATCTTCATCCGGTTGCAATTTTGCTACTTTGTCTATTACGGCCTGTATAAAAGGGGTATCGTCCTCTTTGTTGGGCGAAGGACTGATAGAGGCGGTTACCTTTATATGGGGAATGGCCACTCCACCGCCCTTATAACCGCAGAAAGAGAAATCGGGGAGTAAATCTCCTTTGTCTGTATACGAATGATAAGAGAGCTTTCCCTTCTCATTGATTGATATCAACTTACTTTGTGCACTCGCCATGAAGCAGAGCACAAGTGATGAAGCGATAATGAATGTTACTTTCTTGATGTCCATAGTATTTCCAGCTTTTCGATTTCAAAGTTATCGCATCTTGAGGAAAATTGATTATAAAGGTAAGTCTAATACTTATAAAAACGCCCCTTCCATCGAAAATACCTCATTTTACAAATGAATGACGGAATATTACAAATCTATCGTTTGCCGTGAACACCGTGTCTACAAGGTTTTATTCTCTTTCGCCCTCCGACCTGTTCTTAAACTCCGACGGAGATACTCCGTACAGTGTTTTGAAACTGTTAGAGAAGTAAGCCAGGCTATTATAACCTACGGCACAATATACTTCCGTTATCGACATATCCGTTTCTTTTAGCATCTTGGCGGCTGTCTCCAACCGGAAATTACGGATAAACTCATTGGGAGAGTATCCGGTGATTTGCTTAATCTTGCGGTAAAGGTTCGATTTGCTTAGTCCGAGTTCTTTGCAGAAGGCATCCAGGTTTAAGTCCGAATTGGCGATATTCTGTTGCAGAGTGGCATATAGCTTTTGCATAAACTTCTCATCGACGGAAGTCACGTCGACACCGAGTGATTCGAGGGAGAAGTTTTTGCTATACAGCTCTTTCAGTTTCTCGCGGCTTTGGATCAGGTTGTCTACTCTGATTTTCAGGATGGAGGCATCGAAAGGTTTTGTGATATATTCGTCAGCACCTGCTGCATAGCCTTCTTTGATATCGTCCGTGCCAGTCTTTGCCGTCACCATAATAATCGGGATATGGCTGGTATTCATATCCTTCTTCAACCGACGGATCAGTTCGATACCATTCATCTTGGGCATCATCAGGTCGGTGATAATCAGGTTGGGAAGCAGATAGACCGCTTTGGCAAGAGCGTCTTCGCCGTTTGTCACGCCCACTACATTGTATCTATCCGCCAGGCAGGAACAGATATAATTGTTCAGGTCGCGATTGTCCTCCACTACCAGAATCGTAGCTTGCTTTCTGGAGGAATTGTCCGGTTCGTAAGCGGCGTCCGGAAGCTCAACGCTGAAAGATACGGCTTTATCTTCGGCCGATTCGATTATCATTTCGGGAGCGAAAAGACTTTTGTCGACCGGCAGTACAAATTTGAATACTGCACCGGAGCTTGATAAGCCTACACCGGACATATTCGCTCCGGTTGCGTTTTCTGCCCACACCACTCCGTGATGCATCTCTATAATTGCCTTGCTGAGGCTTAGTCCGATGCCGGTTCCCGATTTGGAATGTTCGTTCTGAGCCACTTGGTAGAATGGTTGGAAGATCTTCTCCAATTCATCGGGAGCAATGCCGACACCATTGTCCTGGATGGAAATGGTGAGATATCGTATCTCCGTATTCTTATATTTATTCAGTTTGGCAGGCAGGAAGAAAGTAAGTTCGGAATAGGGCTTGACGTCCAGTTCTACGGATACGGTTCCCCCGTCCGGCACATTCTTGAAGGCATTGGAGAGGAAGTTGAAATAGACTTTCTCCAACAAATTCCAGTCGAACCATACAGGTTGGCAGTCGATGGAATGTTTGAACTTCAGATGAATGTTCCGATATAATGCTAAGTCCTGGAAAGAAGAGACAGCTTCGTGCGTGAATTTTATCATGTCGTTCTCGGAGACTTGCAGTTTCATGGTTCCGCTTTCGTTCTTTTGCAGGTCCATCAGATTGTTGACAATGCGGAGCAGGCGCTGGGCGTTGCGTAGCATCAGTTTCACTTTATAATGAATATCATCCGTCAGGTCGGTGCGTTTTACGAACTCTTCCAACGGAGCCATAATCAACGTAAGCGGTGTCCGCAGTTCGTGCGAGAAATTGGTGAAGAGACGATTGCGTTCCTGATAATATTCTTCGTGAACTTCCGCTTCCATCTGTTTGAGACGGATGTTGTTTTGCAGACGTTTCTTTTCGGTGAAATAGCGGATAATGAAAGCGATAAGAGCAATAGCCACCACTGCATAGAAGAGGTAAGCCCACCAGGTCTTCCATAGCGGGGGAAGAACCACGATTTCCAATGTCGTGCCTTCTTCGTTCCAGATGCCGTCATTGTTGGAGCCTTTCACTACGAATTTGTAAGTGCCCGACGGGATATTGGTATAATAGGCGGTACGGCGGTTGCCTACTTCATTCCAGTCATGGTCGAAGCCTTCCAGCTTGTAGGCATATTGGTTCTTGTTGTTGAAGATATAATTCAGTGCGCAATATTCGATGGTGATATTGGTCTGATTGTATTTCAGTACGATTTTCTTTTGGGTGGAGATGTTCTCTTTCAGGATGTCGCCTTCATCGCCGGCTTGTATGAGGCAGTTGTTGATATGCAGTTTGTCGAGGATGATGGGCGGGACATTCGGATTGGTGATGATGTCGTTGGGATTGAACAGTGTGAAGCCGTTGTTTCCGGCAAAGAAGATGCGGTTGCCCGATAGGTGCAGGCCGGCGCATGGAGAAAACTCCTGCACACGTA